>Ga0214473_10001567_pt1 | contig 29856 bp, 27 predicted proteins | sample RVTome_7_FD_203509 | JGI IMG/M metagenome (GOLD analysis project Ga0214473, IMG submission 203509) | Soil microbial communities from uranium-contaminated site in the Upper Colorado River Basin, Wyoming, United States - RVT98D197 | ecosystem: Environmental > Terrestrial > Soil > Contaminated >...
CAGCGTGAACTTCGGTTTCTGGCGCGGGGTGGACCTGACCGATCCGGGCGGCTTGCTGGAAGGAACCGGGGACAAGATGCGGCATGTCAAGCTCGCCGGGATGAGCGATATCCGGAAGCAGGCCTTCAAGAACTTCGTCCGCCAGGCCATCCAACTCAATCAGACGAAGGGCGATCCAACCAAAGCCGGGTAGCGGGCGCCGGCCGAGCGGAGGTCAGCAGGCCAAGCGCTGCCCGAGGATACAGGGCAGGTTCTCGCCGATGAAGTACAACCCCATCGTCGCCATCAGCAGCAGGCAGAGGGCCATCAGGCCCAGCCCGATTCGATCCCCCTTGCGAATCACCACCCAGGCCAGCGCGTCCACCTGAGGCCGCCAGCGCAGCTGCAACTGGCGGGCCATGAGCAGGCCCAGGGCGAGCGGGGCGCTCAGCACGATCACCGCGTCGTACAGATATCGCCACACCGTGAAGCGGATCTGCGGCCACAGCAGGTCGTGCGGATTCCAGGGGATGGATAGGTGCAACCCGTACTGCAGCAGGTTGAGCACCACAAACGTGAAGGGCACCACCAGGATGGCCGCCGCGGCCGCCAGCAAGAGACGACTTCCGTTGCGCATGGGTTCACTCCATCGATCCAGGTGTTCCAGGACGACATTGGAGGCCGTATCCAGCAGCGCGCGGCCCCACAACTCAACCAGAGCCAGACGCCCGCCGCGCATCCAGGCGACCCGCAGCTGGTCTTCGAACAGCTGCGACATGAGCCGCCCGTATTCCGCCCGGTGCGAGGCCGGATAGAGCAGCAGCAGCCGGCGATAGAGGCGCACCGAGGCCGCCAGGGGGTGTGCGGCCGGACTCATGTGCGGCCCGTTGCGGGCCGAGGATCGGGCAGCAGTTGCTTGGCCCGCGCCTGGCTCACCAACTCCTCCAGCCTGGCCGCTTCGGCCACCGCCGCGGCATGCCCGGCCGGGGTGAGACGATAGTAGCGGCGGCGCTGATCATCCAGCCTGGGATCGGGCCTCTCCTCCGCCTCGCCGATCAGGCCAGCTCCCAGCATCCGCTTGATGGCTCCGTAGAGCGTGCCCGGCCCCATCACGGCCGCATGACGCTCCTCCAATTCCCGCATGATGCCGTAGCCGTGTTTCTGCCCGTCGACCAGGGACAACAGGATATGGAACATCGCATTGGTCAGGTGCAGGCCCGAAGGTGGGTTCTGTGGTACGGTATCGGGCAATCGCGATTTGGGCATTCTCTATCCGTCTCCGATATATCGACAGGCGATATAGTAGACGACTCCGGGCTGGCTGTCAAGTGCTACCTTGAGGAGCGCATCCATGCCAACTTTCTCCCGACTGCTTCGAGGCGCAATCCTGGGACTGGGCTTGCTGGCCTCCGCCTGCAGCGCTCTGGTGCCGCCCGAATCCTGCGGACCGGAGGCAGAAGGCGCGGTCGACGAGGCCCGGTTTGCACAGCTCTTTCGTTCGATGGAACTGGTGAGTGCGGCCACCGGCCTGACGGGAGAGCCGGATGAGGAAGGCACGCCGCGCTTCACGCCGGGGGAGGAGCTTCAGGTCGTGACGGACAATCTGGGAGCGTTGGGAATCCGCGCCTGCGTACAGGAACGGCGCCGCGCCGGCACGATCGCGGGCGAACGCGAGGGGTCGCTGCCCGCCGGGCGGGCCCTCATCCCGCTGGGCAGTTTCGAGGAGGGTGACTACGTGGTGCGGGTGATGGTGGAGCGGGTTCTGGTTCGCAATCTGCCCTTCAGCGTCGTGGAGAAGGAAGACTAGGCCTCTTCCGTCTCCTCGTCGTCCTCGTCTTCTTCATCGTCGATCTCGGTCACGAAATCGGCGCCCCAGGGGGCGAAGCCAGCCCAGAAGCCCGGCCCGCCGCCGGGTCCATATCCTGGCCCACCACCGAATCCGAACCCCGGCCCTGGCATCCCGAAGAACTTGAACGGACCGTGGCGGTGCTTGCGACCGCGGAAGCCGCGCATGAAGCGCTTCATCCGCTCCTTGTCCCCCTTGATTTCAATGCGGTAACCGTCATCGGTCTCGATGATGCGGAGCTCACGGATGACTTTTTCCATTTGGGCGACCTCCTATTCGATCTTACCCTTCGGATGGTCGGGTAGCAAGACCGCCGGGGGAAGACGTCCGGAACCGGTGTAAGATTGGCCGGCGGAACGGGATCATCCAACGTGGACGACCTACGCTTCCATCCCCTCACCCCTGAACGCTGGGACGACTTCGAACAGCTCTTCGGCCCGCACGGCGCCGGCGGTTGTTGGTGCATGTGGTGGCGCTGCAGCCGGGCGGAGTTCCAGGGGCGGGGAGCGCAGGGGAACAAGCAGGCGATCAAGCGGCTGGTTGAGCAGGGGGTCGTTCCGGGCATCCTGGCCTACCGGGATGGGGTGCCGGTAGCCTGGTGCTCGGTGGCCCCGCGGGAGGACTTCGCCTCGCTGCAGCGCTCACGAGTGCTCAAGCCGCTGGACGACCGCCCGGTGTGGTCCATCGTGTGCTTCTACATCCCCCGCCGGTATGAGGGGCAGGGGCTCATGAAAGCACTGATCCAGGCGGCGGTGGATTACGTTCGGGAGCTGGGCGGCCGGACCGTCGAAGCCTACCCCACGGTGCCGCGCACCGGGAAGCTGCCTCCGGTCTCCAGCTACATGGGAATCCCGGCGGCCTTCGAGCGGGCCGGGTTCGTGCAGGTCGCCCGGCCCTCGCAAGCCAAGGTGGTGCTGCGCTATGAAATCGAGTGATGCCCGATGCTAACCCTGGTGCGGGTCGTAGTTGGTTTGCTGCTGCTCGCCCTGGGCAAGCGGCTGTTCTGGTTGTTCGTCGCCGCGGTGGGGTTCGTGGCCACCCTGGCGGTGGCGACGCAGTTCTTCCAGCCGCAGTCCGAGCTGACCCTCTTCGTCATTGCCGCGGTGGCCGGCTTTGTGGGGGCCCTGCTGGCCGTCTTCGCCCAGAAGCTGGCCGTCGGGGTCGCCGGCTTCCTGGCGGGCGGCTACCTGGCCATCGGCCTGCTCGGCCTGTTTGGCATGGAGTTGGGCACGCAGTGGTGGCAGCCCTTCCTGATCGGAGGCATTCTAGGGGCGTTGATTTCGTACCCTCTATTCGACTGGGCGCTGATCGTGCTCTCCGCATTGACCGGGGCGGTGCTGATCGTGCAGGCGCTGGAGATCGGTAGCGGTTGGGCGCTGCCGCTCACGGTGCTGGTGGCACTGGTGGGGGTGACTATCCAGGCCGGGGTCCTGCGCCGCGGGAGTCGGCCGAAGCCCGACCCTGAGCCCGATCCCGACTGAAGCCCGGCCCCAGCCGGTTCCGCGGGCCCGGGCTGAGGAGTGGCGAATCGGTCAGTTCTTGCCGTATCTCTTGATGGTGTCGAGCAGGGATCCGCGAGTGACTGGCTTGATCAGGAAGTCGGTCGCGCCGAGGGCCATCCCGTGGGCCCGGTCCTCCGGCAGGCTCTTGGCCGTGAGGTAGACGATCGGCGGCAGGTTTTCCATCTCCCCCTTCAGCGTCTGCAGCACCTCGTAGCCGGTCATATCCGGCATCATGATGTCCAACAACACGATATCGTATTGATTCCGCCGCATCATCTCCAGGCACTCGGTACCGCTGCTGGCTACGTGGATCTCGTAGCCGGCGGTGCGCAGGGTCAGGTCGATCAGGTCGAGAGTATCCCGTTCGTCATCGACCACCAGGATGTTCAATGGGCCGCTCGCATGGTTCAGATAGGGTCAACCGAGGCTGACATTGTACTTAGAGGGACAATTCGGGGCAACGAGCCGCCGGGGGGCATGCGGGCCCTCGGGCGGGCGGTTCAGACCAGCAGATGGACCGGATGCTCGACGTAGCTGCGGTACACCTGCAGCCAGCGGGCGGCCTCGGCGCCGTCGGTCACCCGATGGTCGGCGGAGAGTGTGACCCGCATGCGCTGGCCGATCGTGATCTGACCATCCACCACCACCGGTTCCTGCCGCACGCTGCCGACGGCCAGGATGGCGGCTTCGGGCGGGTTGATGATGGCCGTGAACTGATCGAGCTGGAACATGCCCAGATTGGACACGGTAAAGGTGGAACCCTCGATGTCGGCGGGGCGAACGCGACCCTCCCGCGCCCGGGCCACCACCTGGCGCAACTCCGCCGAGAGGGTGCGCAGCGGCTTCTGGTCGGCCTCGCGCGCTACCACCGTCAGTAACCCATCGTCCATGGCTACCGCTACCCCGATGTTGATCTGCCCGTGGCGGACGATTTCCTCACCCTCCAACGAGGCATTCAGGTTGGGGAACTCTCGCAGGGCCAAGGCGGCCGACTTGACCAGGAAGTCGTTCACCGAGAACTGCTGGTCCTGTGGCATGCGGCTGTTGAGATCGCCGCGCAGGGCCATGAGCGGCCCGGCATCCAGATCGGCGGTCAGATAGAAGTGCGGCAGGGACTGCTTGGAGGCGGTCATCCGCCGCCCGATGATGGCCCGCAGCTTGCTGAGCTGTACCCGCTCGGTCGCGGCCGCGGGCCTCGCTGCCTGGAGGCTCGGTGCGGGGGCGGGCGCGATCAGCGCCGCCTCCACGTCCGACTTGAGGATGCGACCCTGTGGGCCGCTTCCGCTCAGGCTGTTGAGATCCAGGCCCCGCTCCCGCGCCAGGCGGCGGGCCACCGGGGTAGCTCGCAACCCTGCCGGCAGATTGCCGTCCCCCTCGGCCTCCGTCTCGTGCGGCCCGGCCGGCACCGCGGCCGTCTGCGCCTGAGGCGCGGCGGGTTTGGCCGCGGCAGGCCGGGCTGGGCCGGACTTGCCCACCAGGGCCTCCAAGTCGATGGCCTCATCGGCCGTCCCCAGGATGGCTATGGGCGACCCCACCGGGACCAGGCTGTTCTCCGCCACCAGGTGCACGCGCACCACGCCGCTCTCCTGGGACTCGACCTCCACCGTGGCCTTGTCGGTCTCGATCTCGGCCAGCACTTCCCCCTTCTGCACCGCCTCGTCCTGGGCCTTGACCCAGCGGATCAGCCTCCCTTCCGCCATGTCGAATCCCAGCTTGGGCATGTTGATGACCGTGGCCATCACAGCACCTCTCTCACCGCCGAGACGATATCATCCACCTGCGGCAAGGCCATCTGTTCCAGGGCCTGGTTGTACGGTAGCGGAACTTCCGCCTGCGCCACCCGTCGAATGGGTGCGTCCAGATAATCGAAGGCCTCCTCGGCGATCCGAGCGGCCACCTCCGCACCGACCCCGTAGGACCGCCAGCCTTCCTCCACGATCACCGCCCGATTGGTGCGCTTGAAGGACTCCAGCACCGGACCCATGTCCAGCGGCCGCAGCGAACGCAGGTCCACGATCTCGATCTGGATGCCTTCCTGGGCCAACTGTTCGGCCGCCTGCAGCGAGTGCTGCAGGGTCTTGGAATAGGCAACTACGGTGACATCGCTCCCAGGGCGCTGCACCTTGGAGACCCCGATCGGCTCCAGGTATTCCTGGTCGGGCACCTCGCCGCGGAACTGGTAGAGCGTGGCGTGCTCGATGAACAGCACCGGATCTTCGCCCCGAATGGCGGCCTTCAGCAGGCCTTTGGCGTCGTGCGGGGTCCCCGGGGCGACCACCTTCAGGCCGGGGAAATGGGCGAAGATCGCGTCGGGGGTCTGCGAATGCGTGGCGCCTAACTGGCGCCCCCCGCCACTGACCGCCCGGATGACCACCGGCACGCTCATCTGGCCACCGAACATGTAGCGCAGCTTGGCGGCGTGATTGACGATCTGATCCATGGCCAGGAAGGCGAAGTTGATCGTCATAAGCTCGGCCACCGGCCGCAGCCCGGCCATGGCCGCGCCGTTGGCAGCCCCGACGATCACGGATTCGGCGATGGGGGTGTCGCGCACCCGCTCCGGACCGAAGTGGTCGTAGAAGCCCTTCGTCACCGCGTAGGTGCCGCCCCAGACGCCGACCTCCTCGCCCAAGATGATCACCCGTTCGTCTCGCTCCATCTCCTCCCACAATGCCTGGGAGATGGCCTCCCGCATGGTGATGACCGCCATGACCGATCTAGCCTTCCTTATAGATGTCCTGGTAAAGGGCTTCCGGCGGGGGATCGGCGCTGGCCTCGGCGAACGCGATGGCCTGCTGCACCTCCTGCTCTACCTCGGCCTCCTGGGCACTCAGCGCCTCATCACCGAAGAGGCCCTCGCCGAGCAGGTGATTGCGGAAGATGCCGATCGGGTCGTCCTGCTGCCAGCGCTGCACTTCCTCGCTCGGGCGGTAGCGCTCCGGATCCCCCATGGAATGCCCGCGGTAGCGATAGGTCAGCACTTCCAGGAAGAATGGACAGCCGTTGTCACGCACGGCGGCCAGGGCTTCTTCGGCCGCCTGGCGCACCTCCAGTACGTTCATGCCCTGGATGCGGCGGTTGGGCATGTTGTAGCCCTCCGCCTTCTGCCGAATTTCGCCTACCGCCGAGGCCCGCTCCACCGCGGTGCCCATGCCGTATTGGTTGTTCTCGCACACCCAGAGCACGGGCAGCTTCCAGACCATGGAGAGGTTGAGCGACTCGTGGAAGTAGCCGATGTTGGTGGCGCCATCACCGAACATGCAGATGGTCACCCCGTCCTTGCCCAGGTACTTATCCGCCAGGGCCATTCCGGTGGCCAGGGGCAGATGGGCGCCGACGATCGCATGCCCGCCCCAGAAGTTGCGCTGGACGTCGGCCAGGTGCATCGATCCGCCCTTGCCCTTGGAGGTGCCGGTCGCCTTGCCCAACAGCTCGGCCATGACCGCCCGAACCGGGATGCCGCAGGCGATGGCCACGCCGTGGTCGCGGTAGGCGGTGATCACCCGATCCTCGGGCCGCCGGGCGGAGATGATGCCGCTGGCGACGGCTTCCTGCCCAATGTAGAGGTGCAGAAACCCCCCGATCTTGCCCTCCTGGTACAACCGGGCGGACTCCTCCTCCATACGGCGGATGAGCAGCATCTCATGGAAGAGACGCAGCATCTCCTTCTCGTCCATGGAGGCTCCTTCGCGGGTCCGAGCGGGGGTTTCCCTCACCATCCTATGAACACTCCCAGCGGAGCCTAGTCGCGGGCCGGTAATAGACTGCCCCGGAGGACCGGGGCGAAGAGGATTATATCAGGGGCCCAGGCCGTAGGCCACCAGGTCGAACTCTGCCATGCTCAGGTCGCCGGCCGCCGGAAAGGGCAGGTCGACGACGAACTCCAGCCGCTCTCGCCCCGCCAGCCGGGACGCCAGCTCGCGCCAGCCGGCGGTGAGCAGTTCACCTTCGGTGGTGCTCAGCGCGGCGAACAAGCTTGGCCGCGACAGTGAAACCGAATGCGGGTTGGTGACCGCACCGCGCAGGAAAAAGGCGCTGCCAACGGTCTCGAAGGATTCGATTTGCACCTCCAGCTGGTTGCGGTGATCCGGGAAAGGATCGGAGGCCCGGGGATCGACCTGCGCCTCCAGGGTGAGCGCAGCGGGATCGAGACCGAGTTCGGCCACCCGCAGGCTCAGCCCGGGGAAGTCGGCCTGGCCGAACGGCAGTTGCTCTCCAGGACCGATGGGAAATGGAGAGGCCAGTGTGGACACGCTGAGCACCTGGTCCGCATGCCGTACCACCAGCAGCAGTCCTGCCCGGCGGGCCTGATCGCTGGAATTCATCAGGGTTCCCACGGCAAAGGGAAGGCCCTGAGCCGTCAGCTGCAGCGCGGGCGGCCCGTTCATGGAGATGCCCGGCTGCAACGCCTCGACTTGCTCCTGAGCGTCCACAAAGGCAACCCAGCGTAGCCCTTCCTGAGTGCCCGCCACACTGGCCAGGAAGGGGCTGGAGGCCCCCGCCTCCAGCCAACCAGGGGCATGCAATGCCGATGCCAATGCGCGGGCCTCAGCCCGGGAGTTCATCCCGAGGTAGGCCAGGCCATCGATGGCGATGGGCAGGCTTCCTGGATTGGAAATCAAGCCCAGCAGCAGGGTGCTGCCGTCCTCCCCAACGAATACCTCCGGCTGAGAAATGACCGGGTCGGCCCGCTGAATGGGAGTGCGGCGGGCCAGGATCACGCGCGCTTCTGCCCCGGTCACCGCCCCGACGTCATGAAAACGCGCTTCGAAGGGGGTGACCTCTCCCGGCCCAAGGTGCGGCAGCACCGGCAGCACGGTGATCTCCGCCAGCTTATCTCCGCGCGGGTCTTCCAAGGATACTGACACCTGGATGTCGGCCACCGCGAAGCCCGAGCCGTTCTCCAGCAACCCCAGGACCTGCCAGTCTCCGGGCTGCGAGTCCGAGCGCAGGGTCAAGTCGTGCACGCGACCGTCGAAGACCGGGGTGGGGGTCAGGACAGGTGCGGAACTGGGCGGTGCCTCGGGGGCGGAGCTGAGAGTCCCGCCGGAGGTCGAGGTGCAGGCGCCGAGGGCGGCGACGATGGCGATCCAGGCTGCGAAGAGCGCGAGCGGTGTACGCATCCGGTTGTGGGGCTCCCGGGTCACCGGTTCAGACCGGGCTCGACTTGGGGCCGCAGGCGGCGAAATCAGGGCAGGGGCGCGGGCGGGGGCGTGGCCGTGAGCGGGACCGGGATGGTGGGGGGTAGTTCGATGGCAGGTTCTTCGAGGCCGAAGTCGAAGTTGAAGTCGAGGCTCTCCTCCAACTGAAATCCCGCGCCCTCGCCGAGCTTGCACAACCCATACAGCCCCTGGAGTACACATTCGGAGAGGAAGCCCTGTCCCACGTTTTCAGCCAACTGGGTGAGGGATTCTTCATCCTCGGCCAGCATCACCAACGTGGTCCGTTCAGGGTCCTGAACGGCAGCCAGCAGCCCGATTCCCTGGGGGTCGAGCGCGCCGAACCCCGGCACCTCCAACATCCCATCGGCCTGATCGTCAGGCAGCGTGAGGCCCAGAGAGGCCAGATAGGGGTCGGTCTCGTCGGAGGGCTTATACAGGGCCGTCACCAGCAGGTCGTGGCCCTCGGAGGGCTCGGAAGTGATGCTCATGGGAAGCCCGCGGGAGGTCAGGGAGGCCTGCAGGGACTGCAGGGCCCGTAGAGTCTCCGCCTGAACCGGGAAGGCCGCCGAGGTCAGCACCTGCACCGGCCGGGTGAACAGATAGGGCAAATCGGTCAGGTCCTGTTCCCGATCCCCGCCGAGCAGGAAGGCGGCCAGGTTCTGGATGAACTGGGAGTTGTCCGCCACCCGGTCATAGGGCGGGGTCAGAAAGGTCAGGTCCCCCACCGCCAGCACCCGCCCGTCCGGGCTGGCGGCCACCGCGGCCAGTCCGCCGCCGCGGTCGGTGCTGGACGAGAAGGTCGCATCGTCGCCGACGAGCACCGCGCTTCCCTGCCGGGTCGCCACCGAGCGGGCGGCGTAGAAGACTACCTGCGAGAGGTTTCCGGTCAGATCCGCCGGCTCGCCCGGGCTCAAGAACACATTCCGGAAGTTGCCTTCGTTCTGCAAGACGTTGTAGAGGTAGTCGTTGGAGAAGGCCAGGTCGTGCGGCTCGAGCAGCAGGTTGACGCTGCTGACATCCTGGGCGGAGCCGCTGAGCACGAAACCAAAAATGTCGATCCCGCCACCGCCGCGGGTGGGGTCCAGCACCACCAGCAGCCGGCCGCCGCGGCTCACGAAGCGGGCCACGTGCTGGATCTCCGCCTCGCTGAAGGTGGACTGGGGGGCGACCACCACATAGGCGCTGGCGTACTTCAGACGGCTCTGGAGCGAACGGGAGCTGAAGGCGAAGAGCGCCTCTGAGCTCCCGAAGGAGTTCGACTCGAACTCATCCCCCGCATTGACTTCCTGCAGGGTCGCCCCCCGGGTGAGCAGCGCCTGGGTGAGGGTGTCGAGTTCGGGAAGCTGGAACTGGTTGCTGTGCGCCCGATCGATGACGATCACCTTCCCGGAAAGCTCCTCCGCCTGCCCGGCGGACTCGGTCGTTCCGGCCTCCGGCGTCAGCGGCGGCTGGGGCGGCTCGATCTGTGTGAAGGAGGGCAGCCGGATGGGCTCCGCCGGTTGGTAGAAGCCTCGGTAGTACCACAGGCCGCGCAGTAAGGCCGGGAGGATCAGCAGCGAGGCGGCAGCCAGGATGCGATAGCGGCGCATGCTCAGCCTCCGTCCCAGGGAGGCACATACAGCAGATAAAGACCGGGCTGGCGCGGATAGGGGGTCAGCACGCCCTCCGGGGTCTCATAGAAGAAGAAGTAGGTGACCGCGGACGGTAATTCAGCCAACTGGCGCAGATCGACGACCCGATAGTGCGCAACCCGGGCCAGGTCAGCGGCGCGTTCGACCGACTGGGAGACCGATCCAACCTCATCCACCAGCCCCATGCGCAAGGCCTCGGTCCCCAGCCAGATCTCCCCGGTCAGCAGGCGCTGCGGGCCGATCTGCAGCCGCTCGCCGCGCCCGAGCTGCACCGCCTGCAGGAAGGCCTGCTTGATGGCCTCCATGCTGCGCAGCTGGGCGTCCCGCGAGGACCCGAAGAGCTTGTAAGGGCCGGTGGAGGCCAGGTCTTCATAGACCTCGGGCGGGGGCGGAAGCTGGGATATCACCCCGATATTGCCGATGATCGCCGACGGCCCGGCCACCACGTAGTCGGTCCCGACCGAGAGGTAGAAGGCCCCGCTGGCGATCATGCCCTGGGCCATGGTGACCACCGGCTTGCTCTGGCGCAGGCGGGCCAACTCCAGGTAGACCGCCTCGGTATCCACCACCGTCCCGCCGGGGCTGTCCATCACCAGCACGACCCCCCGCACTTCGGGATGCTGGCGGGCATAGTCCAGTTGGGAGATCATGTCCCGGGCGGTGTAGGCGTAGATGGAATCGTTGAGATAGATCAGCCCGATCACGGGCCGCGGCACCCGGGTGGCCAGGGCCAGGCCGGCCAGCAGTGGTAGCAGCACCCACAGCAGCACCGACTTGACCCCCGAAGCGGGCTGAGCCTGGCCCTGCATCCCTAGATCCTCTTCCCTGTGCATCAGTAGGCGAGCCGGCCGAGGTGCGGCCGGCTCGCCAATGCTACATCAGAAACTGCCTGCCGGATACGGCGACGGGTCCGGTACCGCGGTCCCTAGGTCCGCACTCCGCCCAGCTCCACCTGCGGCAGCCGGGCCATGGCCGCCTGCACCAGCGCCTGCGGGTATTCGTAGTTCTCCAGCTCGCCCTTCAGGAAGGCGTCATAAGCGGCCAGGTCGAAGTAGCCGTGCCCTGAAAGGTTGAAGGCGATCGTACGGGCCTCTCCGGCTTCCCGGGCCGCCAGCGCCTCATCGATGACAGCTCGCACGGCGTGGGCCGATTCGGGGGCCGGCAGGAAGCCCTCGGTTCGGGCGAACTGCACCGCCGCCTCGAAGGTCTCCACCTGACCCACGGCCACCGCTTCGATGTCGCCGTGCTCGTAGAGGGCGCAGATGTGCGGGGCCATGCCGTGGTAGCGCAGCCCGCCGGCGTGGATGCCGGGCGGCACAAAGGTGTGCCCCAGCGTGTGCATCTTGACGATGGGGGCCATCTCGGCAGTGTCGCCGTAGTCAAAGGTGTACAGCCCCTGGGTGAGGGAGGGGCAGGCGGTCGGCTCCACCGCCACCGCCCGGATGTCCTTCCCCTCGGTGAACTTGCGGTGCAGGAACGGGAAGGCGAAACCGGAGAAGTTGCTGCCGCCGCCGATGCACCCGATCAGCACGTCCGGATAGTCGTCCGCCAGCTCGAATTGCTTGAGCGCCTCCAGGCCCACGATCGTCTGGTGGGTGAGCACCGGCCCCAGCACCGACCCGATCGAGTACTTGTACTTCCCATTGGAGCTGACCGCCGCCTCCACGGCTTCGGAGATGGCGATGCCCAACGAACCGGGGTGCTGCGGATCCTGGGCCAGCAGCGATTGGCCGTACTGGGTGCGGTCGGAGGGGCTGGGGGTCACATCGGCGCCGTAGGTCTCCATGATGATACGGCGGTAGGGCTTCTGGTTGTAGGACACCCGCACCATGTAGACGTGGCACTCCAACCCGAAAAAGCTGCAGGCTAGCGCCAGGGCTGATCCCCACTGGCCGGCGCCGGTCTCGGTGGTGAAACCGCGCACGCCCTCCTGCTTAGCATAGAAGGCCTGCGGGACTGCCGTGTTGGGCTTGTGCGACCCGACCGGGGAGACGCCCTCGTACTTGTAGTAGATCCGGGCCGGGGTGTCCAGCGCCTTCTCCAGCCGGCGAGCCCGCACCAGCGGAGAGGGGCGCCACAGCCGGTAGATCTCCCGAACCGGTTCGGGGATCTCGATGAATCGTTCGGTGCTGATCGCATCCATGATCAGCCCCATGGGGAAGAGCGCCCCCAAGAAGTCTGGCGTCACCGGCTCCTTGGTCCCCGGGTGCAGAATCGGCCCCGGGTCGGCCGGCATATCGGGATTGATGTTGTACCAGGCCTTCGGCAGATCCTTCTCGTCCAGCATGAACTTCGTGCGCTCGCTCATCTTGCTCCTCCTTCAGGTCTACAGGCTCGGCAAAACAAAACGCCCGTCCCACGTGGGGACGGGCGCTAGCCCGCGGTGCCACCCCGCTTAGCCTGGCCGCTCACGCAACATATCGGCCAGCCTCGCTCATCTCGGGCACCAGGTTCGATGCCCTTTGCCCTGATAACGGTGGCAACTCCGGCACAGGCTACTCGGCGGGACCCGCCTTTCGCCCTGCAGCTCCGAGGTCCATTCTGCGCCGCCGTGCGGGCGGGGTTCGCACCGATCCCCGCTCTCTGAACCGCCGTGTCGACGCCTACTCGCCCTCTTCTCGGCTTTTGGCTATCAGTTGTAAACCGAGAGTATACAGACCGAAATACCCTGCGTCAAGAGGCAAGCTGGCCGCGGCTAGCGGGTCACGTAGACGTGGTACTCGTAGATGCGGCTGCCGGCTGCATAGACCTGCGTTTCGATCCCGTCGTTCAGCTCCGCTGTGAAATTTACTTCGGTGATCACCACGTGCTCACCCACCGGCCAGTCGGTCAGCAGCGCGTAGTAGAAGCGGCACAGGTTGGCTCCGTTGGGAGAGTCTTGCTGAGAGAAACTGGTGAGGGGGACCGGCTCACCGTCCAGGGTAAACACCAGTTCAATGTTCTCCCAGTTCTGATCGAACTGCTCCTGGCTGGCGCACCAGCCGGTCAGCCAGAGCACCTCCCGAGATTCTCCCATCGGGACGGTGTACAGGCGCGTCCCGGGCTGGAAGAGCTCCTGGTCATAAGTCTCTTGAGCCACCTCGTCCAGGGGCGGAGTCCGAATCGCCAGGGCGTCATCCGACTCGGCCCGGGTGGCGACGCGGGGCGGCCCCGCCGGGATGACCCCCGCACCGCGCGGCTTGCCGATGGCCTCCAGCGCGGCCTGCAGCACGATGTCCTGGCCGTCGCGATAGAGAGCCAGGAAGTTCTCCTCGGTGAGCGGAACCGGCACGTCGGGCACGACGCCCGTGCCTTCGATGTGGATTTCGCCCTGTGGATCAACCGCCCGGCCGATGGTGAAACGCACACTCACGCCCAGCGGCATGACGAAGTCCTCGACGCTGCCGCCGGCCCCGGCCGACGGGTACAGGCCCGCCACCCGGGCCCGATCCTCCAGGGTCAGCACGTACCCGAAGAACTCACAGGCGCTGGCGCAGGCCGGGCCCACCAGGGCAATGATCGGGCCATGATATTGAAGTTCCTCCCGAGGAGGGATCATCCGGTCGATGTCCCCAGGATCGAAGTAGAACTCACCCGTGCTGTCGTCGTAATAGCCGGTGTTCCCAGTCTCCGTCTCTTCGCTGAAGAAGTAGCCGGCCATCTGGCGGGCCAGGTAGCCGTTGCCGCCGCCGTTGTGTCGCAGGTCGATGATCAGGCCTGGGATGCTGTTCTGGTTGAGCGTCTGCATCGCCCGCTCCCAGAGTTGGATGGTCAGCACGTCAGTGTCGAAGAAGCTGTTGATCGCCAGGTAGCCGTAGCCCTCATCCAACAGCCGGAATTCCACCGGCAGCTCCAGCCCAGTGACCCCGGCGGAGAAGGAGCTGTAGTTGAAGCTGTCGCGCTCATCGGAAACGGTCAGGCCGGCGGTCCGAGGCCTCCCACCGGGATTCTGGAATTGCAGCTCGACGGCGGTCCCGCTCGGAAAGCGCACGGAATAGCGAAGCTGCTGCAGGCGTTTGTTGACCTCCGTGCTGAACGGGGAGGACCAGGGAACCGTGGCGTCGATCACCTGGCTGATGGGCTGCCCGTCAAGCTGCAGGATCTGTGCGCCAAACTCGACCCCCGCCTGGTCGGCCGGCCCGCCCTCCAGCACGTAGTTGACCAGAACGCGCCCGTCGTCCAGCTCGGCCAGGGCCATGCCCAGGCCACCGGCCGTCTCCTCGGCGAAGAGTTGGTTCAGGCCGGAGAGGTCCAGCCCGACGTGGGTATCGGGGATGCTCCACAGGAAATCTCTGAGTGCCAGGAAATACGGTTCCGGACTGGAGGAGGCCTCGGCCTCCTCGAAACGCGGCCGGAAGGTGTCGGCCATGGCGTCCCAGTCGATGTGTTTGTATTCGGTGAAGGCGTACTCGGTACGGAACTTCTCCAGCATGGCGTCGAAGGCCTCGGCATAGCTCATCGAGGAGAAGTCGTCCAGCGCCAGGCTCTCGGGCTCGAGCAGGTCGATCTGAGGCTGGCGGGAGCGATCGAAGGTGAACGGGGAGCTGTCCAGGTCGACCACCGTCCAACCCTGGGGGATTTGAACGATCGGGTCGTCCTCGGTGAACAGGGAGCCATCGGGGCCGAAGTCGGAGGGGAAGCCCTGCTGGTCGTCGCCGGCGTAAACCACCAGCCGGCCGCCGTAGATTTCCAGGTAGTTGTCCCGGTCGTCGCTGACCAGGGTGGAGGCGTAGGCGGAGGACCAGCCGCCCCCGCCCTGATCGCGCTGCTCCAGGTAGGGATCGCCCCAGGTATTGGTCCAGTAGGCCACCGCGAAGGTCATTACGCCGGCGTCTTTGCCGGGGTCCTGATCGACGTCCCGCTGCGTGCCACGGGGCACCAGCGGGAGGGTCAGGCTGTAACTGAAAGGCGAGGTGTAGAAATCGGAGGTGATCTGCCCCATCACCTGGGATTCGGCCGGGATGATGAAGTCCCGGTCGCGCACCACGAAACCGCCCTGGTCCTCCAGGATGACGATCGGTTCGGCGACGCCGGCGGTGAAGAAGGGGTTGGTGTAGGCCACTTTCCCGGTGATCACCGCCGGGCCGCCCTCGTCGTTCTCGATTTCGGCTGGCGGGAAGCGAGATTCCAGGACGGGTTCCGTCGGCGTTTCAGGAGCGGGCGCGATCCCGGTCTCTTCGATCACCCTGCCTCCCAGCGAGCAGGCAACTGCAGCCAGCGCAAGGCCGGCCAACATCAGAATCCAGGATCTATTGCTTCGCGGCATCATAGAACCACCTCCGTCGGCGCCTCAACCTTGGCAAGTAGATTTCGTTCGTGTGAGTGCGCGGACTAGTATACCGGCAGCGAGGGATCCACCGTCTGGGCCCAGGCGTTGATGCCCCCGCGCAGGTGGCGCTGCTTGCGGAATCCGGCGCCGGCCAGCAGCTCCACCGCCCGAGCCGAACGGCTTCCAGACTTGCAGAACAGGACGATGTCCTCGGCGCTGTCCAGTTCGTGCAGGTGAGCGGCCAGCGAGCCCAGAGGCATCAGCTCGGCACCTTCGATGCGGGAGATCTCCAACTCGTGCGGTTCGCGTACATCGATCAACCGGAGGCGGCCTCCCTGCAGGCGCTCCGCCAATTCCCCCGGTTCGATCTCCCATTCGCTGGCGAGCCGGCCCTCCCCCCGATCATGGCCGGGGACACCACAGAACGCCTCGTAGTCGATCAGCTCGGTGACCTCCGGCTGCTCGGAACAAACTCGGCAGTGCGGGTTCTTCTTGAGCCGCAGCTCCTCGAAGCTCATCCGCAGGGCGTCGAAGAGCAGCAGCTTCCCGATCAGGGGCTCTCCGATCCCCAGCAGCAGCTTCAAAGCTTCGGTCGCCTGCAGCGTCCCGATCGTGCCCGGAAGCACGCCAAACACGCCCCCCTCGGCGCAGGACGGCACCATACCCGGCGGCGGTGGCTCGGGGAACAGGCACCGGTAGCAGGGTCCCTTCTCCGCCCAGAAGACGCTGAGCTGCCCTTCGAAGCGGAAGATCGATCCGTAGACATTGGGCTTTCCCGTGAGCACGCACAGATCGTTGACCAGGTAGCGGGTGGGGAAATTGTCGGTTCCGTCCACGATGAGCTGGTAGGGCTCAGCGATGCGGAAGGCGTTCTCGGAGGTGAAGGGCTCGTCGTACACGTCCACACGTATGGCAGGGTTGATGTCCAGCAGCCGATCGCGGGCGGAGAGGACCTTGCGCTGGCCCAGGCCGGAGGTGCCGTGCACGATCTGCCGCTGCAGGTTGGTGTAATCCACCACATCGTAGTCCACCAGCCCGATGCGGCCGACGCCGGCCGCAGCCAGGTACATTCCCGCGGGGGATCCCAGGCCGCCGGTTCCGATCAGCAGCACGGAGGCGGCCTTGAGCCGCTTCTGACCTTCCAGGCCCACTTCGGGCATCAACAGGTGGCGCGAGTAGCGCAGGATCTCCGGGTGGGTGAGTTCGGTCATGACATAGCCTCATTGGCCGGATCGGCGGCGCGGGAGCCCTCCGGCGCATGTACACCGATGCCTGCCAGCTGGTCCCTCAGCCGAGGCGCCCGGGTGGCCCCATGGTTGACCCGGCGCGGCCGGCCCGCGGCGTCAATGATAAATGTGGTGGGCAAGGACAGCACCCCCCAGGAGTCGGCCAGGTCCGGGCGCTCCAGGGCGTCCACTTCCAGGATCTGCAGCCGGGGCCCGAACTGGGCCGCCAGCTCCGAAAGGGCGGGTCGCTGCACCGCCAGGCACGGACCGCAGCCCGGAGCGGTGAAGTACAGGATGGCCGGCTTGCCCAGGCGATAGCCCTCCACACCCAGGATGGCCTTCGCCCCCCGGGAGAGCTGAAACCTGCGGTATAGGCGGTAGGCCAGCAGCCCGAGCAGGCTCAAGCCGACCGCCAGGATCAGACGCTCGAGCACCGCTCACTCCACCGGAGGCTGCGGACGCCGGCCGGGGAAGGCGCCCGGAGGCGAGGCCTGGGAGAACCCGGGCAGTCCCAGCCGGTTGAACCAGTAGTAGACCGCGCAGCCGGCGCAAAATCCCCCGAACAGGTTGAGGCTCGCCAGAGCAATCACCAACCAGGCCAGTCCCCAACTTAAAGCCGGCGCACCCACCGCGAAGGCCGCCGCCCCACCCAGCAGCACCACCGCACCCAGGCCCTGAGAGAACCGGTGCGGCTCGGGATTGTCCGGCAGGATGTCAGGCCCGCCCAAGCGCAGCCGCCGGACGGTCCAATAGACGGGCAGGAACCCGATCTTGCCGGCCAGAGTTCCCAGCAACATGACGGCCCCGACACCGGCCGCCAGCAAGGGTGCATCCAATACGAAAGCGGCCAGCAGCAGGGTGATGATGGAGGCCTGGTTCGTCCGCAGAGCGTTGTGATCTACCCCGCGCAGGCCTCGGGACATCGCGCCTCCGGCGATGCTGGGGAGGATCATCAACCGGTCGCCATCAGTCAGCGGGGTCTGTACGCCGCGCAGACTGCGAACGTCCTGGTCGTTGACGAACAGATTGATGTAGGAACGCAGTTCGTCGGCCTCCCCGAAGAGGTGCGGACGCAGCGCGGGGTAGCGTGACACCAGCTCCTGCAGGGCCTCCGCCACGCTGGCGGAGCTGACCTCCACTTCGGACTGGCCCGCCACGTAAGCACGTAGCGGGGTGGGCACGCGAACCCGGCTCATCCTTCCTCCTGTTGAGCTCCGGAGGCGACCGAGGTGTCGGAGTCTCCTGGGAGCCATTCCGACACGGTTCTGACCTCCAGCGGTTCCTCCTGCATGCTGGCTTCCGACGGGCCCAGCCTCCAGGCCCGGGTCTCGCGCGCCCGGCCGCGGCGCACGCTGGTGATCAGGTAGCTGTACCAGGGGACGGCAAAGTGCAGGTCGGTTTGGGAGGGGGCAGCGGGGTGATCCGGGTGCGAATGGAACACTCCGATGACCTTCAGCCCATGCGCATCGGCTTGATTCTCGGCCGCCAGCGTCTCCAGCGGGTCGATCTCATAGCGGTGGCCGCGTTCGCCCGCCTCCCGGCGGTTGGGCAGGGGCAAGATCTCGCGGGCCTCCCGCCTCTCGCCCGCCTCGTCCCCCAGGATCAGGCCGGCGCCCTCCTCCGGGTAATGGGCCTCTGCGTAGGCTTCAATCGCCCGCAGGTGGGTTTCGCTGATGTGCAGCGTCACACGGCCTCCCAGAACGGCTCATCCAGGTACTTGAGCCCGGAATCGGGGAACAGGGTCACCACCACCCCCTCCTCCAGCCCGCCGGCCAGCTCAAGAGCCGCCACCGCCGCGGCCGCCGAAGAAGGCCCGACCAGCAGCCCTTCTTCCCGAGCCAACCTGCGGGCCATCGCATAAGCCTGCTCGGTGGCAACCGGGCGGGTCTCGTCGGGAACCGCTGGGTCGTAGATATCCGGAACCTGGCTGCTGGGGAGGTGTTTCAGGCCCTCCAGGCCGTGCAGCGGGCCGTCCGGCTGAACCGCGACCAACCTCACTCCAGGCAAGTGCTCTCTGAGGTAGCGCCCGGTCCCGACCAGGCTGCCGGTGGTCCCCAGCCCGGCCACCAGATGGGTAAGCCGCGCCTGGGTGTCCTGCACGAGCTCGGGCCCGGTCCCCTGGTAGTGAGCCTGCCAATTGGCCGGGTTGGCGTACTGGTCGGCGTAGAAGTACCGATCCGGCGACTGGGCTGCCAGCTGGGCCGCGATCCGCCTTGCGCCGTCTGTACCCTCCAGCGGATCGGTGAGGGTGAGCTCCGCCCCCAGCATTTGCAGCATTTCCATACGCTTCCGGCTGGCGTTGGCGGGCAGGGCCAGGTGCACCCGAATCCCCAAGGAGGCGGCCAGGGTGGCATAGGCAATGCCCATGTTCCCCGAAGTGGAGTCGAGCAGCCAACCCCCCGGCGCGAGCCGGCCGGACTGAAGTGCAGTGCGCAGGATGTTGGCAGCCGGGCGGTCCTTGATGGAGCCGCTGGGGTTGTGCCACTCGGCCTTGGCGTACACCTCCACTCCCGGTGCCAGCCCGAGGCCCGCCCGGCGCAGGCGCAGCAAGGGGGTCCGACCGACCTGATCCAACAGGTTGAACGGACCCGACAAGGGCGTCTGAGCGGTGTGCAATTCGGTGGCAGTTCTCATCTGGATCGAATGGTCAAGTCCGGTCTTCCTTTAGAAAGCAAACGGCTCGCGCCAGCGGGCGGTGATCGCGGTGGCAGCGATTCCGCGGGGGCGAGCCGGGCAAGCCAGTTGCCTGGTGGAGGCCAGCGCCTCTCGGATCAGGTTTCGGACCGGCCGGTTGCTACCCCCGCCTGGGACAAATGCAGACGATGAGTGGGCAGCACATCTCGAATATTTCAGACAATGTTGAGCAATATTATAGCCCGCGGTATGCCGCTGTCAAGGTCAGCCGGCGCTGGGACTCGGGTCCTGGATCGGCGGGGGAATCGTCTTGCTATAATGACTCTGCCAGGATAGCATTTCGCTGATCGTGGCCGAGCACGGGTATTCTGAGTCCGATTCGCCGCAGGGGACGCCCACCCGGGAGGTCGGACGGCACCTGGCGGTCACCGCCGGGATCGCGGCCTTATTGGCCACGGTGTTGACGGCCTGGCGGCCGGCCAGTCTGGATCCGGCCGAGTTGGTGGGTCAGCTCCTGGCCATCGGGGGTCCAGCGGCGCCGGCCGCGGCGCCGGCGGAGGGGTTGGCCCAGGGCGCCGAACGGCTGCCGATCGGTGTGGTGGCCGGCCATTCGGGCCTGCACCCGGGCTCGGGCCTGGCCGACCCCGGCACGGTGTGCGACGACGGACTTACCGAACTGCAGGTCAACAGCGCGGTGGCCGAGCTGGTCATGCGCGGGCTGGAGGGTGCGGGACTGGAGGCCGTGCAGTTGGAGGAATGGGATCCGCGCCTCAACGGTTTTCGCGGTCTGGCCCTGATCTCCATCCACGCCGACTCCTGCCAACCGATCAATGAGACCGCCACCGGCTATAAGATCACATCCGCGCTGGACACCGCCGTGCCCGATCGGTCGCAGCGCCTGGTGGCCTGCATGGCGGATCGCTATGGGCGGGCAACCGGCATGCGCTTCCATCCGAACAGCGTGACGCTGGACATGACCGAATACCACTCCTTCTATGAGATCCACAGTCAGACCCCGGCGGCGATCATCGAAGTGGGTTTCCTCTTCCTGGATCGCAGCTTCCTCACCCGCAATCCCGACCTGGCGGCGCGAGGGATCGTGGAGGGCCTGCTGTGCTACGTGAACAACGAGCCGGCGACGCTGCCGCTGGAAAGCCCACCAGGATGACGGCCGCCGAAGCGCTGAAGAAGGCCCACGAGGCGCTGGAGCGCGGCGACAGGGCCGAGGCACGGCGCAGCGCCCGGCTGGCGGCCAAGCTGGCGCCCGGACACGAAGCCCCCTGGCTCTACCTGGCGGCGGCGGCCGAGCCGCGGGCCGGGCTGGCCTACCTGGCCAAGGCTCTGGAAATCAACCCCAAGTCAAAGGCCGCCCGCAAGGCCATCCGTTGGATGGTTCGGCGGCTGCCGCCCGCGGAGCGGCGGGTGGCAGTGGCGCAGGCCGGCTTGCCAGAGGACATGGCCGTCCGGTTCGTCCCGCTGGAGACGCTCATGCCGCGCCGGCTGTTCTCCGCCCGAACCGTGTTGATGGCCGGACTGCTTGTGCTCGGTTTCGGCTTCTGGCTGGGACGAGTGCCCGCCGATGCCCGCGAGCCTCAGTTCGCCTCCGCTCCGATCGCCAAGGCCAGCCTGACCCCCACGCCCACCAACACCCCGACCCCCACGCCCACGCCCACCCTGACGCCGACACCGACGCCTACGCTCACCCCGACCCCCACGGCCACCCCGACCCGCCGGCCGGCGCTCTCCTGGACCTTCAGCACCGATCCTCAGGAGCTGGCCGACGAGGGCCGCTGGATCGACGTGGACCTGAGCGCCCAGCGGGTGACGGCCTTCGAGGGCGCCGAGCTGGTGCGCAGCTTTGTGGTATCCACCGGCACCGCCATCCACCCGACGCTGACTGGGCAATTCCGGGTTTACATCAAGCTGATCTCCACCCCCATGGCTGGTCCGGGGTACTACCTGCCGGGGGTCCCGTTCACCATGTACTACTACAAGGGCTACGCGCTGCACGGCACCTACTGGCACAGCAACTTCGGCACACCGATGAGCCACGGATGCGTCAACCTCACCATCCCCGATTCGGAGTGGTTGTTCAATTTTGCCGAAGTCGGTACACTCGTCAACGTACACCCCTAAGGGCCCGAATCTTGCATTGCGATTCGCGTAGAATCGGCCCTTCCGGGCGGGAGTTGACGTGAGCGATACCCTCGAGCTACCCGACCATCTTTCTCGCAGGGAATTCCTGCGGCTCTCGGGCATGAGCCTGCTGGGGCTTGGCGCGCCGGTCCACTGGGCGCGCCCGAAGTTGGAGGTCGAGCACGGCCTCTTCGGCCGGGTGACCGATCCCACCGTCATCGTCTATCGGGAGCCATCCTTCGCCGGGTCCACCGTCAAGACCCTATGGCGCGACGACGTGGTTCCCATTGCGGGGGCCCTGATGGGCGACCAGGTCCCTGCGCACAACCGGATCTGGTATGAAATCGAGGGGCTCGGCTATGCCCACTCCTCCGCACTGCAGCCGGTGCGGGATGAGCCCAACCTGCCGCTGGAGAGCGTTTCCCCCAATGGGGCGCTGATGGAAGTCACGGTGCCGTACGTGGACGCCCACTGGAAGCCTCGTGAAGACAGCGAGAAGGCCTACCGCTTCTACTACTCATGCACTTTCTGGGTCGTCGGGATCAGCCGGGACGTCAAACTGCAGAAGTGGTATCTGCTGTTTGACGACAAATACGATTATCACTACTTCGCCCGGGCGGAGGCCTTCCGCCCCGTTCCGGTCACCCAGTTGATCCCTATCTCGCCCGAAGTGCCGCACAAGGACAAGCGCATCCAGGTCGATCTGACCAACCAGTGGGTGCACTGCTTCGAGGGGTCCCAACAGGTGTTCTCTACCAAGGTCTCCACCGGCCGCAAATTCGGCGAGGCGGCCTACTGGACCCCGGAGGGGGACTTCCTCACCTTCCGCAAGCGGCCCTCGCGGCACATGTCGGCGGGCAACCTGGCGAGCGGGTATGATCTGCCCGGCGTCCCCTGGGTGGTCTACATCACCGAGGACGGCGTTTCCTTCCACGGCACTTATTGGCACAATGATTACGGCGCTCCCCGCAGCCATGGCTGCATCAACATGACCCCGGAGGCGGCCCGCTGGCTGTACCGCTGGACCTACCCGGTCGTCCCCAGGGATGAGATGGAGATCTGGGTCAGCTACGGCACCTCGGTCAGGGTCCACATCTAATCGACTCGGCCCAATTCATGGCCAGACAGGCACTGTTCGCGGGACTGGTGGCCGACGAGCGCGGCGACCCGGTTGGCGTGGCGCACGTCGGCGGCGAGAGCTTCTACGTGGTCGACGATGCTGGTTTCAAGCGCCATGTCGAGAGCGAGGGCGTCGATCGACAGGTGTTGGGAGCCCTGGCCGAGTTCGTGCGGGGCCACGAGGAGCTGATCAGCACCGAGGCCATGAAGGCGCTGGGTCAGGAAGACATCTTCACCAAGGCCGCCATCGAGACTTCCCTGAAGAACCTGGACCAGCAGTTCGCCCAGGTGCTGGAGCGTGGGTTGCCGGAGGAGGCACGCGCCTGGATGGGCATGCTGGGATTCCAGATCCGCATCGATATCCACGGCAACGTATTGGAAGTCAGGCAGCCCACCGGCCCGGAGGAGCCTCCGGAGTGATCGTGTTCTTACGCGGTGCTAATACGGGTGGGGTACAATGCCGCGCACAGTCCGAAGGTTGAGGTCAAGGTAGCAGGATGTCACTTTCGCAGTACATACAAGACGTAGAAGAAGCCACCTTCGAGAGCCAGGTCATTCTCAAGTCGCACGAGCTTCCGGTGGTGGTTGACTTCTGGGCCAGCTGGTGCGGACCCTGCCTGATGCTCAGCCCGATCCTGGAAAGGCTGGCGATCGAGGCCGGCGGGACGTTTGTGCTGGCCAAGCTGGATGTGGATCGGAGCCCGAATCTGGCGATCCGCTATGGGGTGCAGGGCATCCCGGCCGTGAAGGCCTTTCGCAACGGTGAGCTGGTTGCCCAGTTTGTAGGCGCGCAGCCGGAATCCATGGTGCGGCGGTTCATCGCCGCCCTGGCGCCCAGTGAGGCGCAGCAGGCGGTGGAGCAGGCTCGCAGCCTGCTGGCCACCCGGCACTATGACCAGGCCGAGGAGGCCTTCCGGGAGGTCTATTTCGCCGACGAAGCCAACGCCGACGCGGCGCTGGGGTTGGTGGAGAGTCTACTGATGCAGGGCGAAGGGCAGCAGGCCCTGGACATCTTGCAGGATTTCCCCTCCGGCACGGCCTGGGCCAAGGCCGAGCGACTGAAGCCGCTGGCTGTGTTGCTGGCGGAGACCGAGGCTGCCGATCCGGAGGCCGATGGCGATCCGATGGAGGCCGTGCTGCATCAATCTGCCCGGCTGTTGGCTCGTGGCAACCTGCCGGCGGCCATGGATGGAATGCTGGACGTGCTGCGCCAGGACAAGGGCTATCGGAATGGGCTACCCAAGCAGGCCATGTTGGCCCTCTTTGCCCTGCTGGGGGACGATGATCCGCTCACCCGCAAATATCGGGACGAGCTGGCTTCGGTTCTGTTCTAGTCACCCACCCGCACCCCCCTAAGGACCCAGAGTCAACGTGCCCCAGGTGGTGGGGTTGGTGAGCATGCGGCCCCGCACGGTGGAGACCATCGACTGCTGCAGCGCCTGTCCCGCCCGGTCGTTGTCGGAGAGGGAGAGCGCGAATCCGAAGCTGCTGCCTTCGGCCGGAGTCACGCCCCCCAAGGCCGACCAGGGGATGCGGGCCTCCAGGTCGTAGCCTTCATCGGTGCGGACAGCCTTGAGGGTCACCCCGGCCGGGATCCCCGCCAGACTGGCCGGGTACCAGCGATAGGCGCCGCTGCCGATCGTGCCGAAGTTGCCCGGCGACAGCCCCATCTGGTAGTCGTCCCCGGTCAGCACAGTGGAGGCGAGATCGCCCCGCAGATCGTTGTCCAGCTGCAGTTCAATGATATCCCCGCGGAACATGTTCCTGCCGGATGACACCTGCACGAAGGCGTCATCGATCACGACCACCCCGAGATATAGGGCCTGATCATCCCAGCCGACGTGGAAATGGCCGTAGGAGTCTGCGATGCCGGTCCAGTTGGCGGCACCGAACACGACCTGCTCGATGGTGGTCGGAGTGCTCTGCCATTCGCTCAGGAGGCCGTCCAGGGTCGGCGCTGTGCTGAATCGCTCGGCTGTCACGGTGCTGCCGCTGGGGCGAGCGTCCTGGGAGGCCAGGGTGGGGGTCAGCGGGGTGGACTCAACTGGCGTTCCGGTGCCGGGGAAAAAGGCGGTCGGGCTGGCGGTGGCCGTGATGGTGGGCGATCCAGCCAGCAGCGGCGTTGGGGAGGGGGTCCTGGCTACCGTGGGCGCGACCAGGGCGGTCAGGGTCAGGTCCGGCGTGGGGAAGCTGAAGGGCGTAGGCGAGGCGCTGCCCGGCAGTGTGCAGGCCGCCAGGGTGAGGATCAGGATGATTGCCAACCATCGCCGGGCCTGTGGGGACATGTTCTCCTCCCGTTCAAGACAGCCGGGCGATTGTACAACGCGGGCTCGCAGCGGGCCACGGCATCAGGTGGGGCGGGTGGGAGTCGAACCCACACGAGGTATTCCCTCAGAGGATTTTAAGTCCCCGGCGTCTGCCAGTTCCGCCACCGCCCCTCGGAGGATTGTATCCCCGCCAGGGATCGCGTCAAGCAAGGCCGAGATGCTATAATCCCGCCTGGCTATGTTAAAAGGAATAACCCGCTTTCTCAGCGGCGATCCCCTCGCCAAGCAGATGGAGCGCTACGACGGGATCGTCGCTCAAATTAACGGCCTGGAGCCTTCCAGCCAGGCCCTGAGCGACGAGCAGCTGCGCGGCAAGACTGCCGAGTTCCGGCGCCGCCTGGAGCAGGGGGAGCCGCTCGATGACCTGCTGCCGGAGGCCTTTGCCGTAGTGCGGGAGGTCAGCGTGCGCACCCTCGGCCTGCACCATTTCGACGTGCAGCTGGTGGGCGCAGTGGCCCTGCATGAGGGCAAGATCGTGGAAATGAAGACCGGCGAAGGCAAGACGCTGGTCGCCACGCTGCCCATCTACCTGAATGCCCTCACCGGCAAAGGCGTGCACCTGGTGACGGTCAACGACTACCTGGCCCGGCGGGACGCGCGCTGGATGGGGCCCATCTACCACTTCCTGGGCCTGCAGGTGGGCGTGCTCCAGGAGGCCGCCCGTACCGAGCATGGCCGCAAGGCCTTCCTCTACGATCCCGATCGAGCATCCGGTCAGGAGGATGTGCACCAACTGCAGCTGGTCGATCGCAAGCTAGCCTATGCCGCCGACGTGGTCTACGGGACCAACAACGAATTCGGCTTCGACTACCTGCGCGACAACATGGCCCAGGCCCTGGAGGCCCGCTCCCAACGCGGCCACCACTATGTCATCCTGGACGAAGTGGACAACATCCTGATCGACGAGGCCCGCACCCCGCTGATCATCTCTGGCCCCTCCCACGATGACCCGGAGCTGTACCTCGAGATGGCCCGGGTCGTGAAGCAGCTGGATGCGGCGGACTTCGAGATCAGCGAGCGTGACCGGACCATCTCGCTTACGGAGATCGGCGAGGATCACGTGGAACGGTTGCTGGGACAACCGCTGCGCGACCCGGATCGTCCGGAAGACATCGCTCCCGAGCAGGCCCGGCTGTTGGGTTTCCTGGAGCAGGGGCTGCGGGCGGAGTACCTCTTCAAGCGCAACAAGGACTACGTGGTGCAGGGCGGGCGGGTGATCATTGTGGATGAGTTCACCGGACGGATGATGGCCGGACGGCGTTGGTCCGACGGCCTGCATCAGGCGGTGGAAGCCAAGGAAGGGGTGCGGGTGCGCGAGGAGAACGTCACCTATGCCACCATCACCCTGCAGAACTACTTCCGCATGTACGACAAGCTGGCCGGAATGACCGGCACTGCCGTCACCGAGGCGGAGGAATTCAGCAAGATCTACAAGGTGGACGTGCTCCCACTGCCCACCAACCTGGAATACATCGCGGCACAGTCCGATTCCCCGCTGTTGGAGGTGGAGTATCGGGAGAACGGCAGCCGCTTCCAGTACTACACCCGGCCGGACGACGCCGAACAGCAGGCGGTGTTCTGGCGCCGCAAGGACTATCCCGATGTGGTCTACCGCACCGAGGAGGCCAAGTTGCGGGCGGTGACCCTGGAAATCCTGCGCCGCCAGGTCCTGGGGCAGCCGATGCTGGTTGGCACGACCTCGGTGGAGCTCTCGGAGAAACTCTCCAGCCGGCTGCGGGCCGAGCCGCTGCAGCGCCTGGTCATGACCCAACTGCTGCGGGACGCTTACCTGGAGGCCCACGGACTGCAGGACGACGGCATGCGGGTGGACGAAGTTCAGGAGCTGTACACCCCGTTGGAAGAGATCAATCCGTCCAGCCTGCGGTCATTCGCCCGGGATCTGGAGCTCACCCTGAATCCAACCAAGCCGGAGAACCTGACCCGGGCCGCCGATCTGCTCGACCTGACGCCCGATCAGCACGACCGGCTACTGGAGGCGCTGCAGGGCGGCATCCGGCACAACGTGCTGAACGCCAAGAAGCATGCCGAGGAATCCCAGATTATCGCCAGCGCCGGGGGCTTCGGCGCGGTGACCATCGCCACCAACATGGCCGGCCGCGGGGTGGACATCAAGCTGGGCGGGGAGCTGGCGGAGGAGATCCTGGGCACGGTCAACCGGGTGCTGCGCCGGACCGGCCAAGCTGATCCCGAGACGCTGAGCATGCCCGAACGCCTGGAGGCGCTGGACTCGCTGGACGCCGAGACGGTGGGCATCTACCAGCAGGAAATCGAATACTTCCGGCGCTTCATGCAGGAGCAGGACCTGGTCCGGGAGGCCGGCGGTCTGCACGTCATCGGATCCGAGCGGCATGAGGCCCGGCGCATCGACAATCAGCTGCGCGGCCGGGCCGCCCGACAGGGGGATCCCGGATCTTCGCAGTTCTTCCTCTCGTTGGAAGATGAGCTCATGCGGCTGTTCGGCGGGGCACAGGTTTCCGGTCTGATGCAGCGGCTCAACATCGACGATGCCACCCCCATCGCCCACGGGATCGTGAACAAGACCATCGAGCAATCGCAGGGGCGAGTGGAAGGGGCCAACTTCGATCGCCGCAAGCACCTGCTGGAATACGACGACGTGCTCAACCAGCAGCGCGAGATCTTCTACGGCCAGCGCAACCGGCTGTTCGTGAAGGATGATCTCAGCCAGGACCTCGAGCAGATGCTGCGGTCGGAGGTCTTGAGCCACGTCCAGGCCGCGCTGGAAGATGCCGAGGGCCCGTGGCGCCTGCTGGCCTGGCTGGAGGAAGTCCAGCCGACCCTGGCCCTGGAGACGGAGCAGCCGTATCCGTCCTTCATGCTGCAGCTCCTGCTGCAGGAGCTGGAAGGGCTGAATGAACCTGCCGCTCTGCAGGCCGAGCTGGTGCGCATGGCGCGCCGTTCGCTGGAGACCCAGCTGGAACATACGCTGCGGGCCACCGAGGAGCAGCTGTATCGCTCGGCCGAGCGCCTGCGTGATCAGGTCCGCCAACGCATCGACCTGGCGGACATGGCCATCGAATCGGCGCTCATGGAAGCCGAGCAGGGCGAAGCCGACCTCGACCCACGAGCGCTGCTCAGCGCGGTGGAATCTGCCGCCGGGCTGCGCATCCAGGCCAACGGCACCGTGCGGGACCAGATCCAGGACGACCCAGAGAAATTCCGCCAACGGGTCCCCGAGCTGGTCGAGGCCAGCCTGGGGTTGCGAGTGTGGGCCGGCCTGACTCAGACCGCCGAACGCCGCCTGGGTCAGGCACTGGAACTGCAGGAGCAGCTATCGGTTCCCATCGACTGGGACGCGGCGGCCGAACTGCTCAGCGATGCAATGCAGCGCGCCGGCCAGGCCCGGCAAGAGCAGCTGCTGGAAGAGCTCGAACGCGACCTGGCCGGGCGTCTGGGCCAGGGAGAACCGCTGGGAGAAGCGCACAAGACCCGCTTGCTGGTGGGCATGAGCTACAGCCAGCAGACCCTGTTCGATCGGCGCACGCACCAGCGGCGGGAAGTCATCGTGCCCCGGCTCTCCTACGCATTCTTCGCAGCCGAGCTCCTGCCGCAGGAAGGCGAGCAGGCGCTGGTCGAGCAGGTGATGGAGCACCTGGCCGGGGCGCGGGTAGTGCTGCAGGGGTATGTGGGAACAGAAGCCCTCACCGAGTACCACCGCCGGCTGTTTCTCAACGTGGGAGACCGGCTGTGGGTGGAATACCTCACCGAGATGGAGGCCCTGCGCACCTCCATCGGGCTGGAGGCCTACGGCCAGCGCGATCCGCTGGTGCAGTACAAGAGCCGCGCAGTGGACATGTTCCGAGGGCTGCTCGGCAGCATCCGGGCCGGTGTGATCGCCCGCCTGTTCCACCTCTCGGCCCCCCAGCGAACGACGGTTCAGCCTCCCCGCAGTCCGCGCACCCAACCGGATGCGCCGGCCCCCTCCGAGGCTTCCGGCAAGCGCAAACGCCGGCGCCGCCGCCGCTAGCCCCCTCCTTCATCCGCATGACCTTACTACCAATGCGGCCCGCCGTGGGAGTGTGATAGCCTTGGCCCAACCCGGCATGACTGGGGAGCCGGAGGAAGGAATCCCCGTTTGGCCGTTGCGCGGCCACAGACGCAGCTAGAGGTTCTGGGCGCGCTCCCACGGGTGGATCTTCACCGCCACCTGGAAGGTTCGCTGCGCTTGCGCACGCTGGTCCAGCTCTCCAGGGAGGAGGGGCTGCCCCTCCCGCAAGAGGAAGCGGCCCTGGGCCGGCACGTGCAGATCCAGCTCGACGACCGCCGCAACTCCCCGATCTTCCTGTCCAAGTTCGAAGTGTTGCGCACTTTCTACCGCTCGCCGGAGATCATCCAGCGCGTCACCCGTGAGGCCATTGCCGATGCCGCCGCGGACAATGTGCGCTACCTGGAGCTGCGCTTCACCCCGATTGCGTTGGCCTCTGCCCGGGGATTCCCGCTGGGGGAGGTGGCTGACTGGGTGATCGCCGCGGCTCAAGACGAGGCTGCCAGGCGGGGTATCCGGGTGGGCATGATCCTGAGCATGAACCGGCACGAGCCGCTAGGCCTGGCGGAGCAGATGGCCCAGCTGGCCATCGACCGGGCCGGCCGGGGCATCGTGGCGCTCGATCTGGCCGGCGATGAGGCCAACTTCTCGGCCGAGGCCTTCGCCTCGATCTTCGCCACGGCCCGCCAGGCCGGACTGGGCACCACCGCCCACGCCGGGGAATGGGCCGGGCCCGAGTCGGTGCGTTTCGCCCTGGAGGGGCTCCAGGTGGACCGGATCGGCCACGGAGTACGAGTGCTGGAGAACCAGGAGGTCGTGGCGCTGGCGCGCGAGCGGCGGACGGTCTTCGAAGTGTGCCTGACCAGCAACTACCACTCCGGGGTGATCTCGCGCATGGCGGATCACCCCCTGCCGGCGATGATCGACGCCGGGCTGCAGGTCACGCTGAACAGCGATGACCCGGGAATCTCCAACATCCGCCTGAGCGAGGAGCAGCTGGCGGCGCTGGTCGAGCTGGGCCT
>Ga0214473_10001568_pt1 | contig 29846 bp, 31 predicted proteins | sample RVTome_7_FD_203509 | JGI IMG/M metagenome (GOLD analysis project Ga0214473, IMG submission 203509) | Soil microbial communities from uranium-contaminated site in the Upper Colorado River Basin, Wyoming, United States - RVT98D197 | ecosystem: Environmental > Terrestrial > Soil > Contaminated >...
TCATTCCAAAGGGTCTGGACATTATTCATCCAATGGACGGTAGATTCCAGGTGGGCCATTAGGATTCGCCTGATCTCATCGGGATCTGATGGATACGGTGCCATGGTCGTGTTGGAGATGACGGGAACCTGCGGGGAATGAAATGGAATGGAGGCAATGTACGCCTCGAGCTCATCATGGATGACCTTCATGATAGGAGAGTGGAAGGCCATGCTGACCCGCAAGAGGGTGGCCCGGTGGCCCATTTCCTTCAATCTTTTGCAGAGATCCTTGACCACCTCTGTGTTGCCGCTAAGGACGATCTGGTTCGGTGAATTGATATTGCCGATGTGGACATCCTCCCGTCCCTGAATCATCTCTGTCAGCAGATCCAGGGGGGCATCCACGGCCGCCATGACGCCGGGGTCCACGTGCATGCCAGCGGCCTTGTCCATGCAGAGGGCCCTCTTGTTCACGATTCGAAACCCGTCCTCCGGGGAATAGACACCGGCCAGGCACAAGGAGGTCAGCTCGCCCAAACTATGGCCGGCCATGGCCACAGGGTGGATACCAAGGGTGGTGAGGTATCGGGCCATGGCATGTTCCATGGCGAACATGGCGGGTTGCTGCCACCGGGTCTTCTGAAGGTTCTCCTCTCGATCGTGGAACAATAAGTGAAGGAGGTCGAAGTCCGCTGCAGCTGCAGCCTGATCCATCCACTCCCTGATAACGGGAAAGGACTCGTAGAGCTCCCGTCCCATTCCTCCATACTGTGACCCCTGTCCGGGAAATACAAAGGCGAGCGGCAGGGCCGGCAGATCCTCACGGCTCATGAAAATCCCCTGCTGCGCCAGGGACCTCAACACCTTGGGTGAGACGATTCCGGATTCGGCAAGGGAGGCTGACCTCTCGATGACCGTGAGCGCTTCCTCTTCGGATTGTGCCACAACAGCCATCCGGCAGTTACGGCCGGCCACCTTAGTCCGGAAGAAAGAGACGCCCTGAAGTTCAGGAAGCCCACCACGTGCCTCTCCAGCGGAATTGTGCCCTTCCTTCAAATCCGAAATCCGAAATCCGAAATCCGAAGTGCGACCCCCCTTCTCTCTATCGAGACCGGACCCTCTGACCGGGGAGACCAGGATCGTATCCGCCTCATCCATGGCCTGCTCCACCTGCACAACGTAGTTAAAACCTCCAAACCCGAAGGCGTTGACTTGAAGCCTTCTTGGCTCGCCGGCCCTGCACTTCCAATCAAGCGGCTCCGGGGTGATGAGGAGACCCGATCCTTCCAAGTCGATTTCCGGGTCTGGATGCATATAATTGAGGGTGGGAGGAAAAACCCCCGCCTTCATGGCCGTGACTCCTCGAATGAGGTTATTAATGCCCGAGGCGCCCAGTGTGTGTCCGATCTGGGATTTGAATGAGGTGATCACGGTGCGCTTGGAGGAATTGAAGACGGCCTTCAGGGCACGGGCCTCCTCCACGTCTCCTTGCCGGGTGCTCGTGGCATGGCATTCCACCAAGTCCACTGCATCGGGCCCATAGGGTATCCCTCGGAAAGAGGCGCGGATGGCGATCTCTTGGGTGACACTGGCGGACTCCACCATCCCCAGATGATTGTTGCTCGCTCCCATGCTGGTGACGACGGCGTGGACACGCGCCCCCCTTGCGCGGGCCAGGCTTTCCCGCTCGATGACGATCATTCCCCCGCCTTCGCCGAGGACCATCCCATCTCTTTCAGCATCGAAGGGGCGAGAGGTCTCGTGAGGGGGTCTTTCCTGTCCGGACAGCCCGTAAAGTGCGCCCAGTGAGGAGAATTCCAGAAAATGCAAGTGGGTGAGATGTTCTTCACCCCCTCCGACGATGGCGGCATCGATGATGCCGCTTTGGATCATCTGGATGGCGCTGTAAAGTGCGACCAGTGAGGTCGCGCAGGCTGCGGAGACAGAATAGCTGGGCCCCATGAACCCATACCGGTTGCAGATGAAGCCGGCTGCTGCGCAATTGAGTCTGCCCAGGAGTGTGGTGTCATCCGGGGCCCTGCGTCCGGACTTCACCTCTCGTTCGATGGCGTTCTCCTGATCCGGCGTGAGGTGAACGGCCCTTTTGATAGCGCCAAGGATATCATGAACGTACTCCCTGATGATCATATCGGTGAGGGTCCCCGCCGCCTCACCCGAGTTTTGGGAGATGAGGACTCCGATTCGCTCTCGTGGGATGTCTGACTCCAAAATGCCGGATGCCCGGATGGCCCTGTCCGCCAGCCACATGGTAATCCTTGTGGCCTCGGTCATGGTCCGGAAATCATGGGGAGGAATCCCGAGTTCATTTCGGGAGATATGAAAGTCTAAGAAAGCACCCACCTTGCAGTAGGTCTTGTCCGGAATGTGCGGCCGGGGATCATAAAAACGCTCGTAATCCCACCGGGAAGGCGGAACCAATGTAATCCCGCTCTTCATGGCCAAGCTTGCAGCCCATACCTCCTCCGGACTCTTCCCCAGGGCATTGAGGAGGCTCATCCCAGTGATGGCAACCCTTTCACGATTGTCTCTATGGGGGGCGACTCGCTTCAGTCCATGGCCAACCCCGGAGGATGGAGTTTCCATGGATAGCGACGCGTTGGGTGGGGGGGCGGGCTGATGCAGCAAAAGAGGGCCTTCGGCTAGCTCGCGGTGAAAGGACTGCAGCTTCTGAACCTTACTGATGAGGCCGGCGCAGGCCCCACTCATGAATTGCCCGCGTTCCAGACAGGCCCGCTCATCCAGAGGCTCCTCGCCTGGCCTGTCCATGCCTCGGGCCGCAGCGAAGAGGCTCCCCGCGGCCATCTCCTCCATTCTCGCCCGAAAGGAGATCTCGTCTTGGTGGCCCGCTGCAAACTCCCTCTCCAGGGACAAAATAGCCGCCACTTTCGGGGTCCTCAAGGACCGCACCCGAAGTCCGGTGTCCTGGCCTGAAACGACTGTTCCTCCCGGAGGCGATTTCAGAATCATCCGTTGATAGAACGCCGTCAAGGCGTCCGTTTCAACGATCTCCTGGGTGGCCAGATAGGCGGTGCCCATCTGGATGGCGTCCGCGCCGAGCATGGCGGCCATGAATGCGGTCTCCCGATTGAAGATTCCCCCTGCAAGGATCACGCGACAGTTTTGGAACAGGGCGGGCTTGCGCCGTTTGAGATCCAGCACCATTTGAGCAAGGGTGAGTGTGCTATGTTGTCCCACATGGCCGCCGGCCTCATACCCCTCGCAGACCATGTATCGGACGCCCGCTTCAAGAGCGAGCCTCAACAGGGCCTCATCAGGAGCGATATACATAACCTCCATGCCGCGTTCTATCAATTCTCTTATGAGGGAGAGATCACCTCCAGCGATCACCACGAAACGGGGTCTCTGTTTCTTTATCCAGGCCAGATGCGTCTCCCTGAAAGGGTTCTCTGCCAAAGAGACGACATTCACTGCATAAGGACGCCCTCTCATGATCTCCGGCAGGCGTCCCAGCCTCCGGTCAAGGGCCTCCGCGTCCATCAGGCCAAGTGCGATGGTCGGCAATCCACCGGCATCGGCAACCCTTGAGGCAAACTCCGGGACATCTGTGATGGAGGACATGGCGCCCTGGATAAAGGGATATTTGGTTCCCATCTCTCTGGCTACAGGGCCGTCTAAAAAGCAATCCTTTTTCGCCTCAGCCAGGTGGCATAAGTTTCGAATCTCGTCCATGAAGGCCTTCATGGCCTCATCGGTTCCGGCCCCAAAACGCTCAACGAACGACCAAGCAAAGGTGGTCTCCACACCGAGAGGGATGACTTCGTCCTGCGTGAAATGGCTCTCCAGAGGGTGGAGGGCCCTGGCATGCACCTGGCTAACGAATAAACGGCGGCTTTCCTCCGTGATCTCTGCTCCGCACAGCGAGTCCTCGAGCGTCTTGATCTCCTTGAACGCAAGAGAGTTTCCCTTGTTGAAAAGGCGACAGGGAACCTGCAGGTCCAGGCCAACCAGATCGGTAGAGTCCAGGCGGAGGTTGGAGAGCCGCTGGCGTTGGAGATCATCAATGGCAACCAGGTCTGTCAACCAATGGACGCTCTCGAAGACGATCCCCGCCGCCTCTGTGGACAGGAATGCCGCTGCCGCCTCAGGGGTGGATATGCCTCCCCAGATGAGGATGTCGAGAGGCTTCGAGGATGTGCGCAGCATTCCCTTGACCACCGAATAGAGAGCCTGGGTCGTCTCACTGCTCACGAATCCGGAGGCCTCGCATCCTTTCAAGACGATGCGCCCGATTCCCGGGCTATCCTTCACAATCGTTGCCAGGAGATCCAAGTTTCCGATGATTGGAAAGCAACAGTGGTCTTCCGACAATTCCTTCAATCTCTGCAGAAAGGCAGAAGGATCTCCTTGAAAAAACTGTGGGTGGCATTCTACCCAGATGTCGTGGACCCCTGTTTCCTTCAGTAACCACCCCAAAGATGGATCCATCAAGGTAGGGATAGAAATCTTGATATCCCTAACGTGGCCAACAGGGTCAGCCTTTCGTAAGAAAGAACATAACTCTTCCACCCCCATCATGGAAAAATCGAAGATGGCTCTGTTCCCTGTTCGCTGAGCCATTTGAATCACCGATGGGATGATCTCCTCAGGCCGCCAGACAAAACCGATGATAGAAACTCGATGCTCAGCCACTATGTCAGCCCTCTGCTTCAACGCCATACGTTCATCTTTTAATGACAATTCGCCAGTAGGGTCAATTCCACCCGATACACCCAAGTATCAGCGCGATCGTCACCGCTTCAAACCCAGATACCATTCTCTAACATCACTCCCGATTCCGAACCGGGTAAGCTGGCGCAGGTCCATCTGCAGCACGTCAGGCGTACTGAACTCCAGTATGTGGTATTTTGGGTCCGTCCAGCCACGCAACTTCCTACCCAGTATCTTCGCTTCCGGCGGGATGGTGAGACGAATACGGTAGATCAGGTTGATACCCGCCAGCGCCGCTGCATTTGTCACCATATCGACACAGTTGTTATCCCTCAAGCTGAACTGGTCATACTTCCGTTGCATCACGTATTCATAGATCAGCCGATACCGCCGTTTGGTGATCGGCATTCGCCAAACGAACGTGGGGGTACGATCAGGCCTGCCGATTTCTAATCGGCCATCGTACATCACCTCCCATAAATAAGCAAAGGGATTGGGATGATTATCCCGAAACCCCTGATACACACCATCCTGGTAAAGCGGTTTCTCCAGCCCGAGGTTGCCGTTGTGGCCAAATTCCAGACGATCCTGAGGACTTTCCAGAATGATCCAACTGTGTCCGCCCGGATTCTTCTCAAACGAGAAGACAAATGACAGGGTACTGCTGTAGTCCCTATTGCCGGCGAAGTCGATCAGGATATAGAGATAATATCCCTCATCCCCCACGGGCGTTCCGGTGGCGGGATCAAGGTCGGCATCAGGGGCAAAACGGCACGCAATCGAGACAGGCTGGGCACTCCAGCCATCGGGTTGCATCGGAGCGTAAAGCCTGGGCGTTTGGTGGGCGCATCCGGCCGCAACCCCCGCCAGTAATATCATCACCACAAGGAGACGCGCTCGATATACTCGTTCGGTTGCTTTGCTATTCATAAGGACTTTCTGAATATTCGATATTTCTTGTATCTTTTTGCGCCCGCTTCCTCTACCAAAGAGTTGATTGACTCGTTGTCCTCCAGGGTCCAGCTCAGCTCCAGATAATGATATTTCTCTTTTTTCCTCACAACCTCATAGATGTGGTGGAAGGCTAACATGGGGAGTCCCAGTTGTCGGTACTTCTCCTTGATCCCGAACATCAACAACCGCAATCCGTTGATCTCCCGCCGATACATGAGGAACTTCAGCAAACCCATCAGACCGATCCGCCCGTTGAAACGCTTGAGCAAAGGGTTAATGTCAGGAAAGATCACGCAGAACGCTGCGGGTTCATCCTCATAATAGATGAAGAAAACCATGTCCGGATCCAAGAATTCCATTACGTTCTTTTGAATGTCCCGCATCTCATTATCGGTCAGGGGGACGAAACCCCAGTTACCAGACCAGGCGGCATTATATATCTCCCTGATCAGAGCAAATTCAGAGTCCGGATCCTTTGGACGAGAGAGCCTGATGTGAACACCTCTTCTCTGGGTGATCCGTTCAGCAAGATGATCCATCCACTCGGGAAGCCGGTAATCGCCATCTATCAGGAAAGCCAGCAGGTCCTTTTCTTTGGTGAAGCCGCACGATTCGACCAACCCTGGGTAGTACGGCGGGTTGTAGGCCATCATTAAGGTAGGCGGATAATTGAATCCCTCAATGAGCAGCCCCAACTCGTAATTGGTGGACGGGTTGAGCGGGCCTCTCATGAAGGTCATCCCTTTCTGGTGAACCCACGTCTCCACGGAAGAAAAGAGGGCCGCCGCGGCCTCCGGATCGTCAGCGCATTCGAAGAATCCCCAAATACCCATCTTTTCGTCGTGGAACTGGTTATAATGACGATCTATGATGCCCGCGATCCTTCCCACCGTCTCCGAACCACGTCGGGCCAGAAAGAGGATGCGCTCGGAAAACTCCCAGAAAGGGTGTCTGCGGGGGTCCAACAACCGGCGAACCTCCTTCTTAAGAGGGGGGACCCAGTTGGGATACTCAGCATAGATCTTCCATGGCAGGTCGATGAAGTCCTTTAATTCCGATCCTCCTTCTACAGTAATGATCTCCATGCGTGCCATGATTGTTCCCTTCGAGAGGTTATCACCGAAACATTATAAATACGGCAGCTGCAGTCTGCTGTATGATCTTATTAGCATTTTTTGCCAGGATTGCAAATACCTTCTCGATCTATTGCTGGTTCGAAAGATCCAAAGGAACATTCATTCGTATGATGACCAGAATCATAGAAATAGTAACTGCAAACGGGTTGCCAACAACCGGAAAAAAACCCAAAGTTTGGAATCATCCTTTAATAACGCGGTATTAGATTAATAGGGGAGAACAGTAGAGAAGTATGAAACTATTTGTTTTGCCTCAATATTTGGTGGAACCTCAATATATTGAGGGATAGGTTGAGGAGAGCCAGACAGCTTAACAAACTGCCGGTCTCAGAATGAGAACAGCATAAACAATTAAGAGGGTCCAGAAGACGATACTTCCAAATTTGGGGGTCACCTTATCCATGATTTCAGCCGTTCTAATTCGCCCGATCGAAAGGCAACAGAAAATGACAGTATTCTGTCTCGGAAATTATCCTACTTTGAAATTAACACGACTGTCTTTTAGTTTCTCCCAGACCAACGAGATATTTCTTCAACCGGCGCATGGACTTCCCCATTGCCAGAAGAAAATCGATGAGTTCGAAAGTCCGGTGCATTCCTTACTTCTAATAAAATTTTATTAGATTGCGGATGGGTAAGTCAATGAGAAAATAGGGCGATTTTTTTGGAGTTGCAATTTTTTTAAAATTCTGTATAAAATCACCGAGAGTGGAGAACGAAGATTAAAGATCTGAGAACGATCAGGCAGAGGGGTGATATTATAAAAACAAAATCCAAAACAACGCAGCAACTTCTCCTTGAGATGGAAAAGCTTCGGACGAGGCTGGATGCCACAGAGCGGCGCTTACAGGAGGCTAACGAAATATTGCAGGCTCAAATCGCTGAACGTAAGCGAGTAGAGCAAACCTTTGAGAAAGTTCAAAAATACACTGAGAGCATCGTGGAAACAATACGTGAACCTCTTTTGGTGCTGGCTTCAGACCTGAGGGTTCTCTCAGCCAACCGCAGTTTCTATGATACATTCAAGGTAACACCGAAGGAAACTACCGGTAATCTTATCTATAACCTCGGAAACCGACAATGGGATATCCCCAGACTTCGGACGTTGCTTGAAGATATTCTTACAAAAAATAACAAGTTCGATAACTATGAAGTTGAACATGTATTTTCAAACATCGGGCACAAAATAATGTTGCTCAATGCCCGTCGTATCATTCAAAAAGAAATCGGTTCTCAGATGATCCTCCTGGCCATAGAAGACATCACTGAACGCAGGCAGCTGAAAAGCTTATTAGAGGTAAATGAGGCAAAATATCGGGACCTTGTCCAAAATGCAAACAGCATCATCCTAAAAATGGATCCGGAAGGAAAGGTCACTTTTTTCAACGAGTTTGCACAGATGTTCTTTGGTTATACCGAAGAAGAGATGCTCGGCCGTAGTGTTGTAGGCACTATCGTACCGGAAGCAGGGTTTTCGGGTCTTGACCCTGATTTCATGATTAAAGATATCGGAATAAATCCGGAGAAATATATCACCAATGAAAATGAAAACATGCGCCGGAATGGTGAACGGGTATGGGTAGCCTGGACGAACAAGGCCATTCGCGATGGTAACGGCAAGGTTATAGAAATACTTTGCATTGGGAATGACATCACTGAACGCAGGCGACTGGAAATCTTATTAGAGGAGTCTGAAGAACGCTACAGGCGCCTTTTTGAGACCGCAGACGACGGGATATTGCTTCTCGAAAAACGCGAAGGCAATGTAACCCATGCCAATCCAGCCATCACAAAGATGTTGGGGTATTCCAAAGAGGAGTGCATCGGGAACAAGCTTCAGGATATCGGTTTCTTGCATGATATGGGTGATTTTCAAGAGATCATGCATACATTGGACAGGAGGGGCATTATTTATTACGATGATGTTCCGATAAAAACCAGGGCCGGGCAAACTTTTTATGTTGATATATATCTGGTCGACAGGGCAAGGTTAGTTCAATGTAATATCCGCGACATCACCGAGCGCAAGCAGGTAGAAGAGGCTTTGAGGAAAAGTGAGAGGGAATTGAAGTCAAAAACTGAAAACCTTGAAGAAGTCAATGCGGCATTGAACGTATTACTGAAACGTGTGGAGGAAGGAAGAATAGAACTTGAGGAAAAGATTTTGTCTAATATCAGGGAACTTGTTTTACCCTTCATTGATAGATTGAAGAAGACACAATTATCTGATCATCAAGCCTCTTACTTAACTGTCATTGAAACAAATCTTGACAATATCGCCTCTTCCTTCCTCTATCATTTGAAAATGAGATATTTAAATCTTACTCACAGGGAGGTTCAGGTTGCTTCTCTTGTTAAGGAAGGGAAATCCACTAAAGAGATCGCCAAGTTGTTAAATATAGCTATTAAAACTGTGGTATTCCATAGAAATAGTCTTAGAAAAAAACTTGCTTTAAAGAATCAAAAAGCCAACCTTCGAGCCCACCTATTAACCTTCACATAAGATCAAATTATTACCTGAATTAACCTGGTAATAATTAGGCATTGCATTTACCAAAATTTAACCGGACATTATAGGCGACCATGTGTGGGATATTCCTACATTTTTTCTATTGCAAAGTAATGTTTTTTTTGTTAAATTAGTTTCCTAATTTGACTGAGTGGCCTCAATAGTATCTTACTCTTATGGGCATTACTTAAGATTGGTAAACCCCGTTAGAATAATTCCAGCGGGGCATTATTTCTAACGGAGTAAAGGAGCTGGGAGATGACGATGGCTAAGGAAAAACATGATGTTGATGTTCTTGAAAAATGCCCGACGGGCATCAGGGGCCTCGATGAGATCACTAAGGGTGGGGTCCCGAGAGGCAGGCCAACCCTGATCTGCGGCAGTGCGGGTTCCGGCAAAACGCTTCTCGCCATGGAGTTTCTCATGCGGGGCGCCATGGAATACGGAGAGCCCGGGGTCTTCATGACCTTCGAGGAGAGGTCGGAGGATCTCGCGAAGAACTTCATCTCCCTTGGTTTTGATCTCCATGACATGATGTCGCGTGGTCTCATCGCAACGGACCACGTCTACATCGCGCGAAACGAGGTTGAGGAGACGGGTGATTACGACCTGGAGGGATTGTTCATCCGCCTGGGGAATGCCATTGATTCCATCGGAGCGAAGCGTGTTGTCTTAGACACCATCGAGGCGCTTTTCTCCGGGCTGTCTAATGCCGCTATCCTTCGGGCAGAGCTTCGCCGGCTTTTTCACTGGTTGAAAGAGCGCGGTATGACGGCCATCGTTACGGGGGAAAGCGGCGACAAGACCCTGACACGCTACGGGCTCGAAGAATACGTCGCCGATTGCGTGATCTTCCTCGACTTCCGCATCGAAGAGCAAATTTCGACCCGCCGTCTGCGTATTGTCAAATACCGCGGCTCATCTCACGGCTCCGACGAGTATCCCTTCCTGATAGACGAGAGAGGCTTCTCTATCCTGCCAATCACTTCCCTGGGGCTCGACTACCCCGTTTCCACGGAGCGCATCTCCACGGGCGTCCCCAAGTTGGATGCAATGCTTGATGGGAAGGGGTTCTACCGGGGCAGCACCATCCTCGTTTCCGGTACAGCGGGCACAGGCAAAACAAGTTTGGCGGCTACCTTTGCCGAAGCCGCCTGCCTGCGAGGTGAGCGCTGCCTGTATTTTGCCTTCGAGGAATCGCCCAGCCAGATCATCCGGAACATGAGCTCCATCGGCATGGATCTCGCCCGATGGGTGAAGAAGGGGCTTCTCAAGTTTCATGCAGCCCGGCCTTCGCTTTACGGCCTTGAGATGCATCTTGTCACCTTCCACAAGGTGATCGAGGAGTTCAAGCCCCAGGTTTTCATTGTAGACCCGATCAGCAACCTGAGCGCTGCGGGAACAGCATCAGAAGTCAAATCCATATTAACGCGCCTGATCGATTATTTGAAGATGAAACAGATCTCTACTTTCCTTACGGACCTCACCCATTTTGGCAGCAGCCTGGAACACACGAGCGAAGAGATATCTTCTCTGATCGATACGTGGCTTCTCCTCCGGGATATCGAACTCAATGGGGAACGCAACCGGGGCCTCTACATTTTGAAGTCCCGCGGCATGGCCCACTCCAACCAGATTCAAGAGTTCCTGCTCACGAACCAGGGCATTGGCCTTATCGACATCTATACCGGTTCCGGCGAGGTATTAACCGGTAGTGCCCGGGCAGCCCAGGATGCCGGGGAAAAGGCATCTGAGTTGGCACACCGGCGTGAGGTGGATCGCAGGCTCCGCGAGCAGGAGCGCAAGAGGAATGCCCTGGAAGCAAAGATCGCAGCGCTGCGTGCCGAGTTCGATGTGGAAACTGAAGAGGTGCATTTGATGGCGGAAGAAGAGCAAAAAAGACAAGCTGTCCAGGCAGAAGACCGTTTAGATATGGCGCATCTTCGCAAGGGGAAACCTTCAGCTCCTCCGGCGAAGCGCTCGAAAAAGAAGAGGGAAAGGAGAGTAAGATGAAAGCTGTCTCACCAGGAAAGGGGAAGAAAGCAAAGACCGATTCGACAGAAGAAATCTGGAATCTCCGGTTATATGTAGCCGGTCAGACCCCGAAATCGATTACGGCCTTTGCTAATTTAAAGAAGATCTGCGAAGAGCACCTCGCGGGGAAATACCGCATTGAAGTGATAGACCTTTTAAAGAATCCCCAGCTTGCTAAAGGGAACCAGATTATTGCCATACCGACACTGGTAAGGAAGCTTCCTGAACCGCTTAAAAAGATTATCGGAGATCTGGCTAACACAGAGCGCGTGCTGGTTGGACTCGACATACGTTCTGTCTGAGGAAGATAAAATCAATTTTGGAGTAACAGCCATGGAGCGGAAAAGAGGGAAAACGAGCACTGAGGAATTTGAAAAAGCCGCAGCGAGGCGGGACAGGGTAAAGTACGTTCTTCGCCTGTATGTTGCAGGGATGACCCCAAGGTCAACCCGGGCAATCGCCAATGTCAAGAGAATCTGTGAGGAACACCTGGCAGGCCGCTACGAACTCGAGGTGATAGATATCTACCAGCAGCCCAAGCTGGCCAAGGGAGAGCAAATTATTGCCGCCCCAACGCTCATCAAAAAACTCCCACTGCCACTCCGGAGGCTCATCGGCGACATGTCGAATACGGAAAGGTTTCTTGTAGGCATTGATCTGAAACCCAAGAATTCATGAGTACGAATCAATGAAAAACTCGGATAGAACACGCCAGCAACTTTTGGATGAATTGCAGGAACTCACGTCGCGGATGATGGAAGCTGAGGAAACTCTGCGCGCTATCCGAGGCGGTGAGGTGGATGGTCTGGTTGTCTCAACGACGGAAGGAGATCGGATCTTTACACTGATGGGTGCCGAGCATCCTTACAGGGTCATGGTCGAAACCATGAACGAAGGGGCCATCACCCTGGCCTCCGACGGCACGATCCTTTACTGTAACCAACGTTTTGCAGATATCGTCAAAGGGTCTCTGGAAAAAGTAATAGGATCTTTAATCTACCAATACATTTCATCAACAGACCTTCAATTATTTGAGGCATTGGTTGAGCAGGGGTTAAAGGGGAACAGTACGGCGGAACTGGCCTTAAAGGCCGGAGGTAAAAATTCTACACCTGTCTTACTTTCCGTAAGTCCCCTTCAGTCCACGGATATGCCTGGCGTGGTGTGCGCCGTAATGGTAGACATCACCGAGCGCAAGAAGATGGAGGAGGTGCTAAAGATTTCTGAAACTCGCTACCGCCGTCTCTTTGAAGCAGCTCGAGATGGAATATTAATCCTCGATGCCGAGACAGGACAAATAGTAGATGTTAACCCATTCGTGTTAGAAATATTGGGTTATTCACGTGAGGAGCTCTTAGGGAAGAAACTCTGGGAAATTGGCACCTTTAGAGATATTGAAGAATCGAAAGCCACCTCTGCGGAATTGAAGAGCAAAGGATATGTTCGCTACGATGATTTACCGCTGGTGACGAAAGACGGGCGTACAATTGCCGTCGAATTTGTCAGTAATGCCTACCTGGTCAATCATCACAAAGTGATTCAGTGTAACATCCGCGACACCACTGAACGGAAACTTACAGGAGAGGCTTTAAAAAAATCTCACAACGAACTGGAACGACAAGCTGTCGAACTTCGGACGGCCCTTTCTGAAATCAAAACATTGAAAGACCAACTCGAGGCTGAGAATATTTACTTCCGTCAAGAGATCAAAATGAGACATCACTTTTCCCATATTCTCGGGCAAAGTGATGGTCTCAAGTATGTTCTCTATCGAGCAGAGCAGGTCGCTCCTATGAACACAACGGTCCTCATCCTCGGTGAGACCGGTACGGGAAAGGAGCTGATCGCTGCCGCCATCCACAACATGAGCCCCCGCAAGGAACGGCCGCTGATCACGGTCAACTGTGCTGCCCTGCCTGCCAATTTAATAGAGAGCGAATTGTTCGGCCGGGAGAAGGGGGCATTTACCGGGGCCGATACCCTGCAGGTAGGCCGGTTCGAGGTCGCCCATGGTTCCACCTTTTGTCTCGACGAGATCGGGGAACTGCCGCTGGAGGTGCAGGCGAAGCTGCTCCGGGTGATCCAGCATAACGAGTTTGAACGCCTGGGCTCGTCCCATACCATCAAAGTCGATGTACGGATCTTGGCAACGACAAATCGAAACCTTGAGGAAGAGGTCCGCAAGGGCCGGTTTCGGCAGGACCTTTACTATCGGCTCAACGTCTTCCCCATTACTGTCCCTCCACTCCGGCAGCGGACAGAAGACATCCCGCTGATGGTACAGGCCTTCATAGAGCGATATGCCAGGAAATTGGGGAAACAGATCACGTCGATCCAGAAGGAGGCGATGAAGGCGCTGCAGGATTACCCGTGGCCTGGGAACGTCCGGGAGCTTGAAAGCATCATTGAACGGGCCGTGATCTTGTGCCCCGGGCCGGTCTTGCAGTTGGCAGATAAACTGGAGATTTCATCTCTCTCATTGTCATCCACCATGGAAACTTTGGAAGAGACGGAGCGAAACCAAATTCTTAAAATCCTTTCTGACACCCGATGGCGCATCGAGGGAAAGGACGGGGCCGCTGCGATCCTGGGTCTCCACCCGAGCACCTTAAGAGCGAGGATGCATAAGCTCGGGATAGTCCGGCCGGAGACAAAAGAACCAGATTAGACCCACCAGTTGCAAAAAACAATATAGAATCCGGGCGGGGGTGCTGGAAAAGCCTTGCAGCGGCACTTCTGGAAATTGGCTACATGCGTTTTTAGGTAAAACCGGGAATTAACTTAAAGTGAAATCCTACGCAACCCTTCCTTTTCGAAAAATCCGCAATTGCAAGGGTTTGGAAGTACCCCTGTCCGGGTTCTATATTGCAACATCTGGGTAGACTGTCCACCTCTCCTCAAAGTATCCCTCAATATATTGAGGTTCCACCAAATATTGAGGCCAAACAGATCGTTTCATACTTCTCCACCATTCCCTCCTATTAATCTAATCCCCTGTTATCAAAGGATGATTCCAAACTTCTGATTTTTTGTGGTTGTTGGCAAGCCATTTGCTTATACTGTTTTCATGATTCTTCTCATCATACGAATGGAGGTCCTTTCTGAGAAGCGCAAGGAGTTGTCACAGACGATTGCTTTACTGATCGGCTCCATACGAACGGAGAAGGGATGTAAGCGCTGTGACCTTTGCCAGAGTATAGAGGATGAAAATAAGCTCTTCCTTCTTGAGGAATGGGATACCCAGGAGAACCTTAAAAACCACCTGAAGTCAGGGCGCTTTAAGGTACTTAGGGGGGCGATGAACCTTCTCCGAGGACCCTATGAAATAATGTTCCACACCGTTTTTCATCCAGCGGGAATGGAGGGGATTTGATGGATAAAATGCTTTTTATCAAGTGTCTTCGCTGCAGGGGTGCCATGATCTATAACAAATTTTACGGTCCCCATGAACAGTTTTGGGGATGGAAATGTTTGATCTGTGGGGAGATTGTTGACCCGGTCATTCTGGAGAATCGGCAATTGATGCAAGCGGGTCAAGTGATAAACTCCCGAAGAGCAAGGAGGTAAAAAAATATGGAAAAGAGTTTTGATCCAGAAAAATACGAGATGACCCTCTGTCCCTTTTGCCAGGGAGACGGCAAATTACCCAAGCCCCCTGAGGGGTTCGAGGTTTGCAAAGAATGTGGAGGCTTTGGACTAATAAAAAAGAAGGAGTAACAGAGCATGTGCGCCTATCAATTCTACTGGTTTGATAAAACAGAGAAAGCTCATTTTATTGCGATATTACAAGAGAAAAGAGAAAACCTATTAAGAATAACACGGGAATCTGTCCTGACTTTGGGAAGGAAGGTTGTGAGTGATCATGAAGATGTCACTAACATCTATTTCATTCAGGTAGAGGTGGAGTAACCCCCTTAGGATAAATGGCGAATCAAAATAAATAGAGGGAAGGAGGGAATAGAAAATGATTCGAGTTTGTTATTACAAAGATTGTGGGGTTGTTTATGGAGAAAAAGAGCCTATTTTAGATAAAAGCACAACTCATGGGCTATGCCCAAAGCACCTTAAAATCTCCTTAAAAGAGATAAAGGCTGAAATGAAAAAGATATCGATGGTCAACAGACAGATGTAAATGAGGCACACCCTCTCACCGACCGGGGAAGATCCTCCGGGAAAGATGGTCATCCGGGGCGATCGGGTTACGGCGGTGGAAAGCGAGACCAAAAAGACCATCCCGTTGCCACCTTTTTAAGGAGGAAATTTGTGAAAATTGCTATTGCAACTTTAGTAGTCATCGTGTTGCTTCCTGTCGGGTCTGCTGTGGCGACTTCCCGGAACAACACTGATCATCTGTTCTTTATAGAACGGAGTAAGAACAAAAACGTTGTCCAGTATGATGTCCAACTGATGAAGAATAAGGACCTTCGTGAACCAAGTCCCGTGGTCGTATATTGGGTTTTGAAAAATGGCCGGCAAGAAAAACTAAATTTGATGCAGAGGAAATATGCATACGGAATTGATTTGCAGGATAAACTTGAGAAGAACAAATTCAGAATCCTTCTGGTCGCCCTAAAAGACCGGGAGATCATCGTCGAAAGGATCAATGGCTCTTACAAGGCTGTAGTCTCTATTGGAGGCAAAAATAGTATCCTCGAAAAAGTCTATGTAAAATCCAAGGAACGTTTGATAGGGGTGCCCAAAGTCCTCTATGTTGATCTCTTCGGCGTGGACACTCAGACAAGTCTCCCGATAAAAGAACGGATTCATCGCTGAACAGAAAGCGACACGAAGATTCAGGACGTCAGGGCATTTAACCCAAATTGCAATGCTTTTGGTTAGACCTCCATGGCATTTCTTGTGGGAAGAAACCTGGTTTTAAAAAATTGGAAAAAGGAGAAAAGATGATCAAAAAATGGGGGATGATTATTTTGATCGGATGTCTGTTCATAGTTCCATCTTTGGCTCAAGCTCAAGCGGATAAGCTCCTTGAGCGGTTTTTCGGGAGAGAGGAATCGAGGATTCGTCCCGAAGACCTGAGAGTCCTTCAACTGGAGATCTCTCCGGACCCTGTTCGAGAAGGACAGCGGGTGGTTTTCCGAGTAACGATTTCAAATGGCTCTCGTCATTCCGGAAGAGTCACCCTCGCCATTAAGGACAAGGACGAGATCATCAGCGAGGTAAGGGATGCCCCTCTCAGGCCGGGAGATAATCAAGTCAATTTTCCCGAAAGCTCTTATCGATTCTCCCGTTCGGACCATTGCTTCACCGTGGAGGCAGATATCGAACGCACCCGGAGTCCGATCGATGTGGCAAAGGAGTTCTGCGCGAAAAGAACTCATTCGGGATGGACACTGAGCGATAAGGGGATTGGGCCCCTGTACGTTGAAGAGCTAGAGATGTATCCTGATCCTGCTACCCCTGGTCAGGAAATTCGATTCAAAGTAAGACTGAGAAATGATGGAAGGCCCATCCGTGGACATGTCCGGATCCAGGATCGTGATCAGCTTGTGGCCAAGGTTGAGAATGTTCCTATCCCACGGGGTTACACGGAATACCAGATCCCCCACAGCCGGTATACCTTCCAGCGGCTTGATACTTGTTTCACTGTGCTGGTGGACTTTGAGAGAACCCCTTATCCGGTCGATGCGTCGAGGGAGTTTTGTGCGAAGCCCATGGGCTGGACATTGAAACCCTGAATTAGAAAGCAGAATTTGTTTCTCGTGAGCTTCTTTACACATAATCGAGTCTGAGAGAGAGTTCTATGCGGTGGATAGGAGGACGACAAAGTGATCATATAGAGGATAGGCGCGGGATGACCGTCTCCCGCGGCGTCATTGGCGGCGGGATCGGTACGATCATCCTGGTGGTCGCTGCACTGTATTTTGGCATAGATCCGACGGTGATTCTCCAGCAAATGCCCAGCGGTGGGCCACCCACGGTAACGACCCAGCAGCATCAGAAGCCCGGGGCAGACCCTCTTGCTGATTTTGTCTCGGTCGTTCTGGCCGACACGGAAGACACCTGGAAAGACCTCTTCCGGCGTAATGGGAAAACCTATCAGGAACCGAAACTCGTCCTGTTCTCCGGTGCGGCGCAGTCAGCTTGTGGTTTTGCGGATGCTGCAGTGGGCCCCTTCTACTGTCCCGAGGATCACAAAGTCTATATCGATCTGAGGTTTTACCAGGACCTGAAAGAACGGTTCAAGGCCCCGGGTGATTTTGCCCAGGCCTATGTTATCGCTCACGAGATCGGGCATCACGTGCAGAACCTGTTGGGAACCACCGAGCAAGTTCGGGCGGCCCAGCGCAGCGCAAGCAGGGTGGAGGCCAACCGTCTCTCGGTGAGAATGGAACTGCAGGCAGATTGTTTCGCCGGCATCTGGGCTTACCACGCGAATAGATCCCGCAGTATCCTGGAAGAGGGGGATCTGGAAGAAGCACTTCGCGCCGCAAGCGCCATAGGGGACGACCGCATCCAACGACAGTCGAGAGGCGTTGTCGTACCCGACTCATTTACCCATGGATCCTCGGATCAGCGGGTGAGTTGGTTCAAGCGCGGCTTTGAGACGGGCGACCCCGGCCAGTGCAACACATTCAAACAAAGCAGCCTATAAAAGAGATAAAGGTTGAAATGAAAAAAGAGGAAAGGAGAAAAATGTCATGGGAATCATCCTGGTCATTATCTTAGTCCTCGTGCTCATTGGCGCCCTGCCCACCTGGGGCCACAGTAAGTCCTGGGGACCCTATCCCAGCGGCGGAATCGGATTGATCCTCCTGATTTTGATCATCCTGTTGCTGTTAGGGCGAATCTGAGGTGGCTTTGAGGCACATGAATTAGTCCTCACCGCCAACGACATAGAAAAGATCAGAGATTTCCAGTCGCCTTGATTCACTTGAAAGGGATATAAACAGGGTTTGGTAAAAGGGATAGGTTCCTAATCGCAGCCGATGAATTGGGGAACTCTCGGCTCATGCAGAGCGCAGAGCTTAGAAAGGAGGCCAGATGCCATGCAAATCGCTATATCGCCACAGCCAGTGATTGCTCTAATCGCGGGAATCTTGATTCTCCTTGTCCCGAGACTATTGAGTTATATCGTTGCCATCTATCTCATTATATTTGGCATCCTCGGGTTGGTCCGCTAATTGGCACGCGAATCTATTATTGCTAAAAGATTATCAATTCAGTGGTAAGGTTGATGAGAAGGTAATTATCATTGCATGTGTGGACATGTATTTCGATTTCGATGAGGCGATCCTTGTGGAATAGGAGCACGAGGTCAAGGGTCCGAAAAACCGTTTTAAATTGATCCGGCCCCTTGCCTTTGAAACAAAATAGCCCAGCAGTCAAACCAAAATCCGACAGGAGGAATACCATGAAATCCAGCACGAAGGACCAGGCGGAAGGCAAGTTTCACAAAGTGAAGGGCAAGATCAAGGAGATCGCCGGGAAAGTCAGCTTGAATCCCGATTTGGAAGCCGAAGGCAAAGACGAAAAGAGAGCCGGCAAAGTTCAAGAAAAGATCGGCGATATCGAGAAGGTCCTGGGGAAGTAGGAGAATTTAATATGGCAGAGCATGAAAAACCACAAGGTCATTTCTTTATGGGATTTTTGATTGGAAGCGTTTTGGGCGCATTGGCAGGCATTCTCTTCGCACCGGAATCCGGAAAAGAAATAATCGAATTTTGAAGGTTTGATTTTCATGTCTTTCTCATGCCTTTCGTTAAAGTGGAAATGAATTTGAAAAAAAGAGAAAAGCATTTCCTTTTTTATAAGGGATTAAAAAAAATGGAATTTGCAAGGTTACGTAAAATCAATAAGTTAAATGAATTACAAGATTTGGCACAATAATTGCCGCAATATCTATACAGATGAACAAGGAGGATTAAAAATGAAACGCAAATACTTTATTTTCTTGGGAATCGTGGCATTTGTTACGCTTCTTTACGCCCCTATAGTATTGGCCACGCCGATATTGGGTTCGGCGCAGAGCTTCGCGGTCCTGGGTGCCTCGGGGGTGACCAATGTCGGTTCGACCACCATCTACGGAAGTGTGGGTGTTTATCCAGGCAGTTCGATCACGGGCTTTCCTCCAGGGATCGTGACCGGGGGAGTGATATACCCAAACCCACCTCCTGCTCCGTCGGATCAGGCTCAGAGTGACGCTCTCAATGCGTACAATATTATGAAAATCCTGCCGTACACCGACGACAAGACTGGTGTAGATCTGGGTGGACTCACGCTCACGCCGGGCGTCTATTATTTTGCCACGACGGCTTCGTTGACAGGAACGTTAGCACTCACCCTTGACTTCGCGTCCGACCCCGATGGGGCCTTCGTTTTTCAGGTAGGGACTGCGCTCACGACCGGAAGTAGCACAGCTGTTAACGTGATCAATGGGGGTCCAGAAAGTGGTGTGTATTGGCTGATGGGCGTCACTGGCGGGACCGGCACCGGGTCCGCGACTCTTGGTTCCGCTAGTGTGTTTGCGGGAAATATTCTTGCCCTCACTAGCATCGGCCTGGATCCCACAGCCGCCATTCTGTGCGGTAGAGCCATCGCGCTAGAGGGTGCAGTGACGATGTCGGGTGACAATAAAATCTCCAACAATAACTTCGACGAAGACTTTGATAGCGGCCGTTCCGACTTCGAGAGCTACGGCTTCAGCGGCGGCAGCGGCAGCACGGCGCCAATCCCGGAACCCGCCACCATGCTCCTCCTTGGCTCTGGTCTGATTGGACTGGCGGGATTTGCAAGAAGGAAGTTCAAAAAATAACCTATATTCAATTGCCAATAGGAGAGGCAGAGTCAGAAATGGCCCTGCCTTTTTTCTTTTAACTTATGCTTGTTTTCGTAATCGTCAACCCTTATGGTTGGCTCGGAGTGAAGATTTCCCGAGCACCTTGAGAGCGAGGATGCATAAGATCGGGATACTTCGGCCAGAGACAAAAGAACCAGATTAGACTGTCCACCCCCCCTCAAAGTATCCCTCAATATATTGAGGTTCCACCAAATATTGAGGCCAAACAAATAGTTTCATACTTCTCCGCTATTCCCTCCTATCAATCTAATCCCCCGTTATTAAAGGATGATTCCAAACCTCTGATTCTTTCCGGTTGTTGGCAAGCCATTTGCAATTACTATTTCAGGGTCATTGTTTTTAAGGATCCTCAAAGTAGATTTAAATAGATAAACGCATTCTGTCGTCAGAAAGGAGTCGAACATGCTTTGGACCATATGTGTGATTCTCTTCATTTTGTGGCTGTTGGGATTTATTGGTGGCTATGCGGCTGGTGGACTCATTCATATCCTGCTGGTCATCGTCATCGTCGTCGTGGTGATCCAAGTTATTCAAGGACGAAGGGGATAGTAGCGATTTGGACCCGTAAACCTATTAAGGAAGGAGATCAGTTCTTATGAAACCGATCATGCTTATTGGTATTGTTTTAATCGTCCTCGGGGTAGTGGCTCTTGCCTACCAGGGCATTAGTTACACAAGCCGCGAGAAGATCATTGATATTGGTCCCATCCAGGCTACCCATGAGACCAAGAAGACCATCCCGTTGTCACCCATTTTGGGCGGCGTTGCGCTTGCAGGCGGAATTGTGTTGGTCATCAGGGAAATTGGAGCCAAAAAATAAACCCTGACAATACAGACCTTAGAAAGGAGGCCAGATGCCATGCAAATCGATATATCGCCACAGCCAGTGATTGCTCTAATCGCGGGGATATTGATTCTTCTTGTCCCGAGACTATTGAATTATATCGTTGCCATCTATCTCATTATATTTGGCATTCTCGGGTTGGTCCGCTGATTGGCACGCGAATCTTCTATTTTTAGAAAATTATCATTTCAGTAGCAAGGCAAATGAGGGGATATCGCTCGTAGTAGGTGATTGAACTTATCTCCGATAGAAGAAAAAAATGGGAAGAAAGGAGGAAGAAAATAGATAAGAGAAGAAGGAAAAGAATGGAAAACAAATATTAATGTAAAGGGAGGATACTACAATGAGAAATAAATTGATTTTGTTAGGGAGTTTTCTAGTTCTAGTTTTTGTGATGGTTGGGTGTGCCTCAAGGGGCTATTTCGGCGTCCCCAGTCAGGCTATTGGTGTTCCAGATGAATTCGGGCAGACAGAGGCAGCCATTGCGAGCGCCGAGAATTCCGAGGGTGCGAAGTACTGCCCGGAAAAGATCGCCAGAGCCAAGGCACTAGCGAAGCAGGGCGTAGAGACCTATTGGGCTTGTCGCACCGCAGAGGGTATGAGCCTTCTAGCCCAGGCCCGGGAACTGGCTAAAGAGGCCGAATCCTGTCAGCCGCCACCGCGGCCGAGTGCGGATACGACACCTCCGACGGTCACATCCTTTTCCATTCCAGCGAGATCCAGTTCTCTAACTGTGCCTATTACTTCCTTCTCTGCCACTGACAATCCTGGGGGAACAGGGGTAGCAGGCTATAGGGTCACAGAATCCGTTTCCACTCCTTCACCTTCAGACCCGTACTGGAGTACATCTGCTCCTTCAAACTACACGTTCGCCACAGAAGGAACTAAGACCCTCTATGCCTGGGCTAAGGATGCGGCCGGGAATGTCTCTACCAGCTTAAGCGCTAACGTCACCCTCACGCTACCGTCGCTACCTCCACCGAAACCAAGGGTTGAGGAGAAGGTAATTATCCTTGCATCTGAGCCGAAGGCTCAGGAGAAGGTAGTTGCCCTTGCAGCTGAGCCGAAGGAGAAGGTAATTATCCTTGCGTTTGAGGACATACATTTTGATTTCGATCAGTCGACACTTAAGCCAGAAGCGCAGACGATCTTGAAAAGGAATATCCTGCTTCTGAAAGCAAACCCTAAAGCTAAAGTCCGTATTGCAGGGTATACCTCTGCTTCCGGGACTGAATCCTACAACCAAAGGTTGAGCGAAAGAAGAGCAACTGCTGTCAAAGAATACCTCACTAAAGAAGGAATCATTGCACCGAACAGGCTTTCCATAATCGGATATGGTGAGACAAGACCGGCAATGTATGAAGCGGCACCTAAAGACCTTTACTCAGAAGCAGCAAAGGCTAACATGAGAGTTCTTTTCGAAATCATCGTGGAATAGGAGCACGAGGTCAAGGGTCCGGAAAACCGTTTTGAATTGATCCGGCCCCTTGACGGAAAAGGTGAGGTATTTGGAAAGGAGGAGGTCAGCAGGTCCAGAAAGATTTTGTCGAATCTTACGACACCTTCAGTAGAAAAGGTCTCGCAATCAACCATTTCACAATCAAATTTACAGAGAGGAGTCATTGCTATGAAAAAGAAAAATGTCGTTATGAGCTGTTTAGTGCTTCTTATGCTGATCACCTTGGTTGCCTGTGCATCGACACGCACACGAGAAAGTACAGGTGAATACGTTGACGATTCGGTCATCACGACCAAGGTAAAAACTCTGCTTGCAAATGATGATTTTCTCAAGTCATTCCAGATCAGTGTTGAAACTTTCAAGGGCACCGTTCAACTGAGCGGCTTCGTTAATTCTCGACAGGCCGTCAAAAAAGCGGGTGAAATCGCAAGAAGCGTCCAAGGGGTCCAATCCGTAAGGAATGATCTGATCGTGAAATAGGCGACCGTTATCCTTTCCAGGATGGAACATGACAGCAACTGTTGACCCGAATCCTGGATTTCTGAGAGCCCCGTTTGGGAGGTTAGTTAAATGCGGAAATGGAGTCAATCAGAGAGGGTCCGTCTGGTTCAGTCCCCTCAGATAAAGCAATAATCGGGATAGGCGAGGGTTTGATTACCCTCGCCCTCCCACGCCACCCAATGTATGGGTTCGAAACCAAGAAAGGCGACCATCGCATGCACTTCAAAAAGATCTTCATATTAATAGGTTTAATTCTGGCCATTGGATTATTTGGTTTCTTTAGAAAGGTTTTGGGGGGATAAATGGACGGACGCATTCTGTCGTCAGAAAGGAGTCGAACATGCTTTGGACCATATGTGTGATTCTCTTCATTTTGTGGCTGTTGGGATTTATTGGTGGCTATGCGGCTGGTGGACTCATTCATATCCTGCTGGTTATCGCCATCATCGTCGTGGTGATCCAAGTTATTCAGGGACGAAGATGATGGTAGCGATTTGGACTCGTAACCCTATTAAGGAAGGAGAACAGTTTTTATGAAACCGATCATGCTTATTGGTATTGTTTTAATCGTCCTCGGGGTAGTGGTCCTTGCCTACCAGGGCATTACTTACACAAGCCGCGAGAAGATCATTGATATTGGCCCCATCCAGGCTACCAAAGAGACCAAAAAGACCATCCCGTTGTCACCCATTTTGGGCGGCGTTGCGCTTGCAGGCGGAATTGTGTTGGTCATCAGGGAAATTGGAGCCAAAAAATAAAGCATCAGAAAAGGATAAAGGAGGGATGTTATGAGAAAGATACTGTTTCTCGTAGTTGTTCCGGTGATGATGGCCGTTCTGATACAATGTGTTTCGGCTCCTCAAAGGTGGCCGGCATATGAAAGAAGGACTGAGGATCGAATGTTCTTGCTTCAACAGAGAATTGGCAACGGGTTGGCATCGGGTGAACTCAACCCTAACGAGGCTCAGAATCTTCTGGCAAAACTTGAGAATATCCGAAGGGATTATACGGTTTTGAGGGAAAGAAGGACCACGGCGGAGGAATGGGACCCCCTTCTTGGGAGGCTGGACGATCTTGAGAGAGAGGTCAACAGGGTGCGCGCCCAACCTTCAAGAATAGATGAGACAAGAATCGAGGATCGGATGATCGCGCTCCAGAGGAGGATCGATGAGGGGATAATGGCCGGGAGATTGACGCGTATCCGGGGAAGGGAATTTCAATTAAGATTGGATGCCATCCGAAGGGAATTTTTGCAACAGATAAAAGACAGACCCTTCACCCCGGAGGAAAGGGCAGAGATTTCGAGCCGCCTTGATTCACTTGAAAGGGATATAAACAGGGTTTGGTAAACCCCGTTAGAAAGTCTTCGACTTTCCAACGGGGAGGCTCACACGGGGCATTAAACCCCGTGTTTGCTCTAAAAGGAATTATATCTTCATCCCCCCGCTACAAGCCCTGTACTGTGCTGGTGCAGGGCAAGCAGCGGGGCTTTCTAACGGGGTAAAACGCATAGGCCCTTAATCGTAGTCCATGAATTGGGGAAATTTCGGCTCATACAGAGCTCAGAAAGGAGGCCAGATGCCATGCAAATCAATATAACGCCACAGCCAGTGATTGCTCTAATCGCGGGGATATTGATTCTTCTTGTCCCGAGGCTATTGAATTATATCGTTGCCATCTATCTCATTATATTTGGCATCCTCGGGTTGGTCCGCTGATTGGCACGCGAATTTTCTATTGCCGGAAAATTGTAAGCGGTAAAAAAGGAGGGTTACAAATGAAAAGAATAAAATGGATGATGGGATTACTGGTGTGTTTGTTTCTTACAGCGGTGGTGATGGTTCCGCCATCCTCGGCTGCAGACGAGCCAGGTATGGTGGTAGGCCGCATATATTATATCGAAGGGGATCTGCTCCGCCATGTTCCTGAGGAGAAGGACTGGGTGGCCGTGGTCAGGGACGCACCCTTCGGCACAGAGGATGCACTCTTTTCAGGAGAGCGGGGAATGGCGGAACTGATCGTCCCCAACGGGACCTGGATCAGGATCGGGAACAGCACACAGATCCAGTTCATCGCCCTTGATACCGACCTGTCCGAAATGGACGTGGCTTCGGGCGTGGCCCGGTTCTACAACAAGAGCTCCGACACGGTCATCAAAGCCACGAGTCCCTTCGGGTATGTCCTAGCCTATCCCGGCACGGTCTTCGACTTCTACGTGGGCGACAACTCCGTTGAAGTGGTCGCGGTGAAGGGGAAAGTCAGTTTCGTCCACTCGGCAACTGAGGCCAAATACGACGCGGCGATCGGATCCCCGTCGATCCTCGCCGACCAGCAGCAGGTGTCGTCAGGCGAGGGAACCGTCGATCCTGACTGGAACCGGTGGAACACAAACCGTGAAAACTTTTGGGCGTCGAAGGCCAGGGTGAGAGGACGCTCTGTTGAATATCTTCCGTCCAGTCTCCACAACGAGGCGTATGCCCTTGAAGAGAACGGAAGGTGGGAGAGGGTCCCCTATGAAGGTACGGACCGCTGGTTCTGGCGGCCTAGAGTAGCTGTAGGCTGGTCGCCTTTCACCGTGGGCCGTTGGACCGACTGGTACGGGGACCAGACCTGGATCCCTGCAGAACCCTTCGGTTACGTCACCCACCATTACGGCAACTGGGTCTACGTGAGGAATTACTGGTACTGGGCACCGCCTGTGGTGAGTGTGCGCGTCGGTCTTCCCCTCCTCAATGTGGGCTTCTTCTGGTATCCCGGAAGGGTCTCATGGATTCACAGGGGAACTTATGTGGGATGGGTGCCTCTGGCGCCCCGCGAGACGTACTACAGCTACCGCCACTGGGGTGGTCCTCATGGAGTGGTTGTAAACAACGTCAACATCACCCAGATCAACATCAACGTTCGGAATTATGCCTACGTAAACCGTGCCATCGTGATCCCCCAGAACAATTTGTACAGTGTGAACAATTACACGAAGGTCCGGGTGACCAACATAAACCCTACCACCATCATCAATAACTACCGTGCGGCGCCAATCGTCAATAACACGGTGATCAACAATTATACGACGATCAAGCAGCGGCACAACTACACCAACGTGGCAGTGAACGAGAAGCCCCACAACACCGTGATCAACCGGATCCAGCAGAATCAGGCAATCATTCATGAGGGCAAGAAAGAAAAAGCTTCCGTGGTCCAGGAACGAGTGAAGAGCATCCCGGAGGGGAGAGTCAACCGCGAGGTCCGGATCGAAGCGCCCAAGGTCACGAGCCATATCGTACCAGCCGGCGATGTGAACCGGCCGAAATCGGAAATAAAGCTTCAGCAGAGGGAGATCAAAACCCTCGGAAAGCCGGGCCAGCCGGAGAAGCCCGTCGCAAGACCTGAGCGTGCAGTGCCGGCAAAGCCGGTTGAGCGGGAGAAACCCGTCGCCCGGCCTGAGCGTGTGATCCCGGCAAAACCAGCAGAGAAAGGTGTAGATAAGTCGAAGAAGGTTGAAAAACTCGAATCTGCAACCAAAGAAAGCAAACCACAGGAAAAAGTAGTACCTGAAAAATCTAAAGAGACAACCAAGCCGTCAGAAAGAGCAATAGAAAAACCAAAGGAAATTAAACCACCAGAAAAAGCAGTAGAAAAACAAAAAGAGGTTAAACCACCGGAGAGAGCAATAGAAAAACCAAAGGAAATTAAACCACCAGAAAAAGCAATAGAAAAACAAAAAGAGGTTAAACCACCGGAGAGAGCAATAGAAAAACCAAAGGAAATTAAACCACCAGAAAGAGCGGTAGAAAAACAAAAAGAGGTTAAACCATCGGAGAGAGCAGTAGAAAAACAAAAAGAGGTTAAACCATCGGAAAAAGCAGTAGAAAAACCAAAGGTTAAACCGCCAGAAAAAGCAGTAGAAAAACCAAAGGAAATTAAACCACCAGAAAAAGCAGTAGAAAAACAAAAAGAGGTTAAACCATCGGAGAGAGCAATAGAAAAACCAAAGGATGTTAAACCACAGGAAAAAGCAATAGAAAAAACAAAAGAGGTTAAACCACCAGAAAGAGCAATAGAAAAACCAAAGGATGTTAAACCGCCGGAAAGAGATCTCAAAAAACCGAAGGAACCGAAGCCTTCTGAAAAAGATCTAGAAAAACAAAGAGAGCGGAAACTTTCCGAGGAAGAAGGGGAAAAATCGAGGTAGTAAACCCCTTTAGAAATTCCAGTCGTTGCGACTCGAAACCGAGCGGGGCATTAAACCCCGCCGGAATTATTCTAAAATCTAATCCCGCCACAGGCGGGACTGCAGCCGCCGGCCCAGAGGGCCCCTGACCCAGGGGGAGCAGCGGGACATTATTTCTAACGAGGTAAACGGGTACCTAAGGAGAACATAATGAAAGGAGGGCTTTACCATGGCAGAGAACGAAAGAGATTGGGGACATTTTTTAAAAGGGTTTGTGATTGGCGGTTTCTTGGGAGCTTTGGCGGGTATCTTATTTGCTCCAAAATCCGGGAAAGAACTAAGGTCTGATATCAAGGAGAAAGGGAGCGAGGTTTTAAAGGATGCAAAGGAAATTTATGCCGATGCCAGTACGAAAGCAAAAGAGATCATTGAGGAAGCCAAGCATCAAGCCGGAGAACTGAAAAAAGAGGCTGACCGTCACCTTTCTGAAGCTCGCCAGAAGGCAAAAGAGATTTTAGCTCGCGGCGAAAAAAAGGAGGGAGAGGCCAGTAAATCGGCGAAAGATATTCCGGGAGGCAGGGAAGTCTAATTGAAAAGGAGATGACCATGGAAACACTAATGGCGATCAGCGTCACGGTCATTGCGGCGATCATGGTATTGGCTCTTATTTTCCAGATCCCTGTCCTTCTCCAGGTTCGCCGGACCGCTCGAGAAGCAGAGAAACTGATTGATTCTGTCCGCGTCCAGGTGGCTCCCGTCAGTCGCGACGTTGGTTTGATTTCTCGGGATGTCAAAAGCATCGTGCAATCCATTCATCGGCAGGTCGATCAATTCGAGGATGGAATTGAAACGGTGCATGATATGGCGGTCCGGGTCAAAGAATTCCAGTTGGAGGTTAAACGGAGGATCGAGGAACCCATGCTTCAGCTTGCCGCAGTCGTGGGTGGCGTCAAACGAGGTGTTGACGCCATTTCCAGCATTTTTTGCCGCTGAATGACATAACAAATAGGCAGATTATTTGGTTACGGCGAAGATGAAGGCAAAGGTCTTTAACGATTTCGACAAGTTCACCCTCACCGAGGCCACCCTGAAGGAGCTCCAGAAGGCCGTTGCTTTTGTGAAGAAATACCCCGGCGCTAAGATCAGGGTCGACGGGTACACTGATAGTATCGGCACAGATGCATACAATATAAAGCTCTCTGAAAGGAGGGCAGCGGCCGTCAAAGACTATCTCATCAAGGAAGCCGGCGTTGAGAGCTCGAAGATCACGGCGGTTGGAAATGGTGAGGCAGATCCTGTGGCAGACAACAAGACTGCGGAAGGAAGGGCCAAGAACAGAAGGGTCGAAATCTCAATTTTGTCTGATTAGATGTCAGAAGGAAGGGAGGAGCAATGCTCCTCCCTTCCTTCTGAGTGCGCCCGTCGGGACGCACTGCGCTGACCACGAGTCAGCTCAACGAATTCGGTTAAAGGAGCAATAACCACAGTAGAGCTGACAACAGTTCTATCACCCATGTCTCTTCTTGACCGTGCACAGAGGACGCGTGTTGAAGCTCTATGTTTTGAAATTCAAGAGAACGGAGGAAAAGGGGCATCATCCTGGCTATGCTAAAGGATCTGCCCCTTTTATCTTTCTCTCCAACTCTGAGAGATCCTTAATGATGCAATCCAGCTTAGATGCCTGAAGATCCTCTTCAGAGCTGTCTCCTGTGATGACTACAAATATTCTGACCCCGGAAATATGGGGTCATCCATAAAAAAGTTGGCAAGCCATTCAGCATAGAATTTATAGAAATACACTTTGAAAAGGAGGAGATTCATGAAGATCATCGTTTCTTAGCAAAGGTAACAGAGATTATAATGGCTTTTTCCGTATAATTTAGGTAGGATTTTTTATATCTTACACTATGTGTTTTGCAATTTTCTAATTAAAAAAAGAAAGCTTAGGAGGCCCCAATGGATGATAATGTGAAACGCACGGCCAAGACGCCCGCACTATTGATCCTTGCCAGCTTTATCATCGTGGTGGCGGGGATGAAGGCGGCCAGTTCCATCCTGGTCCCTTTTTTTCTGGCGGTCTTCATTGCCGTTATTTGCACTCCACCATTGTTCTGGCTGCAACGCAAGGGTGTGCCGAAAGTACTGGCACTTACATTCATTCTGGTGGCCATCCTAATTGTAGGATTACTCTTTGGAGCATTGATAGGTCCTTCGCTGAATGATTTCTTGAGATCCCTTCCCAACTATCAAGAGCAATTATCGACCCATATTGCTACTTTAATAAGTTGGTTGCGTGAAAAGGGCGTTAACATTCCACCAAAAGAAGTGCCCCGTACTTTAAATCCGGGGTGGGTTATGAACTTGGCAGGGGGTATATTCGCAGCCCTGAGCAGTGTCCTAACACATGCGTTTCTGATCCTGCTTACGGTCGTGTTCATTCTTCTGGAGGCAGCAGATTTGCCAAAGAAATTGCGGATCGTGTTAAAAAACCCGGAGAGGTCGCTGTCTACCATTGAGAAATTCAGCAAGGACGCCAAGCGCTATTTGGTCATTAAAACCCTGATCAGCGCCGCCGAAGGCCTTGCGATCTGGGTTTGGCTCTTAATTCTCGGGGTCGATTATCCGCTGCTCTGGGGAACGCTCGTGTTTCTGCTGAACTATGTGCCTAATATTGGCTCAATCATTGCTGCCTTGCCTGCTGTCCTTCTCGCTCTCGTCCAGTTAGGGGTGGGGTCTGCCCTTCTAACAGCCCT
>Ga0214473_10001569_pt1 | contig 29844 bp, 16 predicted proteins | sample RVTome_7_FD_203509 | JGI IMG/M metagenome (GOLD analysis project Ga0214473, IMG submission 203509) | Soil microbial communities from uranium-contaminated site in the Upper Colorado River Basin, Wyoming, United States - RVT98D197 | ecosystem: Environmental > Terrestrial > Soil > Contaminated >...
AGAACGCGTCGTCAACACGATATTCGACGACATCGTCGAGGCCCTCAAGAAAGGCGATAAGGTCAACGTTTCCGGTTTCGGCACCTTCCAGGTATCGAACCGCAAGGCGCGCACCGGACGCAATCCAAAGACGGGTGAGGCGATCGAAATCTCGGCGTCGCGCTCGGCTAAGTTCAAGCCGGGAAAGCTCCTCAAGGACTCGCTCAACTGACCGCGCCGGCGCGCGCCGCAATCGGGGCCAGCGCGCCGCGAATGAACGTCCGGGAATTGCCTTAGGGTGCCGGCGCGCGCGACGGGAGCGAACCCGTCGCTTTGGGTTTGCGGGCGGTTAGCTCAGCGGGAGAGCATCGGCCTTACAAGCCGGGGGTCGCTGGTTCGATCCCAGCACCGCCCATCGTTTTCGCTAGCGAGTTCAACGACTTTTCCGCCGGCACCCGCGGCGCAGCAGAAACTTCCCGAGCCGATGGCGATGCCGCAGCTGGTCGCGCTTGGCGGCCAGGCGTGCCCGCACCAGGTCGCGCAGCGCCTCGTGCGCCGCATCCGGGACCCAGACCGCCGTCAGGACCGTCCGGCTCGGCCACCGCCACAGCGATCGTCTCAGCGTGGACATCCAGACCCACAAATCGCACCTTCCTCATGACCGGCTCCTTTCGCATGTAGCTCTGCGCTACGTGGGTTTACCGACCCGCAGCGTAATAACCTACGCGCAAGTGCGTAGGCACGCTGGGAATCGGAGCCGGTCGTTCCATTGTGATTACCTGACCTGGAGGTCTACCGTGCGCGCGCTCACCGGCGGCTCGATGAACGAACCTGCCCGGCGAAGTGCGAATGCTGCATCTGGGGCTGCAAGATGGCCGTCGAAATGATCATCGACCAGTGGAATCCGAGCAGAAAGAAGTACCGGGAGGAGACGTTCTGTTACGGGCCTAAGTCGTGCTCGTTATATTGCGCTGGCCCGATGAAGAAGGTCCCCGGTCGGAAGGGAATTACCTGGGAGGAGGAGGACTGGGTCGATGACGACGCTACGGCGCATCGAGGCCTGGATGAGTAGGGATGGCCGAGCTGCAGTCCCCGCAACCCGCTCACGCCGGCCTACCGGCCTCCAGCAGACCGCGACACGTCCGCGCACGACGTGGGAGCGGGCCGCTCAAGGTCGGTGGGGTGCAAGTCGGCGTGGATAGCCTAATCTTCTGTTGTTTGTAGGGTGAACACCTGACAGCTTTCGGTTGACATTTCCTGCTTCCGAGAGGATTCTCCCAGCGTGCCGAGCCTAGGATGCCTTTCCCCATGTGAAACCGCCGCGTCCGGGCATGCCCTCCATCGGTGTTTGCTCGCGGCCCAACGGGGCTGAAGCAAGTAGCCGGTACGGGCCGAGGCGCAGCCGTTTGTGCGTATCGTCAAGAAGGGGCGCACGTCGGATGAGGGTCGTTACGTTAACCAGCGCCTTCCAAGAGGCGCTTAGAGTTGCTTATCGACTTCGGCACTTGCTGCTATGCGCTGCACCGTCGAGCCTCTCGCTTCGATGTGACCTGTACGCGCAAGGAGCCGCTGATGGTGCATCCGTCGTGTGCGATCCGGTATGGTCCTGGTTGGGGCCACCGGCACCTTGGTCAGGTGCGTGCCAGACGGCGACACCGTGCAGGACACCGATCGTCCACTGCCGTTTACTTTCGCTGCAGAGCAATCGGGCTCTGCTATCACCCTTGAGCTTGAGGAGGTGTCATCATGCGTATCCGAGGAATCCGGAACAAAGGGAACAGGGAGACAATCAACCGACAGGGAGCGAGGAGAGTGCTTGCCCTCGCATTTGCTGTTGCGCTGTTCGCGGTGCTCAGTCAGGGGGCCACTACGGCTCACGCTGCAGTGGGGGATCAGATCGACCAGTTCACGGTCCCCGTCTCCGGGGTCGACACCTACTGTAGCATTGGGCTGGCGTTCGATGGGGACGCGCTCTACTACGATCGCTGCGATGATCCGAACATCTATAGGATCGACACCGACGGGAACCTTCTGGCAGCGTTTGACACCGGTCTTTCGGAGCTGCCGAACGCGCTGGCCTTCGATGCGACGCGCAATGGCCTGTGGGTAGGTACGCAGAGCTGCAATGCGGAAGGCATGCCCATTTACTTCTGGGACTTCGATGACAGTTCAGTCACGCAGCGGTTCGTGATCCCATACAGCTTGATTAATCCAGCAACCGGGGGATCTTTCTTGAGTTATTGCTTCGATGACGGTCTTGCCTTCAACGCAAACGACCCAGCAGATCCAAGCGATGACGAGCTGTGGTTCAGTGACGATGTAAATCAGAACGTGGGGCTTTTCCGGCCAGACGGAACGTTTCTGAACGGGTACGATGCGACGTCCGTGGACGCGAGCCTGGTGCACGCGAGTGGGCTTGCGATCGGCGGGCCGAACCTTTACCTGGGCAACAATGGCGGAGGCGACGTCTTTCGTGCGGACAAGGCGACGGACCCCCTCGTCCTGGTGGATCAGTTTACCAGCGGAGAAGAGCGCCAGGAGGACATGGAGTGTGATCCGGTGACGTTTGCCCCGACACAGGTCATGTGGGTTCGCACGACGCCGCAGGGTGGCGCGTTCGCGGACGTCGTCACGGCCTTCGAGATCGAATCGGGGACGTGTGGCCTTGGCGGGGGCGGGGCGGAGATCTGCGATGATGGTATCGACAATGACGAGGATGGGCTCGTGGACAACGACGATCCGGACTGCCAAGTGTGCGGCGACGGCGATGTCGACCCCGGCGAGGAGTGTGATGACGGCAACACCGACAACCTGGACGGGTGCTCGTCCGATTGCAAGCTGGAGAACAAGCCGCTGGATTGCAGTGCAGCCGTGCCGAGCGCGAGCGAGCTGTGGCCGCCAAGGCACAAGTTCGTGAAGGTGAACGTCGTCGGCGTCACGGACCCAGACGGCGACCCGGTCACGATCACCGTCACGAGCATCTTCCAGGACGAGGCGCTCGACGCTCTGGGTGACGGGCATACCTGCCCGGATGGGGCGGGAGTCGGAACGGACACGGCGCTTGTACGAGCTGAGCGGGGAAAGGTACGCGGGGCTCGGCGCAACGGCCGTGTCTATCATGTGGGTTTCGTTGCTAGCGACGGCCAAGGTGGGGAGTGCACGGCCACCGTGCGGGTGTGCGTGCCGCCCAACCGGGGACGCGGCCACCTCTGCGTGGACGAGGGGCCGCTGTTCGATTCGACAGGGCCGTGTAGCTGACGCTCTTCCGTCAAAGAAGGGGCGCACGTCGGATGAGGGTCGTTACGTTAACCAGCGCCTTCCAAGAGGCGCTTAGAGTTGCCTATCGACTGCCGATCGACTTGGACCAAACGGAATAGGAGGAAGGACATGAAACAGGAAGTTCGAAGGAGAAGTACGAAGCTTCTAGTTCAAACGAGTAAGGGCCACACAATGAAGATGGCTGCCGCTCTCTTGGTGTTTACGGCGATGCTGATTACGCCGCGGATTCTAGTGGCCCAAGGCAATGTACAACCGGACTGCACCAACGCACTTGCGAACCCCGACAGCCTTTGGCCACCAAACCACAAATACGCAAAGGTGTCCGTCACCGGAGTGACTGACCTGGATGGAGACCCGATCACGATCGTCGTCACGGGTATCTTCCAGGACGAGGCGCTCGACGCTCTGGGTGACGGGCGTACCTGCCCGGATGGGGCGGGGGTCGGAACGGACACGGCGCTGGTGCGGGCTGAGCGGGGAAAACTGCGTCGCGTTCGGCGGAACGGCCGCGTGTATCATGTGAGCTTCGTTGCCAGTGACGGCCAGGGGGGCGAGTGCGCAGGCACCGTGCCGGTGTGCGTGCCGGCCAACAGGCGACAGGGCCACGTATGTGTGGACGAGGGGCCGCTTGTAGATTCGACTGGGCCCTGTAACGGCGGGGGCGCAACCCCGACACCTGCGACTGCGACAGCAACCCGCACCGTAACGCCGGCGCCGACAGCTACGAGTACTCCAGGGCCGTTGCCGTGTGAGGTGACAGCACCGCAGTGCGACGGCTTTTGCCCACCGGGGTTGGCGTGTATCGCCGAACCAGCAGGGGTGTGCCTCTGTCTACCGCCGACGGCGACGCCGACTCCGGCAGTGACGCCAACGCCGGCGCTGACAGCGACACCGACGCCGACGCGGACGGCCACAAGGACGCCGACGCCGACGCGGACGCCGACACCGACACCGACCTCCACGGTGGTAGCGACCTGCCCGACCGAGGTTACCATCCTGGGCACGGCGGGGAGCCTCGGCGTCCTCGACGCCGGTTGGACCGGTCAGTCGCACGACTCCCAGGTGATTGCCGACGGCTTGTTGACCATGGCGGTGACGGGCTGCGCGGGCACGGCGCCAACCTGCGGCGTGTGCGACTACGCCGGCCCTATCGAGAACGCGAACGCAGGTGCCGGCGAGATCGACAACGAGCGCTGCAGCTGTGACAGCAGGGTGCCATGCACTTCCAACGCGGACTGCCCGGGCTCCTGCGAATGCGTGTTTCACTTCGGCAGCTACCTGCCACTCTCGGCAGGCGGCGTCTCGACCTGCGTGAAGAACAACTTCCAGGGGCCGGTCACTGGCACCTTCAACGAGGACACCGGCGCGAGCGCCGGCAATGCGCTGTTGCTCTCCACCGTTTGGACAGGTCCGACGGCCGACGATCCGTGTCCGAAGTGCTTGGGCGATGGTACAGCCAACGACGGCATCAAGGGTGGCACCTGCTCGGGCGGCCAGGACAACGGCGCTGCCTGCGACATCATGGGTACGCACCCGAACGCGATCTTTGGCAACACCAGCTTGGATTGCCGTCCAATGATCGGCGGCGAAGTGGCGTTCTTAGACATCGACCTCTCGAACACCACCGGCACGAGAACCAGGACGCTCAGTGCGGCGAACCCGAACTGCACCGCGCCAGGATTCACTGGTCAGAAGTGCCACTGCGACACCTGCGCAACTGCGGTGGCCGAGGTCTGCGCGACCAACGCGGACTGCCCGGGTGGCGCAGCCTGCGGCGGCAGGCGGTGCATCGGTGGCAGCAATCTCGGCGCGCCGTGCACGACGGCCACCCAGTGCCCGGGTGGCTCGTGTGGGCGTCCCGGCAAGGCCACAGCGCCGAACGAGTGCGACGGCGGCGTCGGCGACTGCGCCTTCGACATTGGCAACGAGTGGGCTTGCCAGACCGGCCCGTTTGAGCTGTTCTGCGGGCCGAGTGCGATCCACAAGGCGTGCGCCACGAACGCGGACTGCACGGTTCCCGGCGACACCTGCAGGGGCAAGTTCCGCAACTGCTACAACAACGGCAACATGGGCGAGAGTGTGACCGCCACCGGCGTCGCTGACGTGCCGGTCAACCACGAGGCTGATCCGACGCTGGCGGCGCTGTTCTGCATCGGGCCGACTACGGCGCCGGCAGTCAACGCCGTTGCCGGTCTCCCGGGCCTCGGGCGCTTGGAGCTTCCCGGGCACGCGACGGACAACGGCACGGGGCCGTAACACCGGCGTAAACGCACACCTCTCTGGCCCGCGGCGGGTCGCCTGGCCCGCTGCGGCGTAAACAAAGCGAAGCGCCGGGCCTCCCGTAGTGGAGACCCGGCGCCTTTCTGAAGAAAAGACCCGGGTCGTGGATTTCGACACCGGGCATTCGTTTGACTTCCTCGGATACACCTTCCGATGGGTACCCGCACGCACGAATCCGGGGGAAAAGATGGCTCTATTTCGTCCCCAAGAGAAGAAACGCACCCGATTTCTGCGAGAATTGAGTGACAACTTGCGCTGCCGCCTCCATGTGCCCGTGAAGGACGTTGTGCAACGAGTCGTCAATCCCCGTGTCAGAGGCTGGGTGAACTACTTCCGATGGGGACACCCGTCTCAGGATCTGAAATTCGTTCGCTGGCAAGTCGATCTGAAGGTCCGTCGCTTTGCGAGTCGGCAGCGCCCGAAACGACGCGGTGGGCGCCGTTGGAGCGAATGGAGCATGCAGGAACTCTATAAAAGACTGGGGTCTCTTTTCTGACTACCATCGATCTTACCTCGCACGCTCAAAGGCACGCGCCCTATTTCTGCTCCGCGATCACGCGGTCGATCCGCTCGCGTAGAAACGCGCGGTCCTCCTTCGCCCGCTGCGCCTCAAGGAGCGTGCGGGCTTCCGGACCCGGCATCTGACTTAGCGCCTTGATTGCAACCTGACGCATGATGCGTATTCCGGCGATGCCGAACACCGATTCCGAGCGAAGCCGAACACCCGTACCGGGCCAAGGCGATCACGTCGGAGCGAAGCGACGCTGGGCGCGTTTACTTCGCTGGTTTCTTGTCGTTCGTCAAGGTGGCAGCGTCCTTGCGCAGGGACTCGCCCGTGAGCTTGAGGCGATGGGCCTGATGGATGAGCCGGTCGCAGATGGCATCGGCGACGGTCTCCTCGCCGATCACCGCGTGCCAGTCCTGGGGATCGAGCTGACTCGTGATGACGGTGGAGGCCACGCCGTAGCGATCCTCGAGGACTTCGAGGAAGGCCTTCCGTTCGGGGGGCCCGAGGGGTTCGATGCCAAAATCGTCCAAGACGAGCACCTGCATCTTGGCGAGGCGACGGAGGGCGGCGAGGTAGGTGCCGTCGGCGCGCGCCTGCGCGAGTTCGTCGAAGAGCCGCGACACGCGGCGGTAGGCGACGGTGTAGCCATCGCGACAGGCTTTCTGCGCAAGCGCGCACGCGATGTAGCTCTTGCCGACACCGGTCGGGCCGGTGAGGAGGATCGTCTGGTGCAGCGCCACCCAGCGCGAGGTGCTGGTGAGATCGAGGACGCGCGCCTTCACGAGCCCGCGCGTGGGGCGGTAGTCGAGATCCTCGACGCAGGCCGCGAGGCGCAGCTTGGCCTGCTTGAGCCGCGAGGTGAGCTTGCGGTTCTCGCGGGTGATCCATTCGGCGTCGGCGAGGAGGCCGACGAGGTCCGGCGGGGCGAGGGTCTGCGCCGGGGGCTGGTCCAGCCACTGGCGCAAGGCGGTGACCATGCCGTGCAGTTGCATCGCGGTGAGCTTGTCGATCGTCTGCTCGATGAGCATCGTCGTGACCTCCTGGGCAGCGCGGGGCTGCCCGGTTGGGGGGCTCATGCCAGAGGGCGTCCGCGCGTGTCGCAGCGCGGATGCTCGTGGCGCCGAGAGCCCAGGGACGGCGCCACACAGGGTCAGTGGTAGTACCCGCCGCCCCGGATGTTGCCGTGGCGGGGCAGCGCGGGCAGGGGCGCGTCCGTCGGCAGGTCCTCGCGATCGCGGTTGTGGCGCAGGATCGCGACCACGCTCTTGTAGGAGCACGCGCGATAGTAAAGCGCGCGGGCGCAGGCACGCTCGAGTCGCGGGGCCGGGTAGCGCTGCGCGAGCCGCATGATGCCGAGGCAGGCGCGGTAGCCCTGCTCGGGATGCGGACGTTGGCGCATGATCTCGGCAAGGAGCGCGGCGGTCGCGGGACCGATCGTCTCGGCCCAGCGCACGAGCCGCGACGGTGTCCATTCCAAGTGCGCGCGGTGCGCCTTCGGCATGTGCGCGGGGACGGTCGTGGGCGCGTACTTGACGTAGCTCCGCGCGTGGCTCGCCACACGGCGCCCGCTGCGGAAGATCTCAATCGTGGCCGCGGTCGCGCGCAGGTCGAGCGTCTGCCCGACGAGCGTGTACGGAACGCTATAGTAATGATCCTCGAAGGCGACGTGGTAATCGATGTTGACCTTCGGCTGCTTCCACGCGGCAAACTCGTAAGGCCGCGCCGGCAAGGGACGCAGGGCCGCACGTTCCACCGCCTCGAAGAGCGCCCGCCGCGACTGCTTGAGTTGGCGCATCGGGCGGTCGTTCAGCCGCTCCACCAAGGGGGCAACCGCGTCCGCCAGCTCCGCGAGCGAGTGGAAGGTGCGGTCCCGCAGCACGGCGAGGATCCACCGCTCGGCCAGAAGCACCCCCTGTTCCACCTTCGCCTTGTCGCGGGGCTTGCGCGGGCGCGTGGGGAGAATAGCCGTCCCGTAGTGGCGAGCGAGGTCGGCGTAGGTAGGGTTGAGATCGGGGTCGTAGTAGCACGCCCGCGTCACGCCGCTCTTCACGTTGTCCGGAATGACGAGTGCGGGAACTCCGCCCAGGTACGCAAACGTCCGGACGTGACACCCGATCCACGTCGGTAGATCCTCGTGCAGGACGGGCTCGACGTACGTCAGGTTGCTCGCGCCCAGCACCGCGACGAAGAGCGTCGCCGTCTCGATGACGCCGGTGTGCGGGTCCACGATGGGCAACCCGTCGCCACTGAAGTCCACGAAGAGCTTCTCGCCGGCGCGGTGGGTCTGGCGCATCGTGACCGACACCGTCGCGAGCCAGTGCGTGTAGTGCGCGCAGAACTGACTGTACTGGTACCCGTCGGGATGCTGCTCGCGGTACTCCTGCCACAGGAGCTGCTTGGTGACGTGCGGCCGCCGCAGCTCGCGGTGCACCGTCGCCCAGTCCGGCTGCGGCCGCGTGAAGATCGGCTTGCCCTCCGCAGGGAAGAGCAGCCGCGTCAGGGTCGCGTCGTCGTCGAGCTCTGGGGGCAATGGCCAGGGGAGCTTCGCGACGGCGACGCGGCCGAGATAGCCGCTCACCGTACTCACCCCCAGGTGACAGCTCCGGGCGATCGCCCGTGCCGACAGCCCGCACCCAAGCCGCAGTCGAAGAATCTCGCGCAGTGTTCGCATCGGTAGCCTCTCTCCCGCCATCGTCACACCTCCTGGTGCGGATGGGGGCTGGACTACCCAGCGTCGTCAATGCCCCGAGTGTTCTCCCCGAATCCAGACTCGCCGGACCTCAGGTGTTCGGCATGCCCGGAATCGGTGTTCGGCTTGGGTCGGAATGGGTGTTCGGCATGCTCCGGAATCGGTGTTCGCCTTCACCCGGAGCACGCACGCATGAGTGGGTCGGAGCTGTCCAGGGCCTTGCCGAGAGGCGCCAGCGCCTGGCGTGGGTCCACGTTTGCGAGTGCGAGGATCGCGCTTCGCCTGTATGACGGTGGCGCATCTGCGCTGGAGACCACCGACTCCAGCGTCTCGATTGCGCGCGGGTCGGGAAAGTAGCCGAGCACGGTCAACGCCCGAACACGGCGAAAGGTAAGCTCATGGGAGTCATTTGCGACCTCAATCAGCAGCGGGATCACATCGGGGCCGAGCTGGAGCCACTCCTCCTGCGCTGGAAGCGACTCGTAAGCCGACAGCATGGCAACGACGCGCTGCGTTGAAACGACGACCTCACGCATGCCGTGCCGCCTCCCGGGCGCCCTTTCGGTGGCCCGATTACTGACCCCAACTCGCGGCGCGGCGTTTACACCGGTTCGCGAAACGGCGAGCCGGTCGCTGACCTTTCGTCGGCCTTGCTTCGACACCCTCGCACCCTTGACCTCCTCTATCGACTTCCACGCCATCATCGGTTCCGTTCCGAGCGCTTCCTACTACAGCGTCCCACTGAGGGCTCCATTCCAAGGCGACTATATCAGGCTTCTCGACCGATAAGTGGTTGACGCCTCACTGCTGCGCATTCTCGCTTGGGCGCTCGACCCGTCCTTGAAGCTCATTCCGTGGGTTTCCACGCGACCGAAACGCGGCAGAGTCGATCGTGGCTGGAACGTTGTGTGGAACGGTCGTGTCTGAGCCAACCTCGCTTCGGTTGCACGACGATCCTGCACTGTTCCTGGAGGCCGTGAGCCTTACGGCGTCGCAGACAAGTCTTGCCTGGCGCCTCATCGAGCTTTGATTATCTCGCGGCGGAAGAGGTCCTTGGTAGGGACAAGCGCACATATGCAGCCGGAAGGTCTCTTTATGGCGTGGGGCAGAGCGCGTCGATGGCGGCAGCGATCTCCGCGTCAGGTCTGATAGTGGGGTCGAGGGCCCGGAAGTCCGGTGGCACGGGTGGCAGGCCGAGCAGGTGCCGGACAATGTAGACGATGTCGGTTGCCACATCGAGGGTCCCGTTCATGTCTACGTCGAGCCCTGGACGCGCAGCCTCCACCGCAGCCGCGATCTCGGCGTCTGGCCTTATGGTGGGGTCGAGGGCCCGGAAGTCCGGTGGCACGGGTGGCAGGCCGAGCAGGTGCCGGACAATGTAGACGATGTCGGTTGCCACATCGAGGGTCCCGTTCATGTCTACATCCAGTACGCATGGCGTGGGTGTCGGCGTTGGGCTCACTGCGGGTGTGGGCGTGTAAGTCGGCGTCGCAGTCTGAGTTGCCGTCTCGGTCGAGGTCGCCGTCGGTGTGGCGGTCTGAGTCGGGGTCACGGTCGGCGTCGTCGTAAGAGTCGCCGTCGGCGTCAGGGTCGGCGTGGCTGTCCGCGTAGGTGTAGCGGTGGGAGTAGGTGTCGCGCTGATGAAGCTCAGCGCGAAGCTTAGCGTCCCCCCTCCCGGTTCGCTGAAATCGGTCACTTCCAGCAAGTAGCTCGTTCCTCCAGTGATCACGAACGTGACCCTGGACTGGAGACCGCCGCCCGTGTCGTCGTTGCACGCCACCTGCGCCGGTGACTCGCACGCGCCCGTGTGCGCGCTCAGGACCGTGTCGTAGGTGCTTCCGATGGTCGCGGCCGTCACGGCGCCGTCGCTCGCGGGCGTGAAGCGGTACCATACGCTGGCTGCATTTTGGCTCGGGCCACCCGCCGTGCAGGATTGGAACGGGTCGAATATCCCCGTCGTGGCGCCGGTCGTGACGATCGTATCGCTGAACGGCGCCAGGTTGATCACGGTCGCCGCTCCACAGCGATCGTTGGCAGGACCGGTTACTGCCCCGTTGATGATGATGTTAGTGCCACTGGCCGTCTCTCCGCCCGCTACAGCGATCGCAACGGCATTCGTCGGGACGTCGGGCGGATTCGAGTTGGCCTCGTTCGGACCATTCCAGAACTCTGGAGGCCCGGGCAACGTAGCCGGTGGATCGAGCGGACCGACGCTTGCCTCGTCGACGAACGACGAATCGATCTCCTCGATCTCGACCGTGTAGTTCCCGGGCGGCAAGCCTGGGATCTCGTAGAGCGCGCGAAGTGCCGGCGCGGGAGGACCTCCAAGGCTGTAGGGGAAAAAACGCGCGCCGGAGGCGACACCAACCGCGGTCATCCGCGTATCCCCCACCTTGCGGGCGATCACATAGGCCCCCTGAAATGCCCCATCACCGTTCGGCAACAATATGTTGCCTGTGATCCGGCCATAAGCGCTGGCGAATGACGGTTCAGGATAGAGGGCCGATACCGAGACCTCGTCATCGAGGTTCAACGTCAGCTGCTCGGCGCCATTCACCAGGAATGGGTACATCGTCGCGACCACGTTGTCGTTGTAATCCCGACGGTCCGCGCCCTCCAAGAGGTTGATCTGCGAGTTGTCGAGGTTGACGTAGTGCCCGAACTCGTGCCGGACGGCCGCGTCGAACTCGGTCAGTGAAATCTCCTTATTCTTGGTGTTTCTGATGCCATCGATCAACTTGCCATTGAGCACCGCCGACCCCTCGGTGATGGTGGCCGAAGTGAGGCTCTCGCAATCGGCGCCGGCCGACGCGATCACGTCGTTACTGGCACCGGCGCCAAACACGTCATCGGTGATGCTGCCGTCGGTGTCGAATACGATCGGACTCAAGCCGTCGTTGCACACTCCGAGGTAGGTCCCGTAATTGGCCAGGGTCACGTCGGCCGGCAGAGCACCGGCGTTAGTGAAGCTGACGCTTGCGGTAGACACGGCAGCCCAGACCGCGAAATCTGCGGTGATGTCGGCTACGGCTTGGGCGTTTGTGCGCATGCCTAGGGTACCCTGATCGGGGTTGAAGGGAACTGGGTTAACCGCCCAAACGAGCGGCGTTCCCGCTCCGTTCACGATCAACGGCCCAGCCGCACGGCCACGCACCGGCCCCAGGAGCACCGTGACAGCCAGCGTGAAGCGCAACAGGCGGGAAGCGCGCATGTCTTCTTCTCAACGTCCGCGCCCGAATAGCCGCGCCACCGCTGAGAGAAACTCCTCGAGGTCTTGCGTGCCACCTGGTGGCGCGTCGCGCCGCACGCGCAGATGTTTCCCCGTGCCGCGGACTCGGTACGCTCCCTGCCCGAACCCAACCGGGCTGGTGAACCCGCGCCCGCTGACACCGCGCAGGAACAGGACGACCTGCTCGCCGGGCCCGTAGCGTGGCAATCCGGCGACGCGCGTGGCCGTGCCGTCCGGCAGAGGAGCCGCGATGCCATACTGTTTGATCGTGACTCGCGCGCCGTCTGGACCTTTGAGGGTGCGTATGACGTCGAGCGTTATCCAAGTCGCAGGAAGCCCCGACTCATCGCGACCGGACCGCACCTCGGCCACCGTCGCGTGCACGATGCGGGCGGCCTCGCGAACGACGTGTTCGAGCGACAGGCGCTCGACCATGGTCCCGTGGGTCGACGCCGCACTCGCGACGAGCAGGGCGGCAGCGAGGGCTAGGCGCGCAACCGTCCGACTGCACCCGGGTCTCAAGGGGGCACCATCACACACACGGGGCATCGTCAAAGACATCTCGATTCGCGCTCTTCAGGGGCCAGACGGTCGTTCATGACGGCTGGCAAGCGCGCATCCAAGAGACCGACAGCGCTGCAAAGTCAAGCATAGGCAACTTCCAAGCTCAGGTCACTCTTAGCTCATCGAGGGAGCCCAGGCCACCGCAAGGCGGCCCGGGCTCCCTCAAGAGGAAAAGGAGCGTCAGCTACATGGTCCTGTAGAATCGAACAGCGGCCCCTCGTCCACGCAAACGTGGCCCCGCCCCCGGTTGGGCGGCACGCATACCTGCACGGTGGCCACGCACTCCCCGCCCCGGCCGTCACTAGCAACGAAGCTCACATGATAGACACGGCCGTTCCGCCGAACTCCGCGTACCTTTCCCCGCTCAGCTCGCACCAGCGCCGTGTCCGTTCCCACCCCCGCCCCATCCGGGCACGTATGCCCGTCACCCAGAGCGTCGAGCGCCTCGTCCTGCGTGATGCCAGTGATACTAATCGTAATCGGGTCACCATCCGGGTCCGTGACGCCAACCACGGACACTTTCACGTACTTGTGGTTCGGCGGCCACAGCTCGCCGGGTGTCGCGGTTGCCCCGTCGCAACGGGGACCAGAAGGCACGTGAATCGTGACCGACTGATCACCGTAGCTCACGCCGCCACCGTCCACCGCACTTATGGTGAACACGTAGGTTCCGCCCGCCGTCCCGTCCGGGACCCGGATCGTGAGCTCGAACTCCACTGACACGCCAGTCGGGCCCGAATACGAAGGAGGTGCTACCGACTCGATCCACCCCTCGAAGCCCACACTCGCCTCCAAGTGCAGATTACTCACCGTCGGAGACGTAAGCTCCGCAGTGACCTCGCTTACGACGTCAGCAACGAGAGTTCCGGACGTAGTCAGGAATGTCGCTCCACCGGTAATGCCCGTCCAGTAGTTCCAATAGTCTAGAACCATCAGCCCCGGCGGTGCTGGCCAATCCGCCGTATGTGCTTCCAGCAGCGTGACGTTATTCACCACCATACCAGCCAACACCGTCTGTAGATCCAAGTCGTCGGCTGTGAACATTGTCTCGTCACGCCCCGGGTCGCCACCTGTCGTCCAACTTCCACCCGTCACCCCTTCATTCAGATTGTCATCGTGGGGCACGTTATCACCGAAGTTCAGCAGGATTCTCTTCGCACCGGGCCGCCACCCCACCAACGGGTCCGCATAACTCTCATACAGTATGCGCGTGTAGTCCTGCGGACCGTCAGCACCGGAGCCCTGTACCAGATTGTTGATCGCGTTCGCGACCGCAGCGGTATCGCTTGTCACCGCCTGATCCAATCGATAGGCGTAGTCGCCAGACCATGAATCACCGTAGCACGAAGAGTAACCATAGCTGTCGTAACACGCGGGATAGTCCATGTAAGAAACGACAGCGTAATTGATATCAACTCCCAGCCCGTTCAAGGTGGTCATTATCTCTATTGCCCTAGCCTTAGCCGTGTCGATGATGTCGCTCATACTTCCTGTGAGATCGAAGGCGAAGATCACGTCAGCCCTGGGGGGTCTCGCCGGGATGTCTACAGTCTTGAGCTCGCTGACGGATTCGCCCGCAAGCAGTGTGGCCTCCAGCGTGGGAGGCGAGAGTGACGCCTCCGTGTGCATGGCTAGACCTAGTAGGATGAATAGGAACGCGCCAATCAAGCTGCGTGGCATTGAATCCTTCATCTTGTTCCTCCCGTTCAGTGTTCGCTTAGTGGCTGTCATTGGCGGACGTCGGCAGCCGGCTGTAACCGTAACTAGCCGGGGCGCTCAGCTGCGGGAGGCGCTCGAATTAGCGAGCGAACCTGGAGCCGCGCAGACACGGGCGCACCGCTGGCAGCGACGTTCACTGGCGGCATCTGCCGAACTCCGAATCCTGACCCCCGCAAGACGGCGCAGAGGCCGGTGCGACTGGAGATGGGGCACCTCCGCGAGAACTGCCGCGGCCACTCTTGCGCAAGCCGCAGAAAAAGGATACCGCAGCACAGGCGGTTCGCACCGCGAGGCGCGTCCACATCCGTTCTGTCATTGGCGATGTACACGCCCTTGGCTTGCTCGAATGAGAAACTCAAAACAGCGCCCCGTCAAAGGTAGGGCAGCGCTCCCGTCAGGTTAAGAAATACTGCAGGGAGCCCAGGCAGCACTGCGCCTGGACTCCCCTCAGGAAAGAGCACCCGTCATCTACACGGCCCGGTCGAATCAAACAGCGGCCCCTCGTCCACGCAGACGTGGCCCCGGCGCTGGTTTGGCGGCACACACACCTGCACGGTACCCGAGCACTCTCCACCCCGGCCGTCACTGGCGGTGAAGCTCACGTGATACACGCGGCCGTTGCGCCGAACGCGGCGCAGTTTTCCCCGCTCAGCTCGCACCAGCGCCGTGTCGGTTTCCACCCCCGCCCCATCCGGGCACGTATGTCCGTCACCCAAGGCGTCGAGCGCCTCGTCCTGCGTGATGCCCGTTACGGTGATCGCGACCGGATCGCCATCCGGGTCCGTTAGGCCCACCACGGATACCTTCGCAAACTTGTGATTCGGCGGCCAAAGCTCAGTCGGGCTCGCCAAGCCATCGCCGCAAATCGGCGGCGCGTTGCAGTCAGGATCTAGCCTGTCCGTGAGACCGTCGCAGTCGTTATCGACGCCATCGGCACACGTAGCGCTTTCGAACGGTCCCTCGGCTTCCGGCGTGCCGGGAGTGCACACTTGCGGCGCGCCACTAACGCAGTTCGCAACCGTGCGTTGACACACCCCGACGCCGCACGTCGTGGTGCCAAGGTCTTCCGCCTGGCAGGTCGAGCTACAGCAGTCACCGTCGACGGCGTTACCGTCGTCGCATTCCTCACCCGGCTCTACGTTGTTGTTGCCGCAGACGGCGAGCACCTGGACCCTGATATCAGACAGGACCGGACTCTCACCGGAGCTGCCGGCTTTCAACGTGGCCCGCACCTCGATAAACTCGCCAGTGAGCATGAACGCCGCCCCGTTCAAGACAGTCGCAAAGATCTGACTGCTCAGGCCCGCCTCGGTATCAGCCGCCCGCGCCTCAACTGTGATACTGGTTTCCGGAGGCTCGCTCCCCTCGGGCTCGACGTTCCAGGTTATAGTGCCCCAGTTATTGCCGACAACGCCACTGTCCTGTGTGACCGTCCACGTACCTTGTGGGGAGGTCGCCCCGATGGACACAAATCCTGTCATGTCACTGTAGTTATATGGCCCCGCACCAGGACCGAGGTCCACGGTCAAGTCAACCGCGCCAACGTTGAATCCCCCTCCGCCGATTGGGCCCCCGTTGGGATCGATACGCATCGCATTGTTGCTATTGATGTTCGCTACCCACACCTTGCCATTCGCGTCCACCGCCACCCCGGTAGGCCCGCTACCGCCTGGCAGCGGCACATTCCCCACGAACGTGCCGTCGGTCCTCACGTGCCCCACGGTCGTCGAGGGACCAATCAGGGAGTGAGCTACCCAGGCATTGCCCACTCCGTCCACCGCGACACCCTGCGCATAGAACTCTCCATGCGCATAGCAGGCCACCAGCGCCCCGCCCGGGGCTATCTCACAGACCGCGTTCCCAGAGAGATACGTATGCCAGATGTTGCCCGTCTGAGGGTCAATCCCCAGCCCATAGTCACCAAGCCCGAAGCCAAGGCAGGCACCTGCGAGAACGGTCGTATCGAAGCGTAGCAACCCGGCACCGCCCTGAGCGGACCACAGCACGCCGTTGCCGTCAACGAGGCCGCCGTAGCCTCCGCACCCTAGGTTGAATTGCGTGCCGGGAATTGGAAGGCCGGTAACACCACTGATCTTCTCGTGGTCGAGGTCCCCGAGACCTCCAACCCATACGTCGTTATTGGCGTCAATGGCGACAGTCCGCGTGTTGGTCCCGGTGACACGCGTGTAGTTGATGACGCACTCGTCGTCCGCCGTCGAGACGCCGCCATGCGTGTCCACCCCACCCGCGTTGGTCCAGGGGAGAATGTTGCCGAGTCCGCGCGACGTCTTGATCAGTCCGTCAGAATCGCGGTCGGCACACGTGCTGTACTGGAACGGCGGCGCGAGATACTGACCGAGCGGATTGGGTGTTCCGTCGGCGTCAGCGCGTATCCCGCCAATAACGAGCCCCGCGCGGGTGACCGACCCTTTGTTTTGTCCACCGGAGAAGCCGCTCTCGTCACGGTTGGAGACCCATACATTGCCGAATTGATCCACCGTGGTTCGAGAAGGATTTCGCCCCATCCCGTCTGGTGCCGTTAAATACTCCCCCAGTACCGCCCCCGTGGCTACATCTATTCTAACAATCGTTCCTCGCGCCGACGCTGCGATGTTAACAAAAGGAAAAGGCGTCGTGGTCTGGTTCAACTGGAGCTGGTCGGAGTTCGGGGCATTGTGATTCACGTTGAGCAGAGTTCCTTGGTCAAAATGGCCGTCGACGGTGTAGGTAACGTCGGAGCCCGGCACGGGGGCGCTTAAAGCGATGCCGCGCTCACCAAGGAACCCAGTAGTGCTGACGATCAGACCGAATTGTATCAAGGCGCCCCACAGTAGTGCTTTACGCAACCTCATTGTGTTTTCCTCCTCAAGGCCGTCACAAGGAGTGACTTTGCACCCCCCGCACGGCAACAATGCTACCGATTGTTAGCTGCAGGGCCCCGTCGAATCGAAGAGCGGCCCTTCATCCACACACGTCGCACCCGGGCGCTGATTGGGCGGTACGCACCCCTGCGCGGTGCTCGAGCACTGACCGCCCCTGCCGTCGTCGGCAGTGAAGCTCACGTGGTACACGCGGCCATCGCGCGAGTTACGGCGCGACCGGGCCCGCTCCGCTCGCACCAGCGCCGTGTCCGTTCCAACGCCCGCCCCGTCGGGGCACGTGTGTCCATCACCCCAGCTGTCGAGCGGCTCGTCTTGCATGATGCCTGTAACGGTGATCGCGACCGGATCGCCATCCGGGTCCGTCACGCCCACCACGGACACCTTCGCAAACTTGTGGTTCGGCGGCCAGAGTACGCCGTGATCGGCCGCCACGCCTCTACAGTCCGGCGGCAGATTGCACGTTCCGCTCACGCAGTTGCCGCCAGTGCCACACGGCGTCCCATCGGGTGCCAGCGGGTCCGAGCAGACACCTGTGCTCGGATCGCAGGTTCCCGCAACGTGGCACTCGTCGAGCGCAACGCAGCCGACGTTCTCGCACAGGTCGGCTGTGCACGCGGGATCCAATACGCAGTCGGGATCGGCACAGTCTACGAACCCGTCGCCATCATCGTCGATTCCATTCGTGCAAAGCAGTTCGCCAGTGTCAGGTCTCTGGCTGTAATTGACAGACAAGTCCTCGACCAAGAAACTACTCCCCGTCAACACGAGGGATCCCTTGTGGGCGCCTGTCGTGCCGTCCCAGATCTCCAATTGCGAGGCATAAATGTCAGAGGTGTAGAAATCTGTTCCGTCGAAGGCGATCCCGGTAGTGGAGAACACCCCTACGGTTGACGGATCAACGAACCCTACGGCCAACACATTGCCGTCCAAGTCGTATACGTCGTACGGCCCTACGGTGTCACCTCGGTTGCAGATCAATTTACCGTCGAAATATTCCATACCGTCCATGTTGTAGGCTGCGAGCCCCAGCACGATTGTCTTCACAATGTTGCCGGAGGTATCGATTCGATACGCGTGATTACCCCCAAGATATTCCGAGGTCCAGAAGTGTGTCCCGTCCCACGCGAGCGTGGACATGGCAGCACCTGCGGGAAGACCTATCACCGTAATGGATCCCAGCGGGAGCCCGCTCGTCAGATCCGTCATATAGATTTGGTCGCTTCCGCCAAAAATGTCCCCAGACGGTCCTGATTCCGTCGAATAGATGGTGTTACCAACGACGACGACACCACGCCCATTCCCGCTCGACACATTGAAATCCTGAATCAACGCACCCGTTCCCTTGTCGATCTGATGAAGGATGTCGGGGCCGGCGGTGGCGCTGTTGCCGTAGATGGTTGTTATTTCTGCAGACGCGTTGGCGCTTGCGGTCAACGCAAACAGCCCCATAACCAATCCTAACAGCCATTTCATCGGCGACGTCCGCAAAGGCGGCGTCATCCGGACGTTTGCCAGACTCGTGACGTTTAACAACTGTTCTTGTGACATGCTTGTCCTCCTTTGTTCATAGCTGCGAAGTTGAGGAATCATGAGTATTGAAAGCGCCACCATGGAGCACATTCACACAAAGAAGCCCTCAGACCGTATTGTTGTGGGCCCCCGCACGGGACCCGGGCGCGGAGCCCGGGTCCCGTGCGGGCCACACACCATCAGCTACATGGCCCCGTCGAATCTACGAGCGGCCCGTCGTCCACACAGACATGGCCCTGTCGCATGTTGGGCGGCACACACACCTGCACGGTGCCCGTGCACTCCCCTCCCCGGCCGTCACTGGCAACGAAGCTCACATGATACACGCGGCCGTTGCGCCGAACCCCGCGCAGTTTTCCCCTCTCAGCTCGCACGAGCGGCGTGTCAGTTCCGACGCCCATCCCATCCGGGCAGGTGTGCCCGTCACCCAGAGCGTCGAGCGCCTCGTCCTGAGCGATGCCTGTGATATTGATCGTGATCGGGTCACCGTCCGGGTCTGTCACACCGACCACGTTCACCTTCACGAACTTATGCCTCGGCGGCCAGAGCTCACTTGGATCAGCAACTGCCCCGCTACACACGGGATCGTGGTTTTCGATAGTGCAGGTCGACGAACAGCCGTCACCGTTATTGGTGTTGCCGTCGTCGCACTCCTCGCCCGGGTCAAGGTTGCCGTCCCCGCACCTGCAGTTCAGCAGCCCGACGACCGACCCGATGCCCTCGCTAAAGCCCGGCGGCTCACAAATCGCGCGTGCGAGGCAAGTGGGCGATGGGTTGGTCAATGTCCCGTCGAAGAGGCACTTCTCCAGCCGGAACGCCACGGTGTCTACGACGACCTGCACGTAGCCAAGCCGCACGCCGGGAGTCGCACCTCCGCTGCTCACGTCCACCTGAAAGCTGTTGCAGGACCCTAGGTCGACGAGCCCCAGGGTCTCAGGATCCGTGAAAGTCACCTCGAGCGAATCACTCGGACAGTCACACGGCTGCGTGGTCGCCACGCTGTCCACCATCACGCCGTTGATGAAGAGGTCGAAGAAGGACGGCGGGGTGCCGCAATCAGAATGCAGAATCCGGAACGTAACGGACGTCACGGCGTTAGTCGGCGTCGGTGTCGGGGTGGGTGTCCGCGTTGGCGTGGCTGTCTGGGTTAGCGTGGGCGTCGGGCTCCCGGTGACCGTCGGTGTTGCGGTCTGACTTGGTGTGATCGTCGGACTCGCGGTCGGTGTCGGCGTCCGCGTCGCGGTGGTTGTTAGAGTCGGTGTGGCTGAGCGCGTAGGTGCCGCGGTCAGCGTAGCCGTGGGCGTAGCCGTCCTAGACGCGGTTGGGGTCGCCGTGGTGGTCGGCGTAACTGTGGCCGCCAACGTCACGGTCTGACTTGGTGTCACCGTGGGAGTCGCTGTCCGTGTCGGCGTGGCCGTCAGCGTCGCGGTTGCAGTCACTGTCGGCGTTGCGGTCAGCGTCGGCGTCCGCGTGGGCGTCAGTGTCGGGGTCGCTGTGAGCGTTGGCGTCGCGGTGCGGGTCGGTGTTGCCGTGAGCGTCGGTGTGGCTGTGAGCGTCGGCGTGGGGGTGACGGTCGCCGTCGCGGTGACTGTCGGGGTCTCCGTGAGCGTTGGCGTCGCCGTGCGGGTCGGCGTGGCAGTCACGGTCGATGTTGCCGTGAGTGTCGGCGTTGGCGTGACCGTTTGAGTGGCAGTCACGGTCGGTGTGGCTGTACGTGTCGGCGTGGGAGTGACGGTCGCCGTCGCGGTGACTGTCGGGGTCGCCGTAAGCGTTGGCGTCGCGGTGCGGGTCGGTGTTGCCGTGAGCGTCAGCGTTGGAGTGACTGTTTGAGTGGCGGTCACGGTCGGTGTGGCCGTGAGTGTCGGCGCGGGGGTGACGGTCGCCGTCGCGGTGACTGTCGGCGTCGCCGTGCGGGTCGGCGTGGCGGTCACGCTCGGTGTTGCCGTGAGCGTTGGCGTGACCGTCTGAGTGGCAGTCACCGTTGGTGTGGCTGTGAGTGTCGGCGTCGGAGTGACGGTCGCCGTCGCGGTGACTGTCGGGGTCGCCGTCAGTGTCGGCGTCGGTGTACTGGTCGAGGTGGCGGTCATGGTCGGTGTGACCGTGAGCGTCGGCGTGGGGGTGGCCGTTTGAGTCGCAGTCGCCGTTGGCGTCACGATCTCCGTCGGTGTCGGCGTCTCCGTCGGGCCCGCGGGGCCGACGCAGAACGAGCCGGGATCGATGTCGTAGAGTATTTTCCCAGCCGGGAAGGGGGGAACGGGCTTTGCCAGGTCGTCGGGTGGAACGCCGTCCGCATCCTCGATGCCGAGCACGACACATCCAGTCGGGGCGGTCGGGAGCACGTCGAACCGAGCGCTGAAGAGGATCCCATTTGCCGGCACACTGTCTCCCGTTCCCGAAGCCGACGCGGTGCGGATCTTCCCGCCGGCATTGTCAACATTCGCGATGAAGCTGCTCAGTTCCGTGCTGGTGGCCGAAACCCCCGTGAGGACACCCGGCGGGAAGAGCAGGTTGATGTCGCTCGAGCCGACGATGATCGCTGCGGTGGTTCGCACCTCGACCACCACTCCGGACTCGCCAGGGCTCCCCGACGCGTCCGACACCACGATAGTGGTGTCCGCAGCTTCGGTATTCACGGGCGCTTGGACTGCTAGCACTACCGCCAGCGTCAAGCAGAGACGGAAGACTCTTTGCGTCACTAGATGGCCCTCCCAGGATATCTGCGGGTTAAGCCGATGGCATTCCACCTGACACATGGAACCAAGCGGGGCCTCGCCGGGCGGGAGCTGAGCCCCGGATAATTCCCAGGACTGCCGAAGCCAGCATAAATGGCGCCTTCCTCGGTCGTGGTCGACGCATGATCTTATCTCGGACGCTCGCGCTTCCTTCCCCTATCGACGGGACATCCCTCGCGCCGACGCGGATGGCCGCCGTCGTTCGCAGCCCGATGACAACTCCTGTCTCCCCCGGGGCACCCCAACCGTCGGACACCACCAGTGTCGTGTCTTGCGCTTGCGGCACTCCCATGCAACACACAACCACGACAACCGCGATCGCCCCGTACTCTCCCAATCCACGCCGCATCGCTACTGCTCCCAATTTCCCCCGCAGTTACTCCTCATTGCCCCCCCCAAGACAAGTCATGCTGGCCTAATAATCCCCAGCGCCCTCCGACCCGCAACGTAGAGCATGGGGTCAACACTGTCATACAACGTCATTAGCTCTCGTATGCTTCACCACGTGTAGCGCCGGAAGCGACTGCGAGAGTCCTTTGTACTCCGCCGGAGTCATCACCACATATGCATCGTGCTCATGGGCGATTGTGGCGAGCAGTGTTGATCCGTCCTCACGAAGAAAGGAGAGGTCTTCCAGTCGTTCAGGTTGCTGCCACTCGTACAGGCCATCCGCGTTCGTCTTCAAGTAGTCGATTAGGTCTGGAGTGATGCGATAACGGAAGAGTGTCGCAGTGCGCGAAGTCAACTTGGTTCCCGGCCACTCTGTGGCATTCTGCTCCTGCAGCGCAGACTTCTGAAACTGACTGATGAATGCCCGGGCCGAATCGTCGAGCCAGTCCATTTCGCGCAGAACCAGAAGGACGGTCGCGGCGCGTGCAGCACAGAAGTCAACCAGTGCCCTATAGACTTCGTCACGAGGTTCCTCGGTGATGTCGTAGGTGTGTCGCATGGCATCACCAGTCGAGGGGAATGTGTTCCACAGGGCCGATGTGAAAGTGCGGCCAATCAACAGTCCGATCTAAGTGACTCTCAGGACCTCGTGCCGGACGGACTTTGTATTCGTCCGCCCATTTCAGCAGGGTCTCGCCGTCTTCAAGACTGACGCCTGTCCGCTTCGCATGCTTTGCGAGATCAATCAGGGCAGCAGCGTCATCAGAGTACTTCAACGCTTTGCCTCCGTACTTGCCTGCCTTCCCGAGATCGCCGATGTACGGAACCATGCCTAGAACACTGAGAGATGCATAGCCTGGCATTCCGCGACCAAGATAGATGAGAGCATTCAGTCCGTCGGCAACACCAAATGGATCAAGAACGCCGATGACATCCAGGCCCCCCTGGAGCCAATCCAAGGCGGCAGCGCCTTTACTCAGTCCGAATGGATCGATGAAGTTGACAGGGTTATTGGCGCAATAGGTGTAGAGATTTGGGTGTTCGGCATAGCCAACGGGGTCGCTCTGGAGAAACCTTCCCAGTCTTGGGTCGTAATAGCGAGCCCGGTAGTAGTATAGGCTCGTCTCGGAGTCGTAGTGTCTTGCCGTGTAGAGGTAAGGGTTGCCGACTGCGCTCGCCCCGGAGACCTCGCCGTACGGCCCGTAGCTGTACGTCTCCTGTACAGCACCAGCCTGGTTCGTAAGCGCCACGACTGACCCCAACGCATCCGCGTGGTAGAAATAAGCCGCTCCGCTGTCCGCCAGCACGATAGGCTCGTCCACGTTCGTGCCGTACACATAGCGCCTGAGCAACTGTCCGGATCCGTCGTACTCGGCGATCACGTGCGGGCCATCGTAAACGTAGGTCGTAGTGACGCCATCGACTGTCTTGCTGATCCTCCTGCCCAGCGGATCGTAGACGAAGGTCGCCGCGGCGGTCGCTGTTGTGGCTTCGAGCAGCTCGTTCTCAGGACCGTAGCCGTAGGTCGAGCTGCCGTCGGAGGTGAGATTTCCGTTGGCATCGTACGTGAAGTCGACGCCGCCCACCGTAGCGTACTGGTTCAGGTCGTTCGGGATGTAGGCATGGTCCTGCGCGGGCACCCCGTTCTTGGAGAAGCGAGGATCTTCGCTGCTGAACCCGGTGCGTTTGTGCACGCGGTCGTAGGTGTACCGGAACCCTGCATCACCGCCCGCGAAGTGGTGTTCGATCGACGTGAGGTCGTCGTCGATTTCGTAGGTGTAGTCGGTACCCGCACCGTTCGCGTACGTCAGCGACGCGCGTCTCGAGAGCGGGTCGTAGGCGTACTGCGCCAGCGTCGTGACGCCGCTCGCGCGCACGTGGGTCAGGCGGTTCACTCGATCGTACTCGTTCGTCACGAAGTACCCGTCCGGGTAGGTGAGCCTGGTCTTGTTGCTGCCCGGGTCGTGCTCGTATTGAACCGTCCGCCCGTCGGCGCTGGTCACTCGCTCTAACCGTCCTGCCGAGTCGTAGCGGTGCCGGAGCGCGCCGCTGGCGTCGGTGACATCGGTGAGTCTTCCCGCCAGGTCGTAGGAGTAAGCGGCAGTTGCTCCACCCGGAAGAATCTTCTGTCTCAGCCGGTTGAGCCCGTCGTACGTGTACGTGATGATCTCACCGGCCCGCCTGCGCTTCTCACGCAGGTTCCCTGCCGCGTCGTACGACGACTGCTCGTAGCTGGTGTCCGGATAGATCTCGCGCCGGAGACGGTCGAAGGCGTCGTACTGGTAGTGAGTGGTGTTTCCGTTCGCGTCCGTGAGGCTCTTCTTCTGCCTGTTGTCCGTGTAGGCGTGCTCCTCGCTGATGTTTCCCCGCGCGTCGATCACACGGTAGAGTCCCCCCCTGACGTCGTACCGGTACTCGGTGGTGTGATTCTCGGCGTCGGTGACCTTCCAGAGACGATCGAGTGCGTCGTATTCGTGCCTGGTCGCGTTGCCCTGAGGGTCCGTCACGGTCTCCGTTTTTCCCGTCAAGGTGTACGTCGTCGCGATGGTCTGCCACGGGTGCGAGATGTCTCCGGTTTCCCTCTCGACGCGCGTTCGGTGCCCGTCCTCGTCGTACACGTACCGTGTGATGTAGTTGAACGGGGCGGGCGCGGTCATCTGCCTCGGCCATCGCATGCAGTCGTAGGCATAGGTCGTCACGTTGCCGCGCGGGTCGGTCAGATGTTCAAGGTTACCCACCGCGTCGTAGCTGGCGCTCGTGGTGATGTTTTTCCCACCGTCGTCCACGATCGTGGACAACCTCGCACCGGTGGCCGCGTCGTACACGTGGCGCACCACCATCCCGCTCGGGTCGGTGCTCGTCTCCACCTGCCCCCGTGCGTTGTAGGTGAACCTGGCCTCCGGTATCTGGCCGTCCACCTGCGGAAGCTCGATCCTCGTCACATTACCGCTGGCGTCGTAGTGATACGTGGTCACCCGCAGCAGCGGGTCCGTAAGCGTCTCGACACCGCTGAAGTTGGGCTCGTAGGTGTACGCCGTCGCGATCGGGGGCTCCACCGCACCCGGCTTCGGGTGCAGGGTCACCCTCGTCACGTTGTGCCGGTTGTCGTATTCGTAAGCCGTGCTGTTCCCCTCGGGTTGGGTCTTCCGGACCAGCCGGTCCAGCCCGTCGTAGGTGGAATGGGTCGCGTGGCCGAGCGCGTCGGTCTCCCGGAGGGTCTTCCCCCGGTCGTCGAAGCTCCAGACCTTTGCGTTCCCCACCGGGTCCGCTTCCTCCGCGCGGTAGCCGGTGAAGTAGTACTCGTAGGTGTTGGTGCGGGCGTCCGCCTGGGTCTGCACCCTGCCGAGCGTGTCGTAGGTGTTGGTAACGAACGCGTTGGTCGGATGGGCGGGGTAGTAGATCTGACGGAGCACGCCATCGGAGGCGTACTGATAGGTAGTCGCGTCCGCGTTGCAGTTCTGAACACTGGTCAGATTCCCGGCCGCGTCGTGCGTGTAGTCGAAGCTTCTACCGGTGTGGTCGGTAACCGCGGCCAGGCGGTTTCCGTTGTAAGTAAGCGCAAAAGACCGCCCCAGCCCATTGTCCACCGCATCGAGCCGCGCCCCGGTGTATGTGAAGGTCACCGTGTTGTCGTTGCGGTCCTGCCAGGTCGTGATCTTCCCTTGCGGGTCGAAGTCGAGACGGGTGCCGTGCTTCGTTTGCAGGAAGTAGCCGCCGTCGGGCCCCTGCGTGAGCGTGCTGGCCACCCCGTTGGGCGGGTTGTAGGTACCGTCCGGGAGCTTCAGGAAGACCGCGCTGCTCGGCGGCTCCTTGACGGTCATCACGTTGTCGATCAGCCGGTCCATGAACCACCGGTGGGCCACGGTGGCGACGACCAAGCCCTCCTTGGTCCTCGTCCCTTCCAGGAGGCCGTTCGACACGTACTGCTCGACGATGGCTGCCGCCGCGTCGATTGGCGAATCGGCTCCCAGACCCTGGAACCCGTCGCTTCCGGCGTTTGCCTGGATTTCGAAATTGTGCACCCAGCCCAGACCCACAGACCCGTCGTCCAGCCGCGAGCCCGAGTTGTAGAACCGCTTGAACTCCAGACTGAAGGGATAGTCCCCACTGCCCAGCGTCAGGTCCGCCCGCTCGTAGAGGTAGTTACCGGTCACCAGGTCGATAGGTTCTTCGCTCTGGCTATGAAGGTCGGAGTCCCAGTCGTAGTCTAAGTCGAAGTCATCGAGCAGGAAGGCCTCGTCTGGGTACCCCCCGCTGAGCCCGCCCGATATGATGTGCCCGACCTCATCCTCCGAAGGGCTCACGGTCAGAAAGCCGATCCCCGTCCACTTGCCCTGCGTAAGGTTGCCGTCCTGCGGGAGGATAACGCGGTACTCCGCATTGATGTATGCCTCTACGTAGGCCAGCTCGGCGCCGCTGTAGTTGACGAGCTGCGGCCTGACAATGCTCCAGTAGTTCGCGCTCGTCGCATCGAAGATGCGGTCGGATTTCTCGTTCGAGATGTCGATGAGCTTCACGGTGGACACCGCCGAGTGCGCCTGGAGCTGGTCGATTACCCCCCACTCCAGCGCGCTGGCTCGCCCGCTAGCGCTGATGAAGCCAGCGTCTTCTTTCGCTGCATCGGCCGCCGCACTGACGACGCTCACGAACCCCATGGGCATATCGATGTAGGGACTCTCGTTCTGACCGACCACCCCTAGCGTGTGGTGGTGAATCGTGAAGATCCTGGATATCTGGTCTGCCAGCTCGTCGGCTCGGCCGACTTCGGCAAGCCAGGTGTAAGCGATCATCGCCAGGGACTCCCCCAAGACCGGCTCCGAGGTATCTGCTCCGCCGGCATGGGTGTTTTCCTTGAGTATTCTCCTGTGATGTTCCACGAGGCCTGCGCTTGTCTCTGACCAACCGTTAACGATGAGATACGAGCCGCCGGCTTTGATCGTAAAGGTCCCGCTCTGATCGGCGTAGGTGCCGCCATTTGCGGCATACGGATGGTCTACCGTCAGGGTGATGTTCTGGGGCGTGCCGGGCGTGGCGGCAGAACCGGTGGCGATGACGGCTCCGTCCAGCCGAAGTACCGGCTGGTTCGACGCGTTGTAGAAAATCGTCAGCCGTTTGCCGTAGATCTCATGGGAATACAGGGTCTCGTCTATCCCAAGGTGCTGAACTCGGAGAGAGGCTTTGTACCAGTCGGGGATGTCGGTCCATTCCGCTATGATCGACTGCTGGTAGGGGAGCGACACCTGGCGGAGTGGTCCTGCCAGCGGATTGATTGCCTTTCCACCTATTACGTCGCTCAAGCGCGCGGCCGGAGCAGTGCTTCTTATGTGGCTGATGAGGTTGGTCGCGTATGTGGCAAGCGAGTTGCGGATATTCGGCTTGTTGACGTTCTGAACGTAATCGGCCGCGATCGTCGTCCCAGAGAGGGCATCCGCGAGAAAGGTACTTTGATCGTAACCCATGGCGGATGGCAGATCGATCGCAGGCGTGTACGAATGGGCCTTGAAGCTGGGATCGAAAACATAGTTAGTCCCGCCGATGGTCACCTTGACCCACACATGGTTCATGTCGACAAAGGCGAGCGTGCCGTCTGGGTAGGTCCAGATCTGGGCAGGTATGCCAGCTGATCCCAAGAGCTTCCCGATGGCAGGGATGTTGTTGTCCACGCCGAGCCAGTTGGTGATCTCTGGCGGACCTAGTCGGATGACCCCGTAAACGAAGTTGGCCGTGTATCCAGCCTGCCTCAGTAGCGCCACGAGCAGGGAGGACTGATCGCAATCATTTCCTTTCCCGTCGAGGAGAACCGCTGTTGCCCCTTTCACGCACCCGAAACTGGCGGTGTTCTCGATGTGGTTGTAGACGTGCTCGTAGATGAGATCGACGTCGCTCTTCAGCCCCCTCGCAAGCTCCTGGATCTCGGGGGTGGTCTCGACAGGAGAAAGGAGGGCTGGCCCCGCGGGGAGGGCAGCTTCGGGTGCTATCGTATCGAGGACTTCTTGAGCGTCAGATGGAGAGACAAGGGGTGCTTCAGCTCTCTGATAGCTTGGGAGAGCCGCCTCGACTCTGGCACCGCCCCAGGCCAGGAGTGTCAATGAAAGTGACACGAAGAGAGCCAAGCTGCCCCTAAGGGCCGACATTTGTCTGGATCCTTTCATCGTGCCGAGCGCGCCGTCGGGGATCGCAGTTTGGCTCATGACTCGGGCGGCCTTCATGGGGCCCCACACAAAACCCCAAGAGGGGTAGCGCCAGCGGGAAACAGCCCGACAAAGATTCCGAGAGCCGCAGAGGCATCGATCGGGGTAAGGCTGCCGTCTAGGTCCCAATCAGAAACCCCCAGGCGATGAGTTGAGTCGTTGCACGGTGCCGGCAGGTCGGCGTCAGTGCAGAGACCCACAAAGAGGCAGAGAATCGCGGCGGCATCGGTGGGCGTGCCCGCCGACCCGTCACAATCGACATCCCCTAGAGACGCACAGAGCGGCCTGAGGACCTCCATCGTGATCCGGTTCCCGGCGGCGTCGTACGTGTACGAGATCGACGAGCCGTCGTCATACTCAACCGCGATCAGCTGGTTCAGCTCGTCGTACCTGTAGGTCACCGCCTCCGTCGGTGCGGCCGGCCCTCCAAGGGCCAAGGTAATGCCGACAACCGCGAGCCACCGCCAAAGATGCAAATTCATAACTCTGTCCACGTCTCCGCGTTCTTCTTACCCACCCGCTGCGGACGGGCCATCCTCGTCATTTCCTGTAGGTTCTTCTTACTTCGAGCAGTCTTTTCTCCCCGGGGTCGCGCGGTACCACACCTCGGTTTCCCCAATTCAAGGCACACCGCGGCAGGTGACTTGGGTCCCCGGCGGCAAGGCATGGGGTGCGTGTACGCACCGTGGGCGCGCTCTGTTCGGTTTGCAGAATGTCGTTCTCTGACGTTGTGCCTCTCCGGCGAACATCAGGCACGAGTGCTCCCGCAGCGTTAGGCGAAAGACGACCCTACTGACGACTTTCTTCAAAGAATGTCAAGCGAAAAGGGCGCCCTCATGACAACAATCATGTCCACGGCTGACTTAACGCAGCGCTCGCTGCACTTAGGCGGCCTACCTGCTCCATCTTGGCGCAATTTCTGCGGCAGGGCCGCCGTCTCGGCACCACCGCCCTCCCGTGACGCACCGCGACAAGACCGGCGAGCAGGTGTGTGCGCCCCGCTTGGCTCGTACAGCCTGTGGGAAGTTCTGACGGTGTGCCAGCGGTATCGTGAACGACATCGGTCGCGGCGCCGTGGCACGCCGTTTCAGTAGGTTACAGCGTGGCCCGCAGACACGTTTGTTACGCAGGTGGCCGTGTCGGTGAACAGGGCAGGCTTAAGACCAGCTGAAGCCGCCGCGCACTTGGTCCAAGCACTGCGAGTACAAGCGAGACAGCCTCGAAGGCCGCCCCGTTCGTCGTCGATCGTGTTGTTATGATGCGGGGCAGAGCGCGTCGATTGCGGCAGCGATCTCCGCGTCAGGTCTGATAGTGGGGTCGAGGGCCCGGAAGTCCGGCGGTACGGGCACGAGGCCGAGTAGGTGTCGGACGATGTAGACGATGTCCGTTGCTACATCGAGGGCCCCGTTCATGTCTACGTCGAGCCCCGGCCGCGCGGCCTCCACCGCAGCCGCGATCTCGGCGTCTGGCCTGATGGTCGGGTCGAGGGCCCGGAAGTCCGGCGGCACGGGCACGAGGCCGAGCAGGTGCCTGACAATGTAGACGATGTCGGTTGCCACATCGAGGGCCCCGTTCATGTCTACATCCAGCACGCATGGCGTGGCTGTTGGCGTTGGGCTCACTGTGGGTGTGGGCGTGTAAGTCGGCGTCGGTGTCCGCGTCGGGGTGGGTGTCAGAGTCACGGTCGCCGTCGGCGTCGCCGTCCGAGTCGGTGCCACTGTCAGTGTTGCCGTCGAAGTCGGCGTCGGTGTCCGGGTCACGGTGGCCGTCAGGGTCGGCGTCTGCGTCGGCGCGGGCGTCAGGGTCGCCGTGGCCGTCAACGTAGGCGTCGCCGTGAGCGTCGGCGTCGCGCAATCGAAACCGGTGCAGGTT
>Ga0214473_10001570_pt1 | contig 29839 bp, 29 predicted proteins | sample RVTome_7_FD_203509 | JGI IMG/M metagenome (GOLD analysis project Ga0214473, IMG submission 203509) | Soil microbial communities from uranium-contaminated site in the Upper Colorado River Basin, Wyoming, United States - RVT98D197 | ecosystem: Environmental > Terrestrial > Soil > Contaminated >...
TTTGAGTCTTATCTTCTCTACCGCTTCCTTGACAACTTTCCTTACCTCATCAAGCTTAAAAGGCTTTGCAATATAATCGTAGGCACCTTTTTTCATCGCTTCAATAGCAGACTGGATGGTTGCATATCCGGTTATCATTATTACCTCTGTATCAGGGTAGAGTTCACGGCATCGCCTCAGTATCTGCATTCCGTCAACCTTCTCCATTCGTAAATCAGTAAGCACAATATCAAAAATATTTTCTTCAAGCAATTTCAGGGCATTTGCACCTCTCTGGGTCCCTGCAACTTCATATCCCTCTTTCTTCATGACATGCTCCAGATTTCTCAGAGCAATCTGCTCATCATCTACAATCAATATCTTTGCCTTGTATTCCATAAATCAAAACTCCTTTTCAGGCAGTTTTATCGTAAAGGTTGTCCCCTGCCCCATCACGCTATCCATTGTTATAGCACCTCCATGTTCCTGAATGATTTCATGGGTAACAAACAATCCAAGCCCTGTTCCATGACCCTTTGTTGTGAAGAATGGCTCAAATATCTTCTTACTATCCTCAGGTTCTATTCCAAGTCCTGTATCCTGAATCTTTATCTCTACAGTTTTAGTGTCTTTATATTCCTTAGCTGAAATGAATACCTTTCCCTCATCAGGTATCGCATCAATGGCATTCTTTATAATATTTAAGAAAGCCTGTTGAATCCTCTGTTTATCAGCAATGATATAGATATCTTCAGGGATATTTACTATTAGCTCAACTCTTGTAGGAATATCCCCGCGCATGAGTCTTATGATCTCCTCTATCAAATCCTTAAGAGGGAGTAACTCGTTTTTAAGTTCCTTCTTTTTCGAAAATTCAAGTAGAGAATAAATCATTGTCTTTGCCCTCTCCACCTGCCCTTCTATCTCCTGTAATATCTCTTTTATGGTGTTGACATCACTCTCTTCAACCTCTTCAATTAATATCTGACAGGAAGTAGATATATTTGAAAGAGGATTATTGAGCTGATGTGCAATACCTGAGACCATTGTGCCAAGAGACGCAAGTTTATCAGATTGAACGGTAAATCTTTTATGTTCCGAATCTAACTGTTTCAGTGTCCTGGTAAAAGCCTCGCTGAGTGAAACAATTTCTCTATCTGAGGAACTAGGTATTAGTTCCTTTATTTGTCCACCTGAAATCTTTTTCACGGATTCTTCTAAAAGTTTTAATGGATGCGTTATTGTCCGTAATACTACGTAACCAGAAACGACGCCAATAACAGTGAGAAAGATAATGGATATTTTAATGAATCGCTCTAAACGGAAAAGTAAAGTTTGAATTCTTTTTCTCATTATATCGGACATATTTTCTGCAATTGTGACAAGTTCTCTGCCTTTCTCTCTTACCCTCTCTTCTAAAATGATATCGTTTTGCAGTAGTGCTTTCTCCTCAATAAGGCTTCTATACTCTTTAAGGGTATTTCCTAAATTATAAATAGAAGGCATTGTTACAAGTCCTTCAAACCTTTCCCTGTTCATCGTTATAAGATTTTTTGCTTTATCAATAAATTGCATAATCTCAAGATAATCCTTATCTTCTTTATAGAGAAAATAATTCTTTTCAAATCGTCTTATTTCAAGGGTTGTTTCAAACAGTTCTGAGATTATGTTGCCGAGTATGATTTTATTTTCAATTATTCTAAGGTTGCTGTATGTAAAAATGGCACCAACAATGATGACAGTAATAGACAATACATATCCTAAAATAATTTTCTGGCGGATGCTGGATGGAAACTTAGGCATATCTTAAATTTTAAACAAGTGTATTGCAAAATGCAACCTCAATCTTTAAGATGCAACGATATTTTTAAAAAGTTGCGGTGGAGATTTTAGAATTCGGAGTTTCGAGTATTTTATGGACTCTGAGTGCAACGCTTAACACTTCTGGACTTTCATTATAATTGCAAAATGCAACAATTATTTAACGATACTGAATATAAACGACAATTGCAAATATAATAAATTCAGTTAGTTATAAAATTTTTGCGTCTGGCATGGATATTGATAGTCCTATAAGTAAAAATAGTGGGTAAGAAATAGAAAGGAGGTGTTAAAAATGAAGAAACTTCTAAAAAAATTGGAAGACATCTACGCAGCAGCAGCCTTTGCAGAGGCAGGGGAATTTGATACCGCAAAAGATATCATGAGAAAAGAAGAAAGACCTCAAAAGAGAGACCGTATTACTCCTGCAAAGAGAGTTCGTGAACAGTTAAGGGCACCTGGAATAGAAAGGCGATAACTTCAGTCCTCAGTGAACAGGATTTAGTTGGATAGTCTCTACTAATCATTATTCACTAACGACTATTCACTGTTCACTATGGACTGTTTGTATTAGTACTATATCAACAATTTCTTCAATCCTCTCTACGAGGTGGATTTCTAATCCCTTTTTAACAGTCTCCGGAAGATTATCCGCTTCTACCTTATTCTTGAGAGGGAATATCACAACTTTCACGCCTGCGCGTCGCGCAGCCAGCATTTTCTCCTTGATTCCTCCGACAGGCAAAAGCCTTCCGCTTAAGGTCAACTCTCCTGAAATGGCTACATCACTTCTGGCAGGTCTTCCTGTTAAAAGTGAAAGAAGGGCGACTGCAATAGTAGTGCCAGCAGACGGACCATCCTTTGGAATTGCACCTGCAGGGACATGAATATGTATGTCCTGCTTATCAAAAAAATCCTCTAAGATATTAAAGGAAACAGCATTGCTTCTTATATAACTTAAGGCTGCCTGGGCAGATTCACGCATAACATTTCCGAGTGAGCCGGTCAGGATGAGCTCTCCGCTTCCTTTCATCTTTGCCACCTCTACAAAAATAATATCACCTCCAACCTCTGTCCACACGAGACCTGTTGTAACGCCGATGCGGTTCCCTTCATCTGCAACTTCAAAGTAATATTTCCTTGGTCCCATGTATTTTTCAACCAGATCAGGTGTTACTTTTAAGCTCTGATGCTCTCCCTCTTTGTGCACAAACTCCGTAGCTATCTTACGGCAGACAGTAGCAATCTGTCTTTCAAGCTCCCTTATACCTGCCTCCCGCGTATATTCCTGAATGATTTTAGATATAGCCTCAACAGTAAATACAGGCGGATAATCTGATAAGCCTTTTTCATGAGCCTGTCTCGGAACCAGATAGCGCCGGGCTATCTCGAGTTTTTCATCCTCTGTATAACCTGAAAACTCTATGATTTCCATACGGTCCCTGAGTGGCTTTTGAATATTATCGGTGATATTTGCTGTAACTATAAACATAACGCCTGAGAGGTCAAAGGGCACATCTAAATAATGGTCAATAAAGGCATGATTCTGTTCAGGGTCAAGCACCTCTAATAATGCAGAGGCAGGGTCGCCTTTGAAATCCTGCCCTATTTTATCCACCTCATCCAGCATAAAGACAGGATTTGCAGACTCTGCCCGATAGATTTCCTCAATAATACGCCCTGGCATTGCCCCGGCATATGTCCTTCTGTGCCCCCTGATTTCAGCCTCGTCCTTCATTCCGCCCAGTGAAATCCTCGCAAATTTTCTTCCGAGAGCCTCTGCAATTGCTCTGCCAATTGACGTCTTACCCGTTCCGGGAGGACCTTCAAAACAGAGAACAGACCCCTTTGATGACCTGGTTGACATCTTCTTTTCAAGTGCCTGTTTGACAATTGACCGCATATCATCAAGTTTAAAGGGCTTTGCAATATAATGAAATGCTCCTTTTTTTATGGACTCTATAGCAGAATCTATAGACGCATAACCTGTAATCATGATAACCTGGGTGTCAGGGTATTTGCTCTTTACTTTTTCAAGGATATCAATCCCATCAATTCTTTCCATCCTGAGGTCGGTAAGGACAACATCAAAATCAGCAATATCCAGTTTTTTGAGGGCATCTGTACCATTTAATGCTGTTTCCACTGTATAGCCTTCTTTCTTAAAAACCCGCTCTAAATTCCTTATGATAATCTCCTCATCATCCACCGCCAGTATTCGCGGCTTTTTGTTTTTTACCAGTATCTTTACTGCTAAATGTTCGAGAATCCTTTCCTTGATTTCCTTCAAACCGTAGTGTCTTTCATTTAGGAGCCTTTCCGCCCTGCTGAAATCCAGATTATCCTCTGTTTTTTTATTCCAGGGAAGACTAACAAGATGATTAATGTAACTTACCCCTATCGAATATTCAGCGACAACAGGACTCATCTTGGACAACATCTCCAGCTCCTTGGTAGTAACCTCCTGGACAGATGGAGGCATATTGGCTGAGGCAATCATATGCCGCAGTTCCTCTATTGTCGCCATCTGAATCTTTTCATCTGATTTCTTGAAGATACTCATTCTTACACCTACTACTCTCTACTTTTTTACATCTGTGATTTTTTCAACAGTATAACAATTTTTATTTGATTAAGTAAATTTAGCAAAGGCATGTTGCAAGATGCAGCAGGGATATATTTCTTCGCAACAGTGTTGTAGACACTCATATACCCTGAGAGTTTTGACTTAAAGGCTCTCCTGATTGCAAAGTGCAACATATAGGATATTTTTCCTCCTTATATCCATAAACTAAAATTCATGTTAAATCAATAAGTTATGTAGATTTTTTCTTCTGGCATAAAAATTGATATTTATACATTCGAAAATCCCTATTAAATTAAAAAATTCTCTGTGAAAAAGATGGGTATGAAATGGTTTGATAAAAAATTTGAAGACGCAATGGCTGCTGCTGCCTTTGCAGAGGCAGGAGAACATGAAAAGGCAAGGGAAATTCTTAAGAGCAGGAAAACGGTATTACTTGCTATTTCTGACAGGATGTTTAATAGGGATGTCCTTAAGTATGCCTTGAACATCAGTGAAAGGATAGATGCGAGTTTAGAAATCCTCTATGTAACCGAGTCAGAGAAGGAAAAAATCGGGTTAAAGGATTTTATATCGGAGGTTAAGAAAGAGGGTTTCAGATTTAGTCTGGTGATGAAAAAGGGCTGCGTGAAGAGGGCAATTTTAGATTACACAGAGCAAAGGAGGGATGTAGTATTTGTGGTAATTGGGTCAACACCTGAGCTTTACATTGAATGCAAAACAGACGAAAACGCACTTTCAGATGTATGGAAAAGATTGAAATGCCCTTTAGTCGTGGTTTCAAAAAATGAAGTGCCGTTACCAGCGTAAAAGATAGTTTAAAAGTTTAAAGGTTGAAAGGTTCAACGGTTGGTAAACTTTAAACTTGAAACCCTTAAACAAAATATAAAAGGAGGAAGGATTAAAATGGGAGTCGGAAGACAGGTATTTGAATTTTTGAAGATGGCATCTATTGCTCATGCCAGATGGGATTATGAAGTTTCAATGAATATCCTGAGAAAAAGGAAAAAGCTATTAATATTACTGGCTGCGACTTTACCTATATTAGCTGTGATAGTGGCTGAAGCAGGAGACATTTTAGGCGGTAAGACTGCATATGCCCCTGCATTTTATTCAACAAATATATTTTTAATATCAATTGCTATTGGTATGTGTGCGGGTCTTATAACAGGCTGTATCGGTGCAGGAGGAGGATTTATTATCACACCTGCCCTGATGGCTGCAGGCGTAAAAGGTATCCTCGCAGTTGGTACTGACCTTTTCCACATATTTGCAAAGGCAATTATGGGAACAGCGGTGCACAAAAAACTCGGCAACGTATCCGGAAAACTCGCAATAGCATTTCTTGTAGGCTCTGCTGGCGGCACATTCATTGGAGGGGCTATAAACAAAGGTCTTTATGACAAAGACCCACTCTTGAGTGAGGCATTTATAAGTGCTGTTTATGCACTGTTGCTTGGGTTTCTCGGTTTCTATGCCCTCGCTGATTTTCTGAGGGCAAGAAAAAAAGACACTGGAGGAGATGCACATGGCAGTGCTTCGGCAGGAACGCCTGACATTGCGATAAAATTGCAGGGTGTAAAGCTTCCTCCAATGATTAGATTCGATGAAGATTACGTTCCAGGCGGAAAGAAAATCTCAGGGGTCATTGTTGCCATGGGCGGAATTATCGTTGGAATCATGGCGGCAATAATGGGAGTTGGCGGTGGTTTTATAACATTTCCCATGTTCGTCTATGTCTTTGGTGTATCTTCAATGACAACGGTCGGAACAGATATACTCCAGATTATCTTCACAGCAGGACTCGGTGCCATAACCCAGTACGCTATTTATGGTTATGTATTCTACAGCCTTGCAATGGGTATGCTCCTCGGCTCTCTTATTGGAATCCAGGTTGGTGCCCTTACAACAAAGGTCGTGAAAGGCATTCATATCAGGGGTTTCTATGCGGTTTCAATTCTTGCAGGGTTTATAAACAGGGCTGCGACATTGCCGAAAAAACTTGTAGAACTTGAGGTAATTAATGTATCGAAGCCGGTTGTTAAAGGGATTGAAACTGCTGGAAACGTCATATTCTGGGTTGTGGTTGCGGCATTTGCAGTGTGGGTTATAAGCAAGTTCGTAACAAATATTAATGTATTAAGGGGTGAGGAAGAAAATGTAAGCCCTGTCCTTGTAAAGGAGGAGGCATAACATGTTGGTAAGAAATAAAAAGATATTTAGTATAGGGATTGTTTTTGCAATATCGTTTCTTGCTGTGCTGGTATTTATATTTTCCCCTGTTTTTAAAGGGAAAAACGGTCTTCAATTTTCAGATGACAGTTTTAACAAACTTGCTAAAGGCTCATCTTATTTCATTCCAAAGGTTTCAAAATCAGTTGAACAATTTATTGGGAAACCTATCGCTGTTAGTATAAATCTTGACCAGGCAGAGGATACCGAGAACACTGCAAAACTGCTTGCCGCAGCCGGTGCTAAAGTTGATATAAAAAACACAGAGCTTAAAATTGAAGGCGACCTCGGAACAATACTTCAGAGTGCAATTAAAGATGCTGACTCTATGTACAAGAATGATGGAAAGACTGTCTCAGAACGGTATGGATATGACGAAAAGATGGTGATGAAAAACTGGTGGAATGCATTAAGCAGGATTGAAAAAGGACTTAAGAAAGAGAAATTTATAACAGAAGCAAAGGTAGTCTCTGATGTGACCAAAAAGGCTGTGGAACCGGGTTACAACTTTTATCAGATAGATGCAAATAAGGTGAGCGAACATGCAGGTATGATGTCAGGACTTTTAATATTCTATGTGCTTTATACAATGTGGTGGGGATATGCTATCTTTTACATGTTTGAGGGCATAGGTCTCAGCATGAAAAAGGCAAAGATAAAAAAGGAGATTTAAAAGACCCCTTTTTTGTTATACTTATCAACAAGAAAGTTATGGAAAGATATAGAAAGATACTTGTAGCCGTTGATGGCTCAGAGTCAAGTAAAAATGCCTTCAGGCAGGCATGCAGAATAGCCCGCGAAGATAAAAGCTGGATAACAGCTATTACAGCAATTCCACTCTATCAAGACCAGTTTGAAGTCCTCAGCACTAAAGAAAAAGTCAGTAAAAGATTAAAAGAAGAAGGTGAAAAGATACTTTCTGAGATTAAAAAGATTGCAGATGAAGAAGATGTCCATATAAAACAGACGCTCGTGGAAGGAAGCCCTTTTGAAACCATTATAGATGCCGCGCAGGAAGGTGGATACGATTTGATAGTTATGGGAAGGCACGGAAGAACCCACTTTGAAAGGGCGTTTATGGGGAGCGTAACAGCAAAGGTTATAGGCTATTTTAAGGGCAGAATACTGGTAGTTCCGAGGAATGCATCCCTTGGATGGAAAAATATCCTTGTAGCTACGGATGGCTCAAAGAATAGCGATGCTGCCTTTGATGAAGCACTGAATTATGCGAAGTCATATGAAGGCACATTAAAAATAGTAAATGCAGTTAATGTAACAGAGGAATTTCAGGCACATGCACCCGGACTGACAGAGAGACTGATTAATGAGGCAAAGAAAAACCTCGAGGATGTCAAAAATAGGGCGCAGCAGGCAGGTATTAATACTGAAACATTCGTTCGTGAAGGAGAGCCATATAAGGTTATTGTTGACCTTGCTACACAATTAAATGCAGATACTATTGTAATGGGTAGTCACGGCCGGACAGGACTTACCCGCATCTTTATGGGAAGCGTTACAGCAAGGGTTATCGGTCACACACCCTGCCCTGTGCTTGTGGTTAAGGCATAAGATAAATTGGAAATAAAAGAATTTTCCACTTCCGGTATCAGGCATTTTATAACTTATCTCATAGAGAAATTTCCTCCTTTCAAAAATCCTTTTCTGATTTTAATCAGTATAGTAACTCCAATACTTTTGGGAATCGCTATTATACTGGGATGGATGTCTTTCAAAAAGGTAAAGGATGTTGTAACTAATGACTTTAATCAACAGCAATTAGTCATTGCACACCATGTAGCCCAACAGATAGAAAATAATTTAAACACTCTTAAAAAAGAACTATCATTGCTCAGCCTTTCACCATCCATGCAATACTTTGAAAATGTTTCTATAGGTAAGAGAATGGGAATCACCTTTTTACGGATTAAGGAAGAAGGGGTCTTAGAGATAAGATATGTTGAATCCGCAAAATCAAAGACCTATGTGGTGGATAATTATGAATACCAGACTGTACACCCAAACTCTGAAGACATATATTATCTTGACTTGGTAAGTAAAGAAAAAAATAAAGGTGACATCCTAACAACCGAAGTTTCTCCGGTGGTTTATGGTAGTGGGGGCATCTACCAGATTATAATGAAAATGATATTAATATTACCTGTCTGGCAGGTCTCTATTGATGAGAGCCATCCAGTGGCAACAAACAAATTCTCTGGAGCCTTATTATTTATTATGGATGCAACAGCATTAACAGAAAAGATAACAAAAGATATAAGGTCAGGGGAAACTGGTTATGCATGGGTAATGAATGAAAAGGGACTATTTCTTTATCACCCTGAAAAGGAATTTATAGGAAAAAATGCCTTTGAGGCAAGAAAGGAAAAAAAACCCACTATATCTTTTGCACGAATAAATGAGATACAAAAGAAAATGATGTTAGCAGGGAAGGAAGGCACGAGCTGGTATATATCTGGATGGCACAGAGGCGTAGAGGGTGAAATAAAGAAATTAATTGCCTATGCACCTATCATGTTAAATAAAAATCCCCCCATCCCCCCTTTAGTAAAGGGGGGTGAGGGGGGATTTTCGGAGCAAAACGAGAGAAATCGTATCTGGTCAGTAGCAGTAGTTGCACCTATAAGTGAAGTTGAAGATACAATTCATAGCACACAACTGAGACTGTTTTTTCTTGAAGGTATTATTACCATAGCAATACTTACCGGGGGATTATTAATAATCGGAGTAATGCACAAATGGTCGCTATCGCTTAAGAATGAAATCGGGGAGAAGACTATAGAGGTTAAAAAATCTGAACAGCAATATAAATCCCTTGTTGAAAATGCTGAAGATATTATCTTTACAGTGGACCACAATGGGGATTATCTTTCCATAAATAAATATGGTGCTAAATTTTTCAATAAAACCCCGGAAGAAATTATCGGGCATAATATGTTAGAAATCCTTTCATGGCCAAGTGCTGAAACCCCTCTTATGATGATTAAAGAGGTGTTCAAGACTAAAGAAAGCAAACAGATTACACATCCTGTTTGGATCGGTGAGCACGAATACTGGCTGAATACTAATGTCCGAAGACTCTGGGATAAAGAAGGAAATATTTATGCAGTCCTGGGGATTTCTCGAGATATCACTGACAGGAAAAAGATAGAAGAACACAGCTATCATACAGAAAAATTAGCTTCCATGGGCACGTTGGCTGCAGGTGTAGCACATGAGATAAACAATCCACTCGGTATCATTCTTGGGTTTACCGACATACTTTTAGAAAAATCCAGGTCTGACTCTCAGGAACACGAAATCTTAAAGACCATAGAAAAACATGGATTACGCGCTAAGAGGGTTGTGGAAAACCTGCTAAGTTTTGCCCGATATACCGAGCGTAAAGAAGAGATTGTTGACATTAATAAAGGTATAACAACTGTACTCGCAGTTGTTGAAAATACCTTCCTTGTAAACAAAATCTTTATAAATCAGCATCTCCAGGAAGATTTACCAGAGGTCAAAGGATGCTCTGAAGAATTACAACAGGTTTTTTTCAACATTATTAACAATGCCATCTCCGCAATGAAAGGAGGCGGAATTCTAACAATCATGACTAAGGCATTAAATAATAATAATGAACAGGTTGAGATTAAATTTGCTGATACAGGGCATGGTATAAAGAAAGAATTCAGAAGGAAAATATTTGATCCGCTTTTCACAACCAAGAAAATAGGTGAAGGCACGGGACTGGGCCTTTCAGTATCTTATGGAATTATAACGAAACATGGCGGGACAATCACCTTTGAGACAAAGACAGAGGAAGAATCAGAAAATATAGGAACGACTTTTACAATAACTTTACCAGCGATAAAATAGTGAACAGTAATAAAGACAGTGAAGAGTAGTTAGTGAATAGTATTAAGTTAAAAGTATTTAAATCTTTTACTATTCACTGTATACTAACGACTTTCGACTGTCTCTAAACTTTTCACTAACGACTCCTCACTTAAAAAGGAGGGAATATGCCTGAGAAGATATTAGTTGTGGATGATGAACCGGATATGTTAAGACTTTTAGAGATGATTATTAAAGAAAAGACACCTTATGAGGTAGCGAGCACCAATAATCCCTCTGAGGCTCTTGAATTAGCACGACAAGGCAGTTTTGACCTTGTTATTGCAGACCTGAAAATGCCGGGTCTTGATGGGATTGAACTACTTGATGCTATCAAGCGGATAGACGAAGACATCCCGGTTATCATTATAACTGCCTATGGTACTGTTGAGTCCGCCCTCGAGACAATGCATAAAGGTGGTTTTGACTTTATAACAAAACCGTTTAGGAAAGAGCAGATACTTTATACAATAGATAAAGCGTTGAAATGGGTAAAACTTAACAAAGAAAACAAGATGCTGAAGGAAAAGTTAAAGAAAGGTTCAATAGATTAAGAACCCAGTTTTTTAATAAACTCCTCGGCTCCTTTTAATGCAGCCTTTACTGTATCTACACGGTGCAGAAAACCTCTATGGTATCCAGCTATATGCAGCTCCTCGTATATATCAGTGAATGCTTTAAATAGCTTTCCATTATAGGGGGATGCATACTTACGTAATGCTTTTTCATATTCCTCAACCTTCTTAGGGAGTTCCTTCGGTGTGAGCCCTTTCTTTAAGAGAAGCTCATCTATAGCCTTGATCACCCCCAGATATGCAATACCACAAGCTGATTTGACATATTTATCGTTGGCATATCTGTTGTCCTCAATCGGAGATTTTATCAGGGTCTCCTTTGCATTATTCAAATATCTGATAGATTCTTTCATCATCTCGTACCGCTTATATATTCCCATGAAAATGGAAGAGCTGTCAATCTGAGAAAGTCTCATCCTCTTTATCAAAACTCAAAAATATTGTATCCTTTAAATATTGAGGCAGTAGATGAATCTAAAAATCTGGCATAAGATGATTATCGGCATCTCTATACCTTCCTTCATCGCTTTAATAGGCGGGTGGTTAACTTACGGATATATAAACAATGTCAAAAACAGGCAGGATTTTGTCCAGATTGCAGACGACCTAAAAGAACAGGTGCTTGAGGTCAGACGGAATGAAAAAAATTTCCTACTTCATAAGGACGAAAAAAACTACAAGAGTTCAAAAAACGCCATCACTGTCTTAACCAGCTCAGCCGACAATATCACTTCGAAAACCGCTGCAGAGATAGGCGAAGAGGACATAGCGGCACTCCGTAAATCCATTCAGATATATTCAACCCTGATGTACGACCTTTATGTGAATTATCAAGAAGAGTCCAATGATATCGAGGAGGTAAGAGAAGCAGGAAGGGAAATGGAAAATTTTGTAGCCACACAGAAAAAGTCTCCAATGGGTTTCATCCTCAATCTGAGGCGTCTGGAAAAAAACTACATGCTTTTCCGCGATAAAGACTCGTTCAATAAACTAAACAATGCGCTCTCGCAGTTAAATAATATAGCCCCTTTTTGTTTAGAGTGTGTCCAGTATCTACAGGCTATGTATAATCTTTTCTCTGCGTACCAAAAGAGCGATGCAAAGGTAAATGAGTTGCAGGTAATCGGCAGCAGACTTGAAGGGGTCACAAACAAGATAGCAAGCAGGGAAAGGGAAAGGGTCAACTCGTTCCTTACCCTGACAAAGCGTATTTTGCTTATAGCACTTGTCCTACTCTGCACATTAGGACCGCTGTTCGTATACAAAACTGCATCTTTAATAGCTACGCCAATTAAAAGGCTCGCTGATATTACAAGAAAAATTTCTAATGGAGACTTAACATTAAGGGCTCCCATTAAAGAACGTGATGAGACTTCTATCCTCGCACACTCCTTTAACGCAATGCTCGATTATCTGCAACTTACACAAAAATCCTTAGAAGAAAGCATGGAACTGCTACATGAAAAGCAGGCTCAGCTTGTGCAGTCTGAAAAACTTGCCTCTCTGGGGACACTGGCATCAGGTGTTGCACATGAACTCAACAACCCTCTTAACAACATCTACCTTGCCTCACAGACCCTGTTTAATGAACTTGACATCGAAAATACTCCAGAAATTGTGAAGGAGAGTATGAAAGACATCTTTTCGCAGACACTGAGAGTAAAAAAGATTGTCAACAACCTGCTCGAATTTGCAAGGGGGAAAAGACCTGAACTGAAAAAAATCAATATAGTTAATGTAATGGAAAAAGTAATTAAACAGATGAGAGCTTCCGGTGAAATGTCTCACGTTAACTATAACATCACTGCCTCAGAAAATATCGAGATATTCGCGGATAGCCTGATGCTTGAACAGGTCTTTACAAATCTCTTCGGTAATGCTGTAGAGGCAATGGATGGGAATGGCTCATTAAATATCGTGATAGATAAAACAGACTCTTCCATAAAAATAAAGGTTTCCGATACCGGCAAGGGTGTCCTGCCTAAAAACCTGAAAAAGATATTCGACCCCTTCTTCACAACAAAAGAAAAAGGCACGGGTTTAGGACTTGCCATCGTTTACAGTATAATAAAGAAACACGATGGTGAGATAGAAGTTGACAGCGAACCTGATAAAGGTACAACATTTACTATAATATTACCATGTGAGGAGCTTGGTTCAGAAGATTAATTCTCCTTCTCCCGGTTGGGAAGAGGGAGGGATGAAGGACAGGAGGACAATGAGTCTTAATATCCTGATAGCAGAAGATGAAGAGATAACATTAAAACACCTGAGATATGCCCTTGAGAGCAAAGGATATACCCTGACATGCGTGAAAAATGGGCTCGATGCATTTAATGAACTCGAAAAGAAAGAATTCGATATCCTCATTGCAGACATAAAAATGCCGGGTATGGATGGAATAACGCTGCTCGGTAAAGTCAAGGAAAAATATCCCGATACAGAGGTAATAATAATCACGGGCTTCGGCAGCATAGAATCCGCTGTTGAGGCGATGAAAAAAGGCGCTTTTGACTACATAACAAAGCCTTTTAATATTGACGAACTGGATCTGAAGATTAAAAAGATTCAGGAAAAAAAAAGACTGGAAAAGGAAAACATAGCGCTTAAGGTCTCCCTCGCCCCCGACAAAGACATCCCATTCATAGCAAAAAGCAAGATGATGAAAAAGGTCATTGAGGTTATTAACAACATATCGGGCTCTGACTGCAACGTATTAATTACAGGTGAAAGCGGCGTGGGTAAAGGACTCGTTGCAAAACTCATCCATTATACAGGATTAAGAAAAGACAGACCTTTTTTAGGAATAAACTGCGCAATCTTTACAGAAGAACTTTTAGCGAGTGAACTGTTCGGGCATGAAAAAGGCGCTTTTACGGGTGCTGTTGCAACCAAACAGGGATTAATTGAAATTGCTAATAATGGTACGCTGTTCCTTGATGAGATAGGCGTTATGTCGCCAAATCTACAGGCTAAATTACTAAAGGTAACAGAAGATAAGGAATTCTTCAGAGTTGGCGGCACAAGACCTATCAGGGTTAACGTCAGATTTATAGCTGCTACAAATCAGAATATAAATGTCCTCATATCTAATGAAAAATTCAGAGAGGATTTGTACTACAGACTGAATGTTATGGATATTTATATCCCTCCTCTCAGAGAAAGAAAAGAGGACATCATCCCGCTCACTAAACATTTTTTAGAAAAACATTCTAAAAAGGCAAATAAGAAGATTGATGGATTCACTAAAGAAGCAATGGATGTGCTTATGTCCTATAGCTTCCCTGGCAATGTACGTGAATTGGAAAATATTATTGAAAGGGCAGTGATTTTAGAAAAAACATCACGTATAACGCCTGAAAGTATTCCACAAAGTATAAAGCTTTTCCGGATTGAAACTATAGACCCTAATAGAATCAAGAGTATTGATGAGATTAATAAAGATTACGCAGAGAAGGTGCTTGAATATGTAGAAGATAACAAGTCAAAGGCAGCGGAACTTCTCGGCATCTCAAGAACCAGCCTCTGGCGGATATTGAAGAAATAAGATGAGGAAATATCAGTTCACTCATCAATTTGAAAAATCCTTTGCAAAGCTTCCGGATAATATTGCCGAGCTTTTTGAAAAGAAATTGCTAATTTTTCTGCAAGACATTTTTCATCCATCGTTTAGAACCAAGAAAATAGAGGGTTTCAAAAACCCATATATTTGGGAAGCATCGCTAACAATGAGCTACAGATTTACTTTTGAGATAGATAAGGAAGATAAAATTATCTTCCGCAATATTGGAACACATACTATTTTAGAAAGGAAAAAAGTTTAGCGAACTTTTTTAGATGTTGTTAGTTCTTTCCTTCTTTTTCTGAGATGAGCAATACCTTTCTCTGCTGTAAAAAATATCTTTGACACCCTTCCCTTTTTAATATCTTCTTCAGCAACTCTTTCAGCCTCCTGCCATTCCTTTGTCCAGAACCAAGCCTGATCAGCATCTATTAATTTTTTAGCCTTAACAACAAGAGTATCTTCAATAAACTCAAAATCAAGATAGTCCCCTGTTGAGACGCTAAGCCTCTCCATGACTTCTTTGGGAACTCTTACTTGTCCTCCTGGGCTGATTTTTACGATAGACATATGTTTAATATACACAAATACACATATTTTGTCAAATTTTATATTTGAGTATAAAACTGGAGTTACTTCCTCTATAATTGTCCCTCCATTGTTCATCTGTGTTCAAATTTGAAACAATAATTTACCATTCCCAATTAATTTTATCCTTTTATTTCAATAAATTACAAAATGGCACGCCTTTTGATTCTCTACTTGTAGAGCGATTGAAAGGAGGGCAAAAAAATGAAGGAAAAACTTTTATTCGTGACAAAAGGCGGTGAAAACTGCGATGAGGGGTTTCCCTATGTTATTGACCTCGCAAAAGCACTTAATGCAGGAGTTGCGTTATTAATGGTTTATCCAAGCCGCATGATGAATACCTATGAAGATGTAATGGCAGCGGTTGCATTCGCAGAGGCAGGAGAACTTGGGACAGTAAGGGAACTTATGCAGGCACAGGAAAAAGAGATAAAAGAGGTCGCAGATAAAAAAATCGGAGAATTAACTGATAAATGCAGAGAAAATTTAGTGGAACTCATTTATAAGATAGCGATTGGCGACACCATAACTGTAATAAAGGATTTTCTTAAAGATAAAGCAAGTATTGAGATAGTTCTTTTAAGTCCGAGCCTTTCAGGTGATAAAAAAAATATAGACCTTAAAAAATTAATTAAAAACATATCAAAACCCATCGTTACCATTACAAAGCCTGTAGGGGCGGAGGTGTAATGGAGAAAATAGGTCGGGCTTCCAGCCTGACATTTGGAAGGAGGAACAAAATGAAAGGGCTAAGAAAATTTTTAAGAAAATTTGAGAACGCTATGAGTGCTGCTACATTTGCAGAAGCAGGAGAGGCTGAAACTGCAAGGGAAATTCTGCAGGACAAAGAATGTAGGCATGAGAAGACCAAAAAGAGAAAAATAGAAGACAGCAAACCTGTAATCCTGAAACCAAGTTATCTATAAAATAAGGGGGTAATAGAAAGTGAAAAGATTATTAAAGATGTTTGAAAATGTAATGTCAGCAGTTGCATTTGCAGAGGCAGGGGAATTTGAGACTACACGAGAAATTCTTAGAGAAAAGGAATATACGCAGAAGAAGGTCATTGAGAGTAAAAAAGATGCCGGACAGACGACTTTTGGACTTGAGGGACAGGTACGTCAAGGGGATAAACAGCCAAAGAGATTATGGAAGAGATTGGAGGACTCAATAGCATCAATTGCCTTTGCAAAAACAGGGGACATTGAGGCTGCCAAAGAAATCCTACACAGAGCAAAGCAACCTCTATCTGAGGAGAGCAAAGGGCTTGAGCATAAAGCAGACTCAACACTTAGCACAATTGACGACCTTACCTCAATGGCAATTACCTTTGCAGAAGCAGGAGAGTTCAAAATAGCATGGGAACTTTTGAATGAGGCAGAAGACAGTGTTAAGAGGGTAATGAAAGCTTATCAAAAGACGTTGAAAGAGATGAGTCTTACTCCAAAAATGAGTTCAATCTAATGTAAAGGAGGATGAAAAATTATGGCAGATAGTCGTGGAAATCCAAAAAAGAATAAGCCTTATGGAAAAGCTATATTCTGGGGGACAATCTCGGCGATTGCTTATATAACTGTATTTACACATCAGGATATTATTACAGAATATTTCACGCGTGGACACTGGTATGCGGCTTTGCCAATAGCAGCGGTGTTCTTCTTTTCTTTTGTTCACGGTGGATTCTGCAGCTATCTCCTGAGTGTGCTGAGAATTGAACCGGCGAAAAAGAAAAGATAATTTAAGGAGGAAGAAAGAAGATGAGAAAATTTATTTATATTTTGCTTGCGATGCTATTGTCTTTGTCCTTGATGTCTACTGCTGAGGCAGCAGGAGAAAAGCTTGGCAATTTCAAGAAAGGGGTTATCAATGAAGTAGATGAAAAAGACGGGGTTATTGCCTTTACTCCTGTTGATTCTAAAGACAAGATAACCCTGAAGGTCAGCGAATCTGTAGAGGTTGATAAGCTAAAACCAGGCGACCGTGTAATAGTTACACTTGAGAAAAAGGACGGTGTGGACATAGTAGAGAAGGTAGAGACAATGTTCATAGACCTTGGTATAAATGGCTTCCTATTTATCCTCTTTGTTGGCTTCATTGGAGGACTTGTAAGTGGATTTATTGGTTCTGGTGGCGCATTTGTCCTGACACCGGGGATGATGAGCATAGGGGTTCCTGGTGCGGTTGCGGTTGCAAGCAATATGTGCCACAAGTTTCCAAAGGCAATGGTTGGTGCGTATAAGAGATATAAATACGGGCAGGTTGACCTTAAATTAGGTCTTGTCATGGCTGCCTCTGCTATAGCAGGCGTCCAGGTTGGTATAAAAATACAGGAATATATATTCAATAAATGGGGACCTGCTGGCTCAAACCTTTATGTAAGCCTTGCATTTGTCTTCATACTCGTAACTGTTGGTGGTTATGTGTTTTATGATGCATGGAAGATCTCAAAAACAGGTGGAGAGGAAAAAACATCAAAACTTGCACTGAGACTCCAGAAGATTAATATACCGCCAATGATTAACTTCAAGACAGCGAATGCCCGCATCTCCCTCTGGTTTACTATCCCCCTTGGTTTTGCAACTGGAATGCTTGCTGCAACAATAGCAGTTGGTGGATTTATAGGTGTTCCTGGCATGATATATGTTGTTGGTGCATCAAGCCTTATAGGAAGTGCAACAGAGCTTGTGATAGCATTTGTGATGGGGTTTAGTGGCTCCATAAAGTGGGCACTTAATGGGCTTGTTGACATAAGGCTTACACTCTTAATCCTTGCTGCATCTCTCTTCGGTGTTCAGCTTGGTGCAATAGGCACTACATATGTTAAAGATTATATGGTCAAGGTAGTGATGGGCACCGTAATGCTTATAGTTGCTGTAAGCAGAGGGCTTGCTGTGCCAACGTATCTGACTGATTTAGGTATTCTTTCTTTAAAGGAAGGAACTACCAAGCTACTGACTAACCTGAGCTTTATAACAATGTGTATTGCACTTTTGATAGGAGGCGTTATAATCTTGAGTGCTATGTGGAAAGGCATGAGAAAACCAAAAGTAGTAGAGGTAGAGGTACCAAGCCATGGGAAATTATAAGAAAATACTCGTTGCAGTAGATAGTTCTGAAGCAAGCAAGAATGCCTTGAGGCAAGCTCTCAGGCTGGCATGTATTGAAGGGTGCTGGGTCAGAGTTGTATCAGTAATTCCACCATATGAGGGAGATTTGGGACTCACCACTGTCGGGAATATAAGAAAGGCTATGAGAGAACCATGGGAAAAGGCACTCTCGGATGCCGAAGAGATAGCAAAGGAAGAGAGAGTATCGATAAAGACTATATGTGAAGAAGGTGAGCCTTATGAGAGGATTGTTGACCTTGCAGAATCGGAAAACTGCGATCTCATAGTGATGGGGAGAAGAGGTGCGAGACACATTGACAGGGCGCTCATGGGCAGCGTAACAGCGAGGGTCATAGGCTATAGCCAAAAAGATGTTCTTGTGGTGCCAGATAGTACAAACATTGGGTGGAAAAACATTCTTCTTGCTACAGATGGCTCAAGATACAGTGAGGCTGCAGCAGATAAAGCTATAGATTTTGCAAAGTCATATGATAGCGAACTTAAGATTATATCTGTCGTAGATGTCCCAACTGAATATTATGGAGAGGCTCCAAAGGCAGTAGAAGACCTCACCAAAAAGGCAAAAGAATTCGTTAGTAATGTAAAGAAAAAGGCAGAGATATCTAACATCAAGGCATCAACTTTTGTAGGTGAAGGAGATGCTTACAAAACAATAACAGACCTTGCCAGAAATGAAAAGGCTGATGTAATTTTTATGGGAAGCCATGGTCGTACAGGTCTCAAGAGACTCCTTATGGGAAGTGTTACCGAAGAGGTTATCGGACATGCACCCTGCCCTGTGTTAGTCGTTAAGGGTTAGGGAGATACTTTATAAAATTTCAACTTTTAACTTCCAACTAATCTCATATGATCCTTAACAAATTCTTCTATGAACATGTCAGTAACAGCATCATTATACATGACCATGTCAAGCTGTTTGGTGTAGGCTGTCAGCTTACCCATTATCTCTAATTTCTCTTCAATGGCAGATTGTTTATATTTGGTCAACATTGCATTTATAACATCCTCTATGACATTTACTTTGAAGTCCAATTTTTTAAGAATCTCTTCTATGAGCCTTACTCTTCTCAATCTCCTGTCTGTAGCTGCTCCTCCGCCTTTAAAAAAGAATTTTATGTAATTATCATTCATGTTTTCCCCTGCATAAGCCTCTACCATGGAGAAGTGATAACCAAGTCTTATACTGAAATTCATATAATTAAGGGATATTATCGCATAGCTCTTACCGCCCATCTTGTGAAGCTCCTCTTCGGGTACGGAAGCTGTACGTGCAATCATACCCAAAAACCCCTTAACATCAGCAGGTCTTGGTCCAGGCCATCTCATGCGTGTCATTCCTTTGAGGAATGCGGAAAACGGTACTGAGAGGATATCCTCAGGTGTTGCCTTCTTTAATAAGCCCTTTTTGATGCCACCATCAATGTCCAACAGACGGGCGTCAACGGGAATTCCTGCCCTCAACACACTCGTTTGTTCTCCAAGTCTCTTTGCCTCACCTTCCTCTGCAAAAGTGACTGCAGACATCAGGTCTTCAAAACTGTCAATAGCCTCTCCTTTACCTGTCTTGAATATCTCAGCCATTGCCATTTCATGGATAAATCTTGTTATATCATGGAATGTCCTGCAATATTCTGGTTTGAAGTACTCTTTGTCAGGGTCTATGAGGTTCAACGGAACTATCCATTTCAACACTTTTTTTAATGTCATGAACAGATGGGTATCCTTAAATGGCTCTCTCTTTTTTGAAGCATATTCCAGCAGTTCCTCGACCTTCCCCTCGTAAATATTGCAGTTGAAGGCATCAACCGTAATTTCCTGCCCATCGGCGATGAGCCCCGTCGCCCTCCCCGCATCAAGTATTGTGGGTATGCCATACTCTCTTGAAAGTGATGCCATGTGTCCTATTGCGCTTCCCACATCCGTTATAATAGCTGAAGCCTTATTCATGACGGTAACGAACTTTGTTGATGTATGCCTTGCTACAAGCACGGCACCTTCAGGAAAGTTTTCTAAGTCTCCTTCATCTTTCAGTATAAATGCCTTTCCATAGCCTATACCTTTACAGGCAATAACACCGCTGTCAAGTATAATGTTATATTCTTCAATTCTTCTTGGAACTGTGAGCTGTGAACTATGAACTGTAAACGTTCTTAGCGGCCTGCTTTGAAGTATGTATATCCTGTCATTGTGGTCAACAGCCCATTCAATGTCCTGGGGTTTACCGTAATGGCTTTCGAGTACGAGGGCATGGCTGTAAAGCGTCTTTATCTGCTCATCGCTTAAACATGGTGCTGATTTAATCTCATCCGGAACCGCAATCTCCTTTATATCGCCTTCGGGACTACACACGAACATAGTCTGCTGGTCAGGCGTTTTCCTGTTTAAAATTGTACCGTTCTTTCTCGAAAGGACATAAGAGAATGGTTCTGTTGTTCCGTCCACAACAGCCTTTCCAAGCCCCCGGACTGCGTTTATTATTATTGTATCTTCATCCGGCTTATTAGGGTCTGTCGTATACATAACCCCTCCGGCTTTGGCGTCAATCATTTTCAGAACCCCAACTGCCATTACCATGTCCTCTTCGGAAAAACCTTTTGTCTTATAATAAAATATCGCTCGCGTGGAAAAGAGACTTGCTACAACCTCTTTATATTTTTTGAGGATTGAACCTTCAGACACGTTAAGAAATGTGGCATACTGCCCTGCAAAAGTGAACTCTCCATCTTCATAAATAGCGCTGCTACGGACAGAAAACATTACAGGTTTAACGGTTGAAGGGTTTAATGGTTTAATTTCTTCAACCTTTGAACATTTGAACCTTTGAACCTTTAAACCTTCAACTGATTTATTTATAGCATCCTGCAGGTCTTCAGGAATTTCTGCCCCGCTTACTATATTCTGTATATACTTGCTACGACTGCCAAGCTCATTTAGGTCGTCTACGCCCATTGCAGATAACTGAGCGGTTATCTTTTCTGTAAGGGCATTGTGCTCCATAAATCTCTTAAAGGCATATGCACTTATTGAAAACCCCTCCGGCACCGTAATATTCAGGCGATTTTTCATCTCTCCCAGATGGGCGATTTTGCCACCGGCAATATCTGTCATTTCTTTTGTGAGGTCTTCGAGATGAATGGTAAGCCCGCTTGCCTTTATCTTTGGCTTAGATGTTAAAACGCCCTCGACTTCCTTATTTATATTTTCATATGCCTTATATAATTGAGTGTATTTATTGTTTGAGAGTAAATTTATGTATTCGATTACCTTTAAAACCTTCTCTGAGATTAACCCTGTATTGGTATTGATATAGTGTCTGTCAAAAAGGTATTCGCCCGAAAGCTTCTCCTCCATATCCGCCATTATTGTAAGAACATGATTGTTCTCGGAGAGCAGGCTCTGGAAAACGATATATTTGTCTCTTAAGGCATCTATAAGGCTTGTCTGCTCAGGAGCCTCTTTAGCAAACTTTTTGAATAATTTTGAAAGATTCCGCATGGTTGATTTTATATTATAACCTAAACTGCCATTCCGGACAAAGTGAGGAATCTTAAGATTTCTCCTTTCAGTCGAAATGACAGTGTAAAGAACTATTAGGGACAGCACGCTAATCCATAATTCCCAAAATAATGAAATAATCTACTTATAAGTTTTTCTTAGAATTTAATAAAAAAAAATAAGTTGACAACCCAAGTTAATTCATCATAACATTTCGCAAAAGACTTCATAACATTATAATGTTATGAAGTTAAGAGTGCCAAGTTCTCTGAACTAAAATAAAAATTTTCAGAGCAAAATCAATCGGTTTATGATAATTAACAGGGATAAACCACAAAAACTTTATATTCAGGTCTTTGATAATTTAAAAAAGAAATTCGAGAGTGGCGAATTAGCTGTCGGCTCCCAGATACCTGTGGAAGAGGAGCTGTGCAAAATTTATGGGGTAAGCAAAGCAACCATAAGACTTGCTGTTCTTGAACTCGTAAGACAGGGTTATCTGATGAGGCAGCAGGGCAAAGGGACTTTTGTATGCAAAAGGGTTATACCCGAAGGGCTGACAATGTCAGCGAGTTTTAAGGAGCTGATGCTCGAGGCAGGAGTAAGTTTCACCACTTCAGTGCTCGCTCAGACAGTAATGATGCCTGTAGACGACCTTGACATTAAGCTTGCCATGCCAGAAAACAGACATATCATATATATAAAAAGGCTGCGGGCAGTTGACAACGAGCCTGTCCTTCTTCAGGAGGCATTTATTCCATATCATATATGCCCTGACATTATAAAAGAGGATGTCGCCAACAATTCCCTGTTTGAGCTTTTTGAAAAAAGGTATAAAATCACCATCACAAAGGTGAAAGATTATATTGAAGTCACTCATTCAAAAAAGGATGAAGGCGAGCTTTTAGGATTGTCAGCAGGTGCACCTGTGCTCCTTCTGGAGCAGCACTTTTATTCCGGAGATGACCAGATAATGTATATGCGCACCGTTAAAAAGCCCGATAGGTTCAGGCTTTTTTTAGAGTTTGAGAAAAAATAGTTTAAAACAGTGAAAAGTGAACAGTAAATAGTAGACAGTTTTGTCTTTAACTAAATACTGTTCACTATCGACTATTCACTAACAAAGGAGGGAGGAATTATGTCAGAAATGAAGTCAATAAAAGACATAATGATGGATGTATTTGAGTTTCCGCACATCCCCTATTGGTTCACGATAAGACAGGCAATAGGGATTATCAAGAAATCACTGCTCAGTAGTGAAAAATGCCTTCACCCGATGGTAGTACTGGTTTTTGACGAAAAGTATAATCTTGTTGGCACATTGAGCCTTAAGGAAATCCTCAGGGGGCTTGAACCGAAATTTCTGAAACCTATCGCTAAGGTTCAAGTTCCTGAAGAAGATGAGTCCGGGCTGTCTCTTATCTGGGATACCCTTTTTGATAAGCAATCCAGGGCAGCAGCAGAGCGTCCGGTAAGTGAGGTAATGATTCCTACGAAGTTCTTTGTTCAGCCGAATGACCCTATTACCAAGGCAGCATATCTTATGGTCCATAATGACCTGGTCTTATTGCCTGTTTTAGAAGAAAAAAAGAAGTTTGTCGGTCTTGTGAGAATGGTAGAGATATTTGATGAATTGTCCAATGCAATTCTAAAAGAATAGTTTAACGGTTTAAAGGTTCAAAGGTTTAAGGGTTAAGAATTATAAACCATTAAACCGTTAAACTTTGAACTATTAAACAAAAATTAAAGGGAGGAAGATAAGATGGCAGAAGAAAAAATTATTGGACCCGGCTTACCACCGCCGCCAGAGGAAATATTAGTTGCAGTTTCAAAACACAGGATTGACTATAAGAGGATATTTTTTATCTTGCTGGGACTCGCATTATTTTTATGGATTTATTATATGCCATCATGGCCTGATGCTATAGACCCTGCGGGCAAGGCATTTCCCTTACCGAAGGAGGGAAAGGCAGCAATAGCTTTATTCGCCTTAGCAGCCACATGGTGGGTATTTGAGGTTGTGCCAATAGGTGCTACAGCTATTGCCATCGGCGTATTTCAGGTAATATTCGCAATACGACCTGCTAAGGATGCACTCAAGGACTTCTTTGACCCCTCTGTATGGTTTATCTTTGGTTCAGTTGTGATAGGTCTGGCATTTACAAAGACAGGACTGACAAGGCGGCTTGCAGTTAAGATGCTTGAGGTTGTAGGAGAAAGGACAAGCATGATTTTGCTGGGGTCTTATATTGTTGTAGCAGGACTCACCCTCGTGATGGCACATACAGCAGCAGCAGCTACTGTATTTCCAATCTTAATGGCAGTTTATGCCCTTTATGGAGAGGGTGATAAAAAAACGAATTTTGGTAAAGCACTCTTTATAGGCATGGCTTATGCAGCAGGTGCAGGAAGTATCATCACTTACTTAGGTGCAGCCCGTGGTCCCGCTGCTGCGGGAATGTTCAAGGAATTCACAGGTAAAGAGATGGGATTTTTTGAGCTTCCATTGTATATGTTTTTGATAGCAGCCGTTATGCTCGTCATAATATGGCTGAATTTTATGATATTTTTAAAACCTGAAAAGAAAACCATCCATGGACTGAAAGAAAAGGTAAAAGAGCTTTCAAAAGAATTAGGACCTATGACCGGGCCTGAAAAATTTGTTATTGGAACGGTTGTCCTTGTTGTCATACTCATGGGTTTACAGGCATTTGTCCCTGCCTTAAAGGTAATAGACAGGGCAGCAATTATGCTCATTGGAACAATGATATTCTTCCTTTTCAGGATACTGACCGTTAAAGAACTGGAAGATATTCCATGGAATATTATTCTGCTTTTTGGTGGCGCAATGAGTATAGGTTTTTGCCTCTGGAAATCGGGAGGAGCCCAATGGATGGCAATAGAGTGGCTCGCAATGTTTAAGAATGCACCCTGGCTGATATTCGTGCTGAGTGTTGCCTTCTTTGTCCTGATAATGACCAATTTCATAATGAATGTGGCTGCTATTGCCCTCTCGCTTCCAATATCTCTGGTTGTAGCAGGCTATATGGGTGTTGCACCTGAGGTGATAGTTTATGCATCTCTGGTTACAGCAGGTATGCCATTTTTATTGCTGATTGGCGCTGCACCGAATGCAATTGCATATGGCTCAGAACAATTTTCTACTGGAGAATTCTTTAAATACGGCATAATCCCGACTATTCTTTTAATGGTCGTTCTTGCAGTAGCAATTATGACAATCTGGCCTATTTTCGGAATGCCGACGCTTGTTAAATAAAGGTTTCACGGTTCAATGGTTGAAAGGTTTAATGGTTTAAGATTATGAAAAAGGCAATACAGAATTTTGAAGATCTCAATATTTGGCAACGAGCAAGAGAATTAGTGAAACTTATTTATAACTTTACAAAAAGTAAAAATTTTGCAAGGGACTACTCCCTTACAGACCAAATAAAAAGGTCTTCAATTTCTGTTATGTCTAATATTGCTGAAGGATTTGAAAGAGGCTCAAATAAAGAGTTCATTCAGTTTCTCTATATTGCAAAAGGTTCTTGTGGCGAAGTGCGGTCTCAACTTTATGTGGCTCTTGATCAACACTATATTTCAGAGGAGGATTTCTCTAAGGCTAAAGAATTTTGCCTAAAAATATCGGGAATGATTAACAATTTGATAGGTTATCTCAAAACTTCGAATGTTAAAGGAGTGAAATATAAAAATAATAGTTTAAAGGGTTAGAGGTTCAAACCATGAAACCATGAAACCGTTAAACCATTAAACGAAGTTGACGGAGACTATATGGAATACGGCGCAATACTGAAAAAGTTTTTCGACAGGGTTTATACCGAGATTGAGTTTGTTAAGAGGACATACAATGCCCTGAAAAAATTGGGATTTACTGATGAGAATACCATTGCTTCTGTCTGCATCTGCCGGGATGAAATTTCACAGTCCATGCGCAGTATCATAAAACATATCTGGGGAGAGGCATTCAATCTCTCAAGTCTTGCAGGGATGTTCTTTGCAGGAAAGACAGGACTACTTGCTGCAATGCATCATGCGCCGAATGTGGGTGGTAAGGAACGATATGTTTTTTATGCCATGCCTCATATAGCAATTGATGCAGAAGGAAGACTGGGAGTTTGCAGGCGTGCTGGCAGAGAAGGAGAATCTACTGCCTGCGGAGCATTGAATACATTTCAGAAAGAGATTAGTTTAAAGGTTCAAAGGTTCAAAGGTTCAAAGGTTCAAAATATAGAACCATTAAACCTTGAAACTGTTAAACCGTTAAACGAAATAGAGGAAGATGACATTGAAATGAGTCTTATACGAATGCGGCTTTTACAAGAGATTCCATCTGACAGATTACCTGACCTTCTTGAACTGACAAAGATTACTCAAAAGGCTATCCAGAAGGACCTTGAACATGCTTTAAAAGCAATAATCCCCCCTCACCCCCCTTTAGAAAAGGGGGGCAAGGGGGGATTTGAAAGTGACTATGCTGTCTTCACAGGTATTCAGATACATGGACCTGACAGCAATTATATATGGCCCGCATCGTGTTATGCGGTTGTGAATAATACCAAATATGGTTTAACAGTTTAAAGGTTCAATGGTTAAAAGGTTAAATCGTTTAAAGGTTCTCAACCATTAAACCATGAAACCGTTAAACTATTAAACAAATAAAAATGGGGGTTTTATGAAAAGGCAGACTCTATGGATTTTGTATTTACTATTCACTATTCACTGTTCACTATTCACTGTTTTTGGGGCTCAATCCTTTGCCTCTGAAAATAATCCCCCCATCCCCCCTTTAGTAAAGGGGGGTGAGGGGGGATTATCAGGCGAAAAGGCTGAAGGTGATACATTTTTCATCTCTGGCACTATTCTGGATTCCCACAAGGAACCTGTTAAAGAGGCACACATTAAGATTCTTGTAGATGGTAAACCACAGAAGGTCATGGCTGAGCATAAATGGATGGAAGAAACAGAAACATCTTCTCATGGAACCTATCAGGCTGAATTTAAACTCCCATCAGAGCAAATTGATACCTCAAGCATTCAACTTGAGATTTATAAAACAAGTTACCGTAAGACAAATATTGAATTAAAGAAAGAGGACTTCGCACAGAAAGACCAGAGTTTTTATGCAGTCAGGAACCTTGAGATGCTGAGGATATTAGGACCTGCCTTTTATATATCTACAATTGTTTTTCTCCTTGCCTACATACTCATCTCTTTCGAACTTTTACACAGGACTATAGCTGCCATGTTAGGGGCTGCGCTCATGCTTCTTTTAACTTACACCATTGGCACTCTCAATCATGATTATCAGATAATATCCTTTGAGAGGGCAATGCACGCAATAGACATGAATGTTATCTTCCTGCTCATGGGCATGATGATTATTGTTGGAGTCCTTAAGCATACAGGTGTGTTCCAGTGGTGTGCCTATATGTCCTTCAAGCTCGCAAAGGGCAATGTAATGGTATTGGCTACAATTTCGATGTTCTTTATCGCAATCACCTCCGCATTTTTAGATAATGTGACAACCATGCTCCTCTATACCCCTGTATTGATTGAGATTGCTATAGCCTTAAAGATATCGCCTCTTATCCTCTTAATCCCTGGGGTCATGGCATCAAATGTGGGCGGCACAGCGACCCTTATCGGCGACCCGCCAAATATCATGATAGGCTCATACACAGGTCTAACTTTCATGCAGTTTGTAAATAACCTGACACTCGTGTGCATCATATCAATGGTAGCACTTGTTATCTATAACAAGTTTTTTTATGGTAAGGCTTATTCTAAAACTAAGATTGAAGATATTGATAAGTTTATCGCCTTCCTCAGGGAGGAATATAAGATAACAGACAAAACACTCCTCGGATACGGACTCTTTGTAATGGGGCTGGTGATTGCCTTCTTTATTACCCATGGATACTGGCATATGGAGGTAAGCATACCTGCCCTTTTCGGAGCCGGCCTTCTCTTTACCTACGGTATCCTCACTAAAAAAGTTAAAATGTTAGAACTAATAGAAAAGGATATTGAATGGACAACCCTTCTTTTCTTTATGTTCCTCTTCATGGTAGTAGGTGCTGTGGAAGAGACAGGGTTTTTATCTTTAATAGCAGACTGGGTATTAAACTTATCTCAAGGTAACCTGATAGCAGCCATATGTCTGATATTATGGGTATCAGCCATAATGAGTGCCTTTATAGATAATATTCCCTTTACAGCAACTATGCTCCCGATTACAGCCTATCTTACGCAGGTAATTCCAGGAGCAGCAGAGAATAATGTCCTCTGGTGGGCACTCTCACTTGGTGCATGTCTCGGTGGAAATGGAACTATGATAGGAGCAAGCGCAAATGTGGTAACAATGGGCATTGCAGAGGCAGCAGGTCATCGTATAAGATTCTTTGCCTTTATGAAATATGCCTTTTTATATATGCTCATAAGCGTGGCAATAGCTAATGTGTGGTTGTTGATTTTTTATTAGCCACGGATTCACACAGATGAACACAGATACATTTAAATATTTAGACAGGACATACAGGATGAAACAGGATATGTAATAAATAAAATAAAAAAATCTTGTTAATCTTGTTAATCCTGTCAAAAAAAGAAAAAACATCAGCGCTAATCAGCGTAAATCTGTGGCTGAATAATTATGTATAATTTTTTAGGAGGAAATTATCATGAAACTACAATGCCCGATTCCAAAAATACTCCTTCCGATTGATGGAAGCGAACATTCTAAACGAGCCTTACAATTTGCAGGATGCCTCGGAGCGTCCTTTGGTAAGGGTCTTTCAGGAATCACCCTGCTTCATGTAATGGCTGGAAGTTATCTGAGCCGTCACTTAGCTAATATTGACTTTCGAGCGGAAATTTTGAAGCAATCTGAGGTCTTCAAAAGGATTAAGGAAGACCATATTGAGAAAAATATAAAGCCGCTTTTAGATGAGGGAGAAAAAATCCTGAAGGATTCAGGGATAGAAGTTAAAATTGAAAAACTTATATTAGATGGAGATGCAGCCCATGAGATTGTCCGTATAGCTCAGGAGGGAAAATTCTCCACAATTATAATGGCAAGAAGCGGGGTCTCAGAAACAAGGGTATTAGGAAGCGTGGCTAACAAGGTTATCCATACAGCAAGCAGGCAAACCATTTATATTGTGGGACAGAAGATTTTTGAGGATAAGAAGTGCCCTATACCAAAAATTTTAATTCCTGTTGATGGTTCACAATACTCCATGAAGGGTGTTGAACATGTAGCCTGTCTATCAGGTGAATTTAAGAGTTCCTTAAGCAGGATTACCTTACTCAGAGTCATTAATCTGGCATTCTTTGAGGAACGTATCAGAGAAGGGATAGAGCCTGAAGATGAGGCACAAAGAATACTGAATGAAGCTAAGACAGTTTTTCTTGAGGCAGGGGTCTCTGAAGGGCTTATAACAACAAAGAGTAAAATTGGAAAACCTGCTGATGAAATCCTTAAAGAAGCTGAAGAAGGAAACTACAATCTGATAGTTATGGGCCGCAGAGGGCGTTCTGCTTTAAAAGACCTGTTGCTCGGCGGTGTCAGTACAACTATACTCAATCGTTGCCAACAACCGACCATTGCTATTGTAAGCAGCGAATGACTATGAAACAAATAGCCTTTGTTACCTGTGATATTTCATCACCAGAAACCTATCTGACTCAAGATAATCTAAAGCTTGATTGATATCTTTCTTCTTCCCGATTAATAGGATAATATCTCCTGTTTTAAGGACAAAGTCAGGAGAAGGATTTTGATGAATTTCTCCACCACGCTGAACAGCAATAATTGTAACTCCTGTCTCGGCTCTGAGATGCAGCTCCTTTATAGAATGTCCGCTTACGTGAGAGCCTTCTTTAATCATGTAGGTCTCTGTCTCTATATCTTTCAGGAATTCATGCCTTTCTACGAGATGTTTTTTCGGAAGTTCCACAG
>Ga0214473_10001571_pt1 | contig 29820 bp, 34 predicted proteins | sample RVTome_7_FD_203509 | JGI IMG/M metagenome (GOLD analysis project Ga0214473, IMG submission 203509) | Soil microbial communities from uranium-contaminated site in the Upper Colorado River Basin, Wyoming, United States - RVT98D197 | ecosystem: Environmental > Terrestrial > Soil > Contaminated >...
CATATCGCGAACCGGCCGATCGGTTACTTCAGAAGATGTGCAAGGAAGATGGGATGAGTGGACTAAGAGCCTGGTGGGTATACCAAGGCGTGCATTTCTTTGGAAAACCCTCTGCGGATCCGGCAAATGACAAACCCGTGATCCGGGCACCAGAAGGATGCCAGTGATAGCACTCCACAGGGACGAGGACCGGGGGACGCTGCGTGCGCCAGGCTAAGTCGGCCCCGCCCGGTGGCGGGTGGGGTGGCAGAAGTTGGCGTAATTGGTAACGTCCCCGAGACAAGACGGGAGTGGGGCGGCTCGGGCGGCTCTGGCTTGGAACCGGGCCAGGGTCAATTGGAATGAGGGGAAGGTGCCCGGGCTCGCAGCCAGCTCCAGCCCTGCCAGTCCGCAGACAGGACAGCCCATTCTTCCGCGGGATGGTCCTTGCGCAGCATCCCGCTCTCACCGCTCTCATCCAAGGCTCGCGCTCGATCCCGCTCCCAATTGCGAATCACGTACTCGGCGTAATAGGCCTCGATCATTTCAGCGCCTCCCTTCGTGCGTTCCGCTGGCTGCCTTCCAACCGCTGCCCGCGTCCGCGCTGATCATGGCCCCGGACCCGTGCTAGCGCAGGTGCCGGGGACGGGCGAGCGCCCTGGCCTTGGGCCAGACGGTTGCAATCACGGCCGTCAGGACGAGGGACCAGGGGAAGAGCAGGATCGCGGCGATGACCACTGCGTGGGGACCTGGCATGATACTCACCTCGCTACAGGCTGCTTGTCGGATCGGAGCCCCGAGGGGTCTCGGGATCGTGCAAGCGTGTGATGACCTCGGGGTCGGGACCGTTCACAGCGTCGTGATTCCCCTTCGCCCTTCCTAAGAGGCAAGTGGGATGCCAGGGGCCCACTGGCGCCCACTCGTTGGGGCGGGCAGAATCGGGGCGCGGAACCCATTGAAAGTGCAGGAGGCTCGCGACCAACGGCGGAGGGATAAATCGGGGGCAGTTTCGCTATCCGCATCTCACGTGGATCACTTCGCATCCAATCGTATCCACGGAGTGGAGCCAAAAGGATTCGGAACACGAGGTCCACGTGGACCGGCGTTCGCACCCGTGGGGATGGGGGAGATTGCCTCCGGACACTCCATGCCCTCGTCTACCAGCTACCATGCCCCGACCCCCGACCCCTGACACCCGGCCCCCGCTGCCTAAGAGGGAGAATCGCCTTGACACTTCCCGGCTTGAAAGGGTAGCGTCCTGCTCACCTGATCAGGGGTTTCCCTGCGGGAGGACCGGGGAGCAGGGATGCCGAGTCCAGTGTGGCGACGCCAACCGCGGCCCTTTGGGGACGGCACCTCCCCGAGGGCCGTTTCTGTTCTGAACCGGATACATGCCCTTTGTCTCACAGAGGTCGGGCTCTCCAGGCGGAACTGAACAAAGCAAATACAGTTGAGACGTCCCCCATGGAGAGTGACGAGCACCGGGGGGACGAGTGTCATATACGGGAAGGCGGTCGGCAAAATGAAGGAACCAGATCTCCTGTTCAGAGAGATGATCGATAAGATCCCCACCCTGGCGTGGTCCTGCCGGCCAGACGGCACCGCAGAATTCCTCAACCAACGATGGCTCGATTATACGGGTCGATCGCCGGAAGAGGCCCTTGGTTGGGGGTGGAAAGCGTCGATTCATCCCGAAGACTTAGGAAAATTAATGGACACTTGGCTCCGCCTCCTCGCTACGGGAGAGGCGGGCGAGGAGGAAGCGCGCCTGCGGCGTTTCGATGGAGAATATCGCTGGTTCCTATTTCGCGCTGTGCCGATCCGAGACGAGCGGGGAAAGATCGTCAGATGGTATGGAACGAACACGGACATTGAGGACCTCAAGCGGGCGCAATCTCTTTTGTCCGCGGAAAAGAGAATGCTGGAAATGATCGCCGGCGGTTCGAGCCTCACCGATGTTCTGGAGGATCTCTGCCGCACTATTGACGCTCAGGCTCCGAACACAATAACGACCGTTCTTCTGATGGACCCAGACGGCAAACGGCTGTGGCCGACCGCCGGGCCTCGTGTTCCCAGCGGGTGGACCCAGGCTATCAGTCCATTGGAGGTCGGCCCGTGCGTGGGTTCGTGCGGCACGGCTGCATATCTGAAGAAGCCAGTGATCGTTTCGGACATCGCTAGCGATCCCTTGTTCGTCAATTATCAGTATGGGACGTATCGAGACATCGCGTTGAGCCAAGGACTGCGCGCCTCCTGGTCGCAGCCGATTATTTCGAAAAATCATGAAGTGCTCGGTACTTTCGCAATGTACTTTGCCGATCCGCGAAGTCCTAGTGACAGCGATCTGGAGTTGATCAGGGGAGCAGGCCACATCGCCCTGATTGCCATTGAGCGCAAGCGCGCCGAAGAAGCGGTGCGCGCCGCAAGGGCCCGGTTTGAAGGCATTCTGGAAATCGCCGAAGACGCGATCATCTCCATTGATTCCCATCAGCGCATAACCTTATTCAATCAAGGTGCCGAGAAGGTGTTTGGTTACGTCGAAAGCGAGGTGAATGGCAAACCACTCGATCTACTCATCCCGAAACGCTTTGGGGACTCCCATCGCAAGCATATCGAAGAGTTTGCTCAGTCTCCGGACGCTGCGCGACCGATGGGGCAACGCCGCGAGGTATTCGGTCGTCGGAAAGACGGACACGAGTTTCCCGCAGAGGCGTCGATTTCCAAGCTCGACCTTGGCGGCGAGCTGGTGTTCACAGTCATTCTGCGCGACATTACCGATCGCAAGCGGGCCGAGCAACGCCTCGTGGCTCAACACACAGTCACACAGATGCTAGCGGAGGCAGCTACTCTCGAAGAAGCCACGCCAAAAATACTGCAGGCCGTGTGCGAGTGCCTGGTATGGGACCTGGGCGAGCTATGGCGCATTGACCGGGCGGCGGGGGTGCTCCGCTGCGTCGAGGTGTGGCACAAAGAATCCATAGAGGCCCCGCAGTTTGAGGCTTCGAGCCACGACAGGACTTTCATGCCCGGGATAGGGCTGCCGGGCAGAATCTGGTCCAGCCGTGAGCCCGCCTACATTCCCGATGTCGTCCAGGATTCTAATTTTCCGCGTGCGTCCATCGCCGCGCGCGAAGGGCTGCACGCGGCCTTCGCTTTTCCCATCCTGCTCGGCAGCGAAGTCGTTGGGGTCATGGACTTTTTCAGCCAGGAGATCAGGCAGCCCGACCAGGACCTGCTCGACATGATGGCGACCATCGGCAGCCAGATAGGCCAGTTCATCGAGCGCAAGCGGGCGGAAGAGGAGCTACGGCGAAGCGAGGCCTATTTGGCTGAAGCGCAGCGATTAAGTCGCACCGGCAGTTTTGGATGGAATGTTTCCAGCGGAGAGCTATTCTGGTCTGAGGAGACGTTTTGCATTCTTGGGTACGACCAAGGCACGAAGCCGACTCTGGAGCTGGTATTCCAACGAGTCCATCCGGAAGACCTTTCCTTTGTGCAAGAGACAATCGATCGCGCGTCACGTGACGGGACGGATCTGAATTTTGAACATCGATTGCTGATGCCGGACGGATCGGTCAAGCATGTTCACGTGGTGGCGCATGCTATCAGAGATGAAACTGACGCAATCGAGTTTGTCGGGGCGTTGTCGGACATCACCGCAGCGAAGAAGGCGGAGGAACGGATCCGGCAAGACGAACGAGAGGTCCGGGAGATCGTCGAGGCCATTCCTGCGCTGATTCTCGTCTTGACACCGGATGGGAGTCCGCTGTATGCGAATGAGAGATTGCTCGAGTACACCGGCCTCATGCCGGAAGATGTTCAGGCGGGGGACTTCCGTGAGCGTGTCTTTCATCCGTCCGACGTGGAAAGGCTACGCGACGAACGCCAGGAGGCGCTAGTACGCGGAGTCCCGTTTCAATTGGAACAACGAGCCCGCGCGAAAGACGGCCGGTATCGTTGGTTTCTCATCCATTTCAACCCGCTACGCGACGAACACGGACGCATCCTTCGGTGGTACGCGACGGGGACCGACATCGACGATCGGAAACAGGCAGAAGAGCGGGTTCGAAACGAGAACCTGGCGCTCCGCGAAGAAATTGACAAGACCTCCATGTTCGAGGAGATCGTGGGCGCCTCGCCCAGCCTGCGCGCGGTCCTGGCGCGCGTCGCCAAGGTCGCCCCGACCGACTCGACCGTGCTCATCACCGGGGAAACCGGGACGGGCAAGGAACTCATCGCCAGGGCCATCCACAAACGGTCGCCGCGGGCCTCGAGAGCATTCGTCGGTGTGAACTGCGCAGCGGTCCCGCCGGCCTTGATCGCTTCGGAATTGTTCGGGCATGAGAAAGGCGCGTTCACGGGCGCGGTGGAGCGGCGCATCGGCCGCTTCGAGCTGGCGGAAGGCGGGACGCTCTTCCTGGATGAAATCGGGGAGTTGCCGGCGGAGACTCAGATCACACTCTTGCGGGTCCTGCAAGAGCGGGAATTTGAGCGGGTCGGGGGCAGGCAAGCGATTCGAGCGGACGTGCGGGTCGTCGCGGCCGCGAATCGTGACTTGCAGGCGGCCATAGCGGCTGGCGCCTTTCGGAGTGACCTGTTTTACCGGCTCAACGTCTTTCCCATTGAGATGCCTCCGCTACGCGACCGCAAAGAAGATATTCCCATGCTGGTGGCATACTTTGTGGATCGCTATGCCAGCAAAGTGGGAAAGAAGATGCGGGGCGTTGACAAGAGGACCCTGGCGCTGCTCCAGGAATACCCCTGGCCCGGGAACATTCGCGAGCTCCAGAATGTGATTGAACGGTCGGTCATCGTCTGTGAAACGGAGACCTTCTCTGTGGATGAGAGCTGGCTCTCGCGAGAGGCTCTGCCAACCCAGGGGGCAGGCCTGACGTTCCCCAAGTGGCCGGTGACCGAGGAGAAAGCCATAATCGAGGTTGCCCTGGCTGCAACCCGCGGCCGCGTGTCTGGTCCGTCCGGGGCGGCCGCCAAGCTCGGTCTCCCGCCCTCGACGCTGGAATCGAAGATCCGATCCCTGAAGATCAACAAGCATCGCTTCAAGCCCGTCTAGACTGCTGCAAGAGCCTCCCGCCACAACCCCCGATCATTTTCCACGACCATCTCGCGAATTCGCGAAGAATTCGCGACTCTGCGATTCATGGAGCCAAGCGCTTTCAACGGCTTACAATTGGCGTTCGCATTGCATCACCTGTACGACGTCCGGGGGACGACGTCGTTTCAGAGGGGAGCTGATGACGCTAAAGATTCAGAGAGCCGCGGACGGCGGCGTCGTGGTCTTTACCCTGAGCGGTCGCATCGAGGGGGAACGCGTGGCGGAGTTGCAGAACCTTCTCGCATCCGAACCAGCAAGCCATCGCATTGTCCTGGATCTGCACGACATTGACCTCGTGGATCGAGACACCGTGAGGTTCCTGGCCCATTGTGCAGCGGCCAACATCATGCTGGAGAATTGCCCAGAATACATCCGCGAGTGGATTGTGAGAGAAGGCGATGGAAAGTAACCGACGTCGGGGCTGACCGGCAAGGCGCGTTTCCGCGTCGTTCTGACAATCGGGCACTAGCCGGGTGAAGCCCGCTGAACTAGGCGCTGCACCTAACCGGAGCTGTCATACTGGTTTCGCGCGACATCAAGCTCTTGCAGCGGCCGGGTAGGCGAGCTGGGTGGAAACAGCCGGGGTAGCGTAGGCTACGCAAGTTCCACAGTGAATGGCGTGTTCTCCGGTCAGGTCTCTTCCTATCCGGTTTCACCGAGGAGGGAACTCCAATGACCAACGTGAGCCGTGTTCGGCTGATCCGTCTTCTGCTTCTCGGGGCGCTGGTCCTCGCTGCAACTTCCTGGGCGCAGGAGCGCCCGCCAATCGCCGAACAAATCGCCAAGACCTATGGTCTCGATTCGTTTGGCCAAATCGAGCGGATTCGCTACACCTTCAACATAGGCGAGCTCAACCTTTCTCGAACGTGGGTCTGGGAGCCCAAGACCGACCGGGTCTCCTACGAGGGGAAAGACAAGGCGGGCCAGCCGGTGAAGGTTACGTACCTGCGCTCTCAGCTCGGCAGTCAGACCGCGGTCGTGAAGGACGAAATCGATTCGGCGTTCATCAACGATTAGTACTGGCTGCTGTTCCCCCTGCATCTCGTCTGGGACAGCAGCGCCAAAGTGGAAGAAACGGGCATGCACAAACTGCCCCTGGGGAAGGGTTCCGCCAGGCGAGTCGTGGTGACGTATCCCTCGGCGGGCTACTCGCCCGGCGACACCTGGGAACTCTTCGTTGGCACCGACAACCGAATCCAGGAATGGGTCTACCACCACGGCGGAAGCGCAAAGCCGACTGGCGTCTGGTCGTGGGAGGACTACAAGAGGGCCGGCCCTCTCCTTGTCTCACTGAACCACCGCGGGAGGGGAATGGATGGCAAGCCGCTGCGGGTCTTCTTTTCGGATGTGGCCGTCCAGCTGGTGGGGGGAGCAAACACCTGGGTGAAGGCGCAATAAACCAACGGGCGGGCGGAACCTATTCTTCATTAAAAGTACGCGGCCACCGGCGGTTGGGGGTTCTGCAGATTTATCAACGGCAAACCTGTCGACGAGGCGCAGCACCAAACGTGCTTTGCTTGCCACGAAACTCGAGTGAAGGGGCATGACTTCGTCTTTACACGTTTAGCACCGTGAACCTTGAAACCACGCGCTCTCAACCGCACCGCCGCCTCTCTCGGCAAGCCAGGTTCGCGTGGGTTCGGTTATCCTAAGCGAGAAAAGGATTTACCATGTCCGAAGCAATCAACCATGATCGCCGCCGCTTTTTGGGTACTGCGGTCATGACGAGTGGCGTCATCGGTGCTGCAGTCGCACTGTACGCATGCACGGCGATGGCGCAGACCGCCAGGGACATCCGTGGACCCGCTCCCGTTGTGCCGCTCGCCAGTGAGCCCGCGCCGAGGATTGTCATCGATCCTCCGCTTGCGGATTGGCTCGCTGACGGACGGGTCGTCATCCAGTATCGCACCGAGAACCTGCGGATCGTGCCGGTGTTCGGCCCGAAGGCCCTCGATGTGTCGCCGCGCATTGGGCACATCCATGTGACCGTGGATGATGCGCCCTGGCGCTGGGCAGACGCGAGCGGCGAGCCGCTCATCATCAACTGTCTTCTACCGGGGCCGCACAAGGTCCTGATCGAGCTCGTCAACGCGAACCACCAGACACTCGACAAGGGGGTCGTCACCTTCGTGATCCCGGACGTGGTCGCGCCCAACTGCCGTCGCTGAGGCCAGCGTCGTCCGTTCCACACTGTTCGGGTGCGTCCGGCAAACCTATGGAGATCGAAATGTCCAAAGCTCGAAAGCTCGTTATCGCGGCTATCGCCCTTCTGACGATTGGCGGAGCAGCCACCGCTCAGACGACTCCCGAGGCGTGGACGAAGAACATTTTCTTCGTCCACGGCGCCTTCGTAGATGGCTCCGAATGGCGTGCGGTCCATGACATCCTTAAGAAGGACGGCTACCGCTGCATCGCCCATGATCGCCGCGGCCACGGCCGGTCCAGCCAGCCGTGGAATGGCTACGACTACGGCACCTTCGCCGAGGTCCTACACACGCTCGTGGCGAAGCTCGACCTGCGTGATTGCGCGCCGGTTGGCATTTCGATGGGTACCGGCGAAGTGTTACGCAGCCCAGCTCACCGCATAAGCCGAAAGTAGGGAGGACCATGCCCAAACGGAACCCCTTCGAAGAGTTTAATACGTCACGTCGCACCTTCCTGATCAGCAGCGCAGTGATGGCGGCCACTACCGGCCTGCCGATGGCAGCATTGGCCGCCAACACCAAGCCTACGAGCGCTCCTGCTTCGCACGGCAACAACAAAGGAGGGCATCCCATGGCTACAATCACGACCAAGGACGGCACGCAGATCTATTACAAGGATTGGGGAAAAGGTCAGCCCATTGTCTTCCATCATGGCTGGCCACTGAGCGCCGACGACTGGGACACCCAGATGCTCTACTTCGTGGAGAAGGGGTATCGCGTCATTGCGCATGACCGGCGGGGCCATGGCCGGTCGAGCCAGGTCAGCGACGGTCACGACATGGACCACTACGCCGCGGACGCCGCCGCGGTCGTCGCGCATCTCGATCTGCGCGAAGCCATCCACATCGGCCATTCGACCGGCGGCGGCGAAGCGACCCGCTACGTCGCGCGCCACGGCCAGAAGCAGGGCCGAGTCGCCAAGCTGGTGCTGATCGGGGCCGTACCGCCGCTCATGATCAAGACGGCCGCCAATCCGGGCGGCATGCCCGTCGAGGTTCTGGATGGCCTGCGGAAGGAATACGCGGCTAACCGCGCACAGTTCTACCTGGACTTCGCAAGCGGTCCCTTCTACGGCTTCAACCGGCCGGGCGCGAAGGTGTCCCAGGGCGTGATCCAGAACTGGTGGCGCCAGAGCATGATGGGGAGCACGAAGGCGCATTACGACGGCGTCAAGGCCTTCTCCGAGACGGACTTCACCGAAGACCTGAAAACCATCACCGTCCCGACGCTTGTGATGCACGGCGACGACGATCAGATCGTGCCGATCGCCAACTCCGCATTGCTGTCGGTCAAGCTGCTGAAGAACGGCGTGCTAAAGGTTTACGAGAAGTTTCCGCACGGCATGTGCACGACGCATGCCGACGTGATCAATGCCGACCTTCACGGCTTTATCACTGGCAGGCTGTGAGGACAGGAGCGCCAGACTGGGGCCGCGGCCTCTAACCTTAAGAAGGAGACGCACAATGAAGAAGGAAGGAGACGCACAATGAAGATCGTCGTGATCGGAGGCAGCGGCCTTATCGGAACCAAAGTTGTGAAGAAGCTGGCCGAGCAGGGTCACGAGGCCCTCGCGGCCTCGCCCAAGAGCGGCATCAACACCATCACCGGCGAGGGCCTCAAAGAGGCCATGGCCGGCACGCAGGTGGTGATCGACCTCGCCAACTCGCCCTCATTTGAGGACAAGGCGGTGCTGGAATTCTTCGAGACCTCCGGCCGCAACCTTCTCGCGGCGGAGGCCGCAGCCGGCGTCCGGCACCATGTCGCGCTCTCCATCGTCGGAACGGACCGGACGCCCGACAATGGCTATTTCCGCGCCAAGGTCGCCCAAGAGAAACTGATCAAGGCCTCCGGCATCCCCTACACCATCATCCGCTCGACCCAGTTCCTGGAATTCCTCGGCGGCATCGCCGCTTCAAGTACGGATGGACGCATGATCAGGCTTTCGCCCGGCCTGTTCCAGCCCATCGCGGCGGACGACGTTGCGGCCATCGTCGCCGAGGTGGCGCTCGCGGCACCACGAAACGGCATCGTCGAGATCGCCGGCCCGGAACGAGCACCGTTCAACGAAATCGTCGCCCGCTATCTGAAGGCGATCGGCGACCCGCGTACGGTCGTGAGTGACCCCGAGGCTCGATACTTCGGCGGCCGCGTCGAGGAGCGCTCGCTCGTGCCGTTGGGCGAAGCGCGCCTCGGCCGCATCGGTCTCGACGAATGGCTCCGCCGCTCACCGGCAAGAGCCTGATCCTGCATCGGAGGTACGCCCAGGGATCTCACCCGCTGGCGCGAGTTGGTCGGCAGGTCCTCGGCACTTCGAGCAAACATTCAGACTGAGAATCCAGAGTCATCGATTCTGCGATTCCGACTACGATCCTGAAAGGAGGGACAACATGAAGAAGCCCGACTTGTACTTCCGCGCTTACCTGGCGGCACTCCTGATGCTCGCAGCCGTCCCGGCCGACGCCGCAGACGTGAAGGAACTGTTCGCGATCGACCTCGTGGACTATCCGGGCAAGGAGGGTCGCATGATTGTGGTGTCGTATCCGCCAGGCGTAGTAGACCCGGTCCATGTGCACAACGCCCATGCGTTCGTCTACGTGCTCGAAGGCCAGATCGTCATGCAGTTGAAAGGGCAACCTGCCGTCACGCTCAGGGCAGGGCAGACGTTCTACGAGGGTCCTACCGATGTTCACCTCGTGGGGCGCAATGCCAGCGAGACGGAGCCGGCCAGGTTTGTCGTGGTGCTGCTGAAGGCCAAGGGGGCGCCGATTCTCGTGCCGGTGAAGTGACGGCCGGAATGGCCTCCGGCCGAGATACCGAATGAGAAGTGCAGGTCCAACCCAAGTCCGAGAGCTCACGGGGCGGCATCGCGCACGATCGCCGCGGTCATGGCCGGTCGAGCCAGCCGTGGAACGGCAACGAGATGGACACGTATGCAGACGACTTGGCCGAGTTGTTCCAGGCGCTCGATCTGAAAAACGCCGTCATGATCGGCCACTCCACCGGGGGCGGGGAGATCGCCCGCTACATCGGCCGACATGGGACCAAGCGGGTGGCCAAGGCGGTGCTGATGGGTGCGGTCCCCCCGCTCATGCTCAAGACCGCGGCCAATCCCGGCGGGCTCCCCAAGGAGGTCTTCGACGGCTTCCGGGCGGCGTACTTGGCCGACCGCGCGCAGTTCTTCCTGGATGTCGCCAGCGGCCCGTTCTTCGGCTTCAACCGGCCCGGCGCCAAAGTGTCCCAAGGGCTAATCAATTGGTGGTGGCTGCAAGGCATGATGTCCGGGCACAAGAACGCCTATGACTGCATCCAGGCGTTCTCGGAAACGGACTTCACCGAGGACCTCAAGAAGTTCGACGTGCCGACGCTCATAATTCACGGCGACGACGATCAGATCGTCCCGATCGGCGCCTCGGCACTGCTCTCCTCGAAACTCGTGAAGAACGCGGTGCTGAAGATCTATCCCGGCGGCACACACAGCCTGGGCGACACGAGCAAGGAGCGGCTCAACGCGGACCTGCTCGCGTTCTACAAGGGGTAGGCGCTCGAGCAGGAAGTGACATTGACTGGTACTTTACCCTTGAAGGATACGACCGGAGGAACCATGTCGAGGATGCGTGTTGTGCAAGTCACTCGTCCAAAAGGATCCTTTGAACTAGTTGAACGGCAAATTCCAGAGCCCGGCGTTGGACACGTGCGCATAAAGGTTGAGGCGTGTGGCATCTGCCACAGCGACGCCGTTACCAAGGAAGGCATCTTTCCGGGGATCCAGTACCCGCGGGTCCCAGGGCATGAGATCGCTGGAATCGTTGATGCGGTCGGGGCAGGTGTCGCCGGATGGACATCCGGTCAGCGAGTCGGAGTCGGGTGGCACGGCGGCCACTGCGGCCACTGCGATTCTTGCCGTCGCGGCGATTTTGTAACCTGTCAGGTCGCGCTTCAAATCCCCGGGGTCACCTACGATGGCGGCTACGCCGAATACATGATCGCTCCCGCTGGGGCGCTGGCGATGATCCCGGAAGGGCTTTCAGCCATAGAAGCGGGACCGTTGATGTGTGCCGGGGTCACTACCTTTAACTCGCTTCGGAACAGCGGGGCGCGTCCCGGCGACCTGGTCGCCGTGCTCGGGGTGGGTGGGCTCGGCCATTTGGGCGTTCAGTTCGCCGCCAAGATGGGTTTCGAGACCGTTGCCATCGCCCGAGGGAGGGATAAGGAACCACTGGCCAGGAAGCTTGGTGCGTGGCGTTACATCGATAGCCAGGCGCAAGATGCTGCGGCGGAACTGCTGAAGTTGGGTGGTGCCAAGGTGATCTTGGCGACGGTGACGGATGGTCGAGCGATGAGCGCCGTATTGGGCGGCCTCGGGATCAATGGGAAGTTAATCATCCTGGGCGTTCCTGCCGATCCCCTGGAGACACCGGCGATCCCGCTCATCCTAGGCCGGCGGTCGATCATGGGCTGGCCGTCGGGTACGTCCATCGATTCGCAGGACACGCTCTCCTTTAGCATGCTCACCGGTGTGCGGGCTATGACTGAATCCTTCCCGCTGGAGCGAGCGGCCGAAGCCTACGAGCACATGATGAGCGGCAAAGCGCGTTTTCGCGCCGTTCTCACCACTGGGCGTTGATTGAGCATCAACATCAAACTAAGCAGCACGTTCCGGGAATCCGACGGATCGCCGTGTCGGAGGAACCGGCAGGAAGGTAAGAGAGACGGAGGATAAGAGAATGATCGAAGAAGAAAACGAGAAGCGCGTCCGCGCTTTCTACGAAGCTACCGTCCCAGGACATCGCGAGCAACTGTGGCGTCTCCAAGCACCACGCGTCGTATACGATTTGCCGGAAGGGATGCCCGTCGGGGGCGGCCATTTCGAGGGCCTCCTGGACGTGACCGAGCGCTTTCTCACCAGCTTGTATGGAGCTTTTGACGTTCGCTTCGTCGCCGAAGAGTTCATCACCGCGGGCGAGCATGTCGTCGCCATCGGTCGTATCGAAGGAAAGACTCGAAAGGCAGGCGTGCCCGTCGATGTGCCTTTCGTGCATGTCTGGACAGTCCGTGAGGGGCATCTCCAACGACTGCGTGCTTTCACCGACACAGCACTGTTAGCCCATGCGCTGGCAAAGGACTGAACTGCTGGCGAACTCCCTTTGATTGCGCGACTTCCATGGAGGATTCAGATGAAAATCAATCGACGGGGGTCCGCCCTGTGGCAAGGCGGAATCAAGGACGGCCAGGGCGCAATTTCGACCGAGAGCGGCGCCTTGAAGGCCTACCCGTATGGCTTCGCCAGCCGGTTCGAGGGATTGCCGGGCACGAATCCGGAGGAGCTGATTGCTGCCGCACACGCCGGCTGCTTCACCATGGCCCTTTCGCTGATCCTCGGCAATGCAAAGCTCACCGCGGAAAAGATGGAAACCTCCGCAAAGGTCACGCTGGAGCAGGTTGACGGCGGCTACGCCATTACGGCCGTCCACCTGACGCTCACGGCCAAGATCCCGGGGGCCGACCAGGCGACCTTCGAAAAGCTCGCCGGCATGGCGAAGGCTGGATGCCCTGTCTCCAAGCTGTTCAAAGCCGAGATCACTCTGGACGCCACTCTCGTCTCCTAGAGCGATCGGGCATGTGGATTCGGTTTGAACCGGCGGCGAGCGCCTCGCTCGGCCCGGGCTGGCCTTGGACACTGGAGCGGTTGTTATTGCCATCGGGGCAGGCAGCTTGCCGGCCCGCAAGCCAGAAGGAGAAGTGAGATGGCAGACGAGAACTATGCGAGGGACCGGACGGCTCTGCTCTTCGTGGATCCTTACAATGATTTCCTGTCTGTAGGGGGCAAATTCTGGCCGATGGTCAAAGGCGTCGCCAACGACGTCGGGCTGCTCGACAATCTGCGAACCATCACCGCGGCGATCCGCGAGGCCGGCATCCAGGTCTTCATCGTGCCGCATCGTCGCTGGGAGCCCGGCGACTACGAGGGCTGGGATCATCCCAACCCCTACCAAGTCGCCTCGGGCCAGGCACAGGCCTTCGCGAAAGGCACGTGGGGCGGCGAGTGGCACCCCGATTTCGTGCCGCAAGCGGGCGACATCATCGCCAAGGAACATTGGGGCTCCAGCGGATTCGCAAACACCGATCTCGATTTCCTGCTCAAACAGCAGCGGATCGTGAAGGTCATCGTGGTCGGCCTGCTGGCCAACACCTGCATTGAATGCACCAGCCGCTTCGCAACCGAGCTTGGGTATCACGTCACCCTGGTGAAAGACGCGACGGCGGCCTTCAGCCCGGACAGGATGCACGCCGCCCATGAGCTGAATGGCCCGACCTTCGCACACAGAATTGTGACGACTTCCGAATTAACTGCAGCCCTGCCGCATGACTGAGCAGGGATAAACAATCTACTGGGAGAGAAGGCATGATCTTCGGTATGACGACATCGACATACACGTTCATTCACGTTTTGCTGAGCCTGGTGGGGATCGGCTCGGGATTGGTCGTTGTGTCCGGGTTCATCGCCGCGAAACGCCTCGACGGCTGGACCGCGCTCTTCTTGACCAGCACGCTGGCAACGATCGTGACCGGGTTCGGCTTTCCGTTTGATCACCTTCTGCCATCCCATATTGTCGGTATCATATCGCTGTTAGTACTGGCGGTTGCAATTCCGGCGCGCTACGCCCTTCACCTTTCGGGCGCTTGGCGTTGGATCTACGTGGTCTGCGCCGTGATCGCGCTCTATCTGAATGTCTTTGTCGGGATCGTGCAGGCCTTCCTGAAGGTGTCAGCCCTGAGAACGATCGCTCCGACGCAGTCCGAGCCGCCATTCGTGCTGACGCAGCTCGTCGTTCTGGCGCTTTTCGTCCTGCTTGCCATTATTGCGGCGATCAGATTCCGCGGCGACCAGTTCCAAACAGCTTGATTGGTCGGATTTCCTGCTCGTCGAGGCCCAAGGCTGTGAGCAACTTGGGCTGTAATTCCAAAGAAGGAGAATACTATCTCGAGCCCTTCTCGGAGCTTTACACACAACGCTTCACCTCCACCCGGCTCGCAGGCCACGACGTGTGCATCTGGGACCAGGGCTACGCCAGGGAACACAGTGTACGGATTGACTTACTGCAAATGTCGATTGGGGAACTCAGGGGCGATGCAAGAGAGAACTTCATGTCACAAGGAGGAAGACAAATGACGACGATGACGCATTCGCACAATCAGAGACACACTCACCCACTCGCGCTGGCAGTGCCTGTCCTTGCCGCTTTGCTGGCCTTCGGTCTCATCTGGCCTCAGCACATCGCGATGGCCCAGGCAGCCCAGGCCGGGAGTCCCGCTGGGTCAAGCGTGTTGAGCACGGGTGGGGGCCAGGCCTTGCTCGACCCCTCGGATACAGTTCTCTTGCTGCTCGATCACCAGTCGGGTCTGTTTCAGACAGTGAAGGACATCCCTGTCGCCGAATTACGGGCAAACGTCATCGCGCTGGCGAAGCTGGCGACGTTGCTGAACATTCCCGTCATCACGACGGCTTCGGAGCCGAACGGGCCCAACGGTCCGCTTATGCCGGAGATCCACCAGAATGCGCCGCATGCGGTTTTCGTTCCGCGCAAGGGTGAAGTCAACGCGTGGGATAACGAAGATTTCGTCAAGGCGGTCCGGGCAACGGGCCGAAAGACCTTGATCATGGCCGGCGTGTGGACCAGCGTCTGTGTCATGTTTCCGGCCCTGGACGCAAGAGCGGCAGGGTACAAGGTCTACGCTGTGATGGATGCTTCCGGAGACCCGAGCGAAATGGTTTCGAGAACAACGCTGGCTCGTTTCGCACAAGCCGGCGTCATCCCAACCAATGCCAATGTGGTGATCTGCGAGATCCATCGGACCTGGAACCGGCCCGAGGCCGCGGAACTCGCAAAGCTGTACACGATTGTGGCGCCGAACTACGGGGCAGTGATAGAGAGTTACCAGAAAGCGCAGGAAGTCAGCAAGCAGCAGAAACAGTAAGCGAGCGAAGGTACCACTCACATGTTCGGCAAGAAGGAGAATCCGATGAAGAATGTCACTTACATGGCGGCAACTCTGGCCAAGGCTGTACTGGCATTGGCTATACTCTCCGCTCTTGCCGCACCTGTTGCGCAGGCCGCTCGCCTGCCCAGGGGGTTTACAGAGAAGCGCGCCAATGTGGATGGCGTGAAGATCAACTACAAGATTGGCGGCCGGGGGCCGGTGGTCGTCTTGCTTCACGGCTACACCCAGACCAGTCACATGTGGATACCGTTGATGCGTCTGCTCGCGGCGTCCCACACCGTGATCGCCCCCGACCTGCGCGGCGCCGGCGGCTCAGAGCGCACGCCGGGCGGGTACGACAAGAAGACCATGGCGAAGGACATTCGAGGCCTCGTGCACCAACTTGGCTATGAGCAAGTGAGCGTCGTCGGGCATGACATCGGGCTGATGGTGGCCTATGCGTACGCTGCCCAGTACCCCAGCGAAGTTAGCAAGGTCGTCCTGATGGATGCGTTCTTGCCGGGTGTCGGCAATTGGAAGGACGTGTGGCTGCTGCGCGACCTCTGGCATTTCCACTTCTATGGCGAAACGCCCCTTGCCTTGGTCAAGGGTCGTGAACGCACCTACTTCGAGCACTTCTGGAACGACTTCGCCGCCGACAGGACCAAGTCGGTGCCCGAGGGGGATCGCCGAATCTACGCCGCAGCCTCCGCGCGAGCGGACGGGATGCGCGCCGGCTTCGAGGTCTTCAAGAACTTCGAGCAGGATGCGAAGGACTTTGCAGCGTTCTCGGCCACTAAGCTGACCATGCCCTTCCTCGTCCTCACGGGTGAGAAGGCCTCCGGGACGTTCCTCATCGAGCAAGCGAAGCTGGTCGCGACCAACGTATCCGGCACCGTGGTCAAGAACTCCGGTCACTGGCTGATGGAGGAAGCGCCCGACCAGGTCGTCCCGGCGATCGTCGCTTTCCTCAACTGAGGCCAATGCTCTGATCGACACCGGCATCCTTGCCTGACGCGGCGGGCAGCACCTCAATCAACTCTTACACATTCCAAACTATCAATAGGAGAGAGTCATGGGAAAGCTGGAAGGAAAAGTCGCAGTCGTCACCGGAGGCACCAGCGGCATAGGCCTCGCGACCGCGAAGCGGTTCGTCGCCGAAGGCGCCTACGTCTTCATCACCGGCCGCCGTCAAAGCGAACTCGATGCGGCGGTGACGCAGATCGGCAAGAACGTCACCGGCGTTCAGGGCGACGTTGCGAATCTCGCGGATCTTGACCGGTTGTACGCCACGGTGAAGCAGCAGAAGGGCCGCATCGACGTTCTCTTCGCCAATGCGGGCGGCGGCGAATTCGCCCCGCTGGGATCGATCACGGAGGCGCACTTCGACAAGACGTTCAACTCAAACGTGAAGGGGCTTCTCTTCACGGTGCAGAAGGCCCTTCCGCTGTTCCGAGACGGTGGTTCGATCATTCTGAACGCCTCCACGGCCGCATCGACGGGTGCTCCCGCCCTCAGCGTCTACAGTGCTACAAAAGCCGCGGTCCGGTCGTTCGCCCGGACCTGGACCCTCGATCTCAAGGAGCGCGGAATTCGGGTGAATGCGGTGAGTCCAGGTGGCACCGAAACTCCCGGCCTCAATAGCTTTGCTGCGACCGAAGCAGTGAAGCAGCAGTTCAAAGCCGGCCTCATTGCCTCCATCCCGATGGGGCGCATGGGAAACCCGGACGAGATCGCCAAGGCCGTCTCGTTCCTCGCGTCGGATGATAGCAGCTATGTCACCGGAATCGAACTCTTCGTCGATGGCGGCATGGCACAAATCTGAGGAGGGTCTCATGTTCCACGATCGCTAAGCAACTTTCTGGGAAGATGGAGGATCGCTATGGCAAGCTCCAAAACGTTCGCAACCAAGAACGATCTGGCGCCGGACGTCCGGGAAAAAGCCATCGCCCTGCTCAATCAGCACCTGGCTGACACATCGGACTTGTACAGCCAGACCAAGCAGGCCCACTGGAACGTCAAGGGGATGCAGTTCTACCAGCTCCACGAGCTGTTCGACACGCTGGCCGAGGCGATTGAAGAGTACATCGACCTGATCGCCGAGCGGGCGACCGCCCTGGGCGGCACGGCGCTTGGTACGGTGCGGATGGCGGCCGAAGCCTCACGGCTGCCCGAATATCCCCGCGACGCCGTGGACGGCCGGCAGCACGTCGAGGCGCTGACGGCACGGTTTGCCAGCCTGGCGAAGACCTCCCGGGCCGCAATCGATGCGGCCGCCTCTTTCGGCGACGCCGACACGTCCGACCTGTTCACGGAGGTCTCCCGGGGCCTGGACAAACAGCTCTGGTTCCTGGAGGCGCACCTGGCGAGCTAGCTGGGTTTGCACAAGCAGGATATCCTGCTGCCGTCAGGAACAGTTTCTGCTGACAGGCGATCTGGTCCCAAGCGTTTGTTGGGCGGCAATCGAAAAGGAGATCATCATGGCTGGAGTATCTAGGGCAGCAATAACTATCGTTCTCGTCCACGGTGGTTTCGTGGACGGTTCCGGTTGGGAGAGCGTCTATAAGATACTGAAGAAGGACGGCTACAGTGTCACCATAGTCCAGAATCCGACGATATCGCTGGCCGACGATGTCGCCGCAACCAAACGCATTGTGCACGCGCAGAACGGCCCGGTGATTCTCGTAGGCCACTCCTACGGCGGAGCAGTGATCACCCAAGCTGGCAACGATCCAAAGGTGGCGGGACTTGTTTATATCGCAGCCTTTGCCCCGGACAGGGGCGAGTCCGTGTCCACGCTTATCAAGGATCCAGCGCCTGGCGCACCCGTACCGCCGATACTGCCGCCCCAGGACGGCTATTTGTCCCTCGACAAAGCCAAATTCCCTGCCTCATTTGCGGCTGACGTGGACAAGGAAAAGGCCGCGTTCATGGCCGATTCCCAAGTGCCGTGGGGCGTGGAAGCGCTCAGCGGGACGATCAGCGAGCCGGCGTGGAAGACCAAGCCGAGCTGGTACTTGATCGCCACCGACGATAGAATGATCCCGCCGCCGGCCCAGCGTCTCATGTCCAAGCGCGCAGGTTCGACAGTCGTCGAGGTCGCAGGCAGTCACGCAATCTACGTGTCGCAGCCAAATGCGGTGGCTGCGCTGATCGAAGAAGCCGCAAGAGGAGTTAAGGCGGCGGCGAACTAGGCTCGGAGGGCGCCGCTAGCTAGCCGTCAAACTACCCGCTGCGGCGGCCGCGCCGCTCTGCGGGGTGCTGCCGAGCACCAGCGTTCGTTCAATACGAAAAGGAGGAAGCCATGTCTCACGGTAATGGTCGGATGAAGCGAAGCGAAAAAGGACTGCTGACCCCGGACAACTGCGTGGTCGCCATCATCGACCTTCAACCACAGATGTTGTTCGGCGTGGCCAATTTCGACCGGCAGACCATCATCAACAACAATCTCGTGCTCACCAAGGCGGCGAGGGTTTTCGACGTCCCCGTCGTGCTCTCCACCGTCGAGACCAAGGGATTCAGCGGCTACATGTGGCCGCAGATCCAGGCGGTCTTCCCGGGGCAGGCGCCGATCGAGCGCTCTTCGATGAACTCCTGGGACGATAGACACTTCGTCGCGGCTATCGAAAAGAGCGGCCGCAGGAAGATCGTCCTGTCGGGGTTGTGGACGGAAACCTGCGTCGCGTTGCCGACCATACAGGCTATTCACGACGGCTACGAGATCTACGTGGTCGAGGACTGCTGCGGCGATGTCAGCCAGCTCGCGCACGAGAACGCAATGAAGCGCGTTATCCCGGCGGGGGCCAAGCCGGTCACCGCGCTCTCCGTGATGCTCGAGTGGCAGCGGGACTGGGCGGAGCGCGACACGTATGATGCGATCATGGACATCGTGAAGACCCACTGTGGGGCGTACGGCATGGGCGTAGAGTACGCCTACACGATGGTGCACGGCGCTCCCGCGACGAAGTTCCCCGACTACGTTGTCCCGGCCGCGGTGGCGCACAATTAAGGAGCTTTGCGGGGCCGGATGGCTACCTTGTAGCCAAGTCCGTCCGCGCTTGGCCGTAAGACACTTGCCATAGCCGCTCTCTGAACGGAGGGAGATTCATGGACACGGGACCGAGCAGAAGGGACTTCCTGGCGGTCGGCGCGGCTGCCGGCCTGTCCTACGCACTCGGAGGGAGGAGCGCCGTGGCATCTTCGCAGAACGAGGCCGCTGACCTGATCCTGCTGAACGGCAAGTTCGCCACGATGAGCACAACGCGGCCGTTTGCCGAGGCCGTCTCGATTCGAGCTGGAAGGTTCTCGAGCGTCGGGTCGGCGGCGGACGTCATGCGCGAGAAAGGGCCCCAGACCCAGCTCATCGACGTGAAGGGTGCCACCGTCATCCCCGGACTGAACGACTCCCACACGCATCCGATCCGCGGTGGCCTGAACTACAATCTCGAGCTGCGGTGGGACGGCGTGACGTCCCTGGCGGAGGCGCTGAGTCTGCTGCGGGAACAAGCCAGACGGACCCCGCCGCCGCACTGGGTGCGAGTCGTCGGCGGCTGGACCGAATTCCGCTTCAAGGAACGCCGGATGCCGACGCTGGACGAGATCAACGCCGTCGCGCCGGACACCCCGGTGTTCGTCCTCCACCTGTATGACCGGGCGTGGCTGAACGGCGCCGCCCTGCGGGCGGTGGGCTACACCCGGGACACGCCGGAGCCCCCGGGCGGTCAGATTCAGCGAGACAAGCGCGGCAACCCCACTGGGTTGCTGATCGCCCGGCCCAACGCGTGGATCCTCTACGCCACCCTGGCGAAGGGACCGAAACTCTCCTTCGACGAGCAGATCAACTCGACGCGTCGGTTCATGCGCGAGCTGAACCGCCTCGGGATCACCAGCGTCGTGGACGCCGGGGGAGGCTTCCAGAACTACCCCGACGACTACCAGGTCATCGACGAGCTGGCGCGCCAGGGCCAGCTCACAACGCGGATCGCCTACCACCTCTTCACGCAGCATCCCAAGGGGGAACTCGCGGACTTCAGCCGCTGGACCGACATGGTCAAGCCGGGTCAGGGTGATGACTTCTATCGGGTGAACGGCGCGGGCGAGATGCTCGCCTACTCCGCCGCGGACTTCGAGGACTTTCTGGAGCCTCGCCCGGACATGCCGGCGACCATGGAACCCGATCTCACGCCCGTGGTCGCACACCTGGCAAAGCATCGGTGGCCTTTCCGGCTCCATGCCACCTACGACGAAACCATCACGCGAGCGCTCAACGTGTTCGAAGCGGTAAATCGGGACGTGCCCTTCGCGGGCCTCCGCTGGTTCATCGACCACGCGGAGACCATCTCGCCGAAGAACATTGAGCGGGTGAAGGCCCTGGGGGGGCGGCATCGCGATCCAGCACCGGATGGCCTACCAGGGCGAGTACTTCGTCAAGCGGTACGGCGCCAAAGCGGCCGAGCACGCTCCGCCCATCGCACGGATGCTCCAGATGGGCGTCCCCGTGGGCGGGGGCACCGACGCCACCCGGGTCGCAAGCTACAACCCCTTCGTGTCCCTCTACTGGCTCGTGACGGGCAAGACCGTCGGAGGCACGACCCTCTACGGGAAGTCCAACCGTCTTGACCGCATGGAAGCTCTCCGTCTCTGGACCGTCGGAAGCGCCTGGTTCACCGGGGAGGACGGGAAGAAGGGGATGCTGGCACCGGGTCAACTGGCCGATCTCGCCGTCCTCTCCCGGGATTACTTCTCCGTGCCTGACGACGAGATCAAGAGCCTCGAGTCCGCTCTGACCATCGTCGGTGGCAAGGTCGTGCACGCCTCCAACGAGTTCGCGGCGCTCGCACCGCCGCCCCTGCCCGTCAGTCCGAGCTGGGCGCCGGTGACCCGGAGCGCCGGGCGGCGCGCCGAGGTCCCAAGCGCCGGACGGTCGCAGCGCACGACCGAAGTCACGCAGGCGTATGGCCCGGGGCTCTTCCGCTGCGGGTGCTTCGCGTTCTGAGGGAGCGCGCGGCGCTCTCCCCTGCGGCAGGGAGATCCCATGACTCGAGAACACCTCGAGGACGTCGGAAAGCTGCTCCTCCGGATGATGGTGGCAGGACTGATGCTCTTCCACGGCGTCGACAAGCTCCTCCACGGCCCGGGTGGCGTCCGCGCCGATCTCGCTCAGCACGGCCTTCCCGAGTTTCTCGCCTACGGCGTGTACGTTGGCGAGGTCGTGGCTCCCGCGTTCGTCCTCGTCGGGGCCTGGACTCGGTTGTGGGCGCTCGTGTACGCGGTCAACATCGCCTTCGCCACCCTGCTCGTTCACGCGCGGGACTTCGTGCATCTCGCGCCCACGGGGGGCTGGGCGGCGGAGCTCTATGCCTTCTACATCACGGCCCCCATCGTCGTCGCCCTGCTTGGGCCCGGCCGTTACGCGCTGCGCCGGGGGACGTTCCCCTGGGACTGAATTGACGCTGGGGATCCTGGGCAGCGTTGTGCGGCAATTCAGGGCGGTGGAGGTGCCCATGGCAGCTTCCTCTCCCCCCGAACGAGCGCTGCTGCTCGCTCTTCTCGGCCTGACGGCGGTGACTGGCGTGGTGGATGCGGCGAGCTATCTCGCCCTGGGACATGTCTTCACGGCGAATATGACGGGCAATGTCGTATTCCTGGGGTTCGCGCTCGCCGGCGCGCCGGGGCTGTCGGTCCCGCGATGTTCAACAGCGCTCGGTGGGTTCTTCATCGGCGCCCTCCTCGGAGGCGGACTGGCGGCGCGGATGAGTCCCGTCGGAACTGGGGGACGTTGCATCCGGACACTCCGTGGCCTAGTCTGCCAGCTGCCATGCCGCGGCCCCGCCGTAAAGTGGGACGTTGTTGACTACATTAACCTACGGTGGACTCAGATCAACCACTACAATGGTCCCCCCCGGGGCGCCGCGCCCTCGCCGTTCAGTGGGAGAATCGCTTTGACACACCTCGTAGCTTCGAGATAGCGTGTAGCCCAGTTCATCGAGGATTCCCTGCGGGAGCACCGGGGGGCAGGGATGCCGGAGGTAGTTGGCGTCGGAAAATCGCGGCCCTTTGGGGACGGACGATCACCGAGGGCTGTTTTTGTTTCTGGATCGAATATGCGGTTGGGGAGATGCGAAGTAAATCAACTCCCCCTTGTACCGGAGGGATTGTGAGCACAGTTAATAAAGTTGCCACGTCCCGCATTACACAGATGAGCCTCCGTGGTGACGCGGAGCGACCGCACTTCATAAGCCGTGGCAGGAGGACCTGCGGCTTGCAGACTCTTACTGCAGGGTTCAGGATCGGGGTTTTTCCCGTCCGCTCACCATCTTAATGGGGGACGTCTTTGACTATGTTGACTTACGTTCGAGTTAAATGAACTACTAATATGGTCCCCCCAGGCCCCGCGGTCCCCGGCTGAATGCCCTTCAGCTCTTCTTCCGGAACCTTCGGTCCCGCTCTTCGCCCGGGATCTACGACCGGCGTCCTCCACCACGTGATGGCCCGGGGCCTTGACCGGATGCCGATCTTCCGGGACGGAATCCGGGACGTTGCAACCTTATTAACCTTGTGATGTCGTTTCCCTCGCCATGCCCCGCGTTTCCCGCCTGGATGCCCATCCGCTCTTCGTCCGGAAGCTGCGGTCCCGCTCTTCGCCCGGGATCTACGCTCCCGCTCTTTCAGCGGGATCTACGACCGGCGTCGTCCACTACGTCAGGCTCCAAGGGATCGAGATCCGCGCCCGTGCTTCCCGGCGCGCTGCCGGGCCACAAAATCCTTCCCCCGGGGACTGGCCCGGTATACAATTCTCAAACACCGCCGGGGGAAGTGATGGGTAGTTTGGATATGCACGGACCGTGAGTCCGACGGTTCTGCGAGTTCGCGGCTATCGCTTCTACTTCTTCTCCCGCGAAGAGCCCCGGGCGCACGTGCACGTCCAGCACGCCAGCGGCGAAGCAAAGTTCTGGCTGGAACCTCGGTTGGAGCTGGCGCAGAACTACGGATTAACCAGCAGTCGGGTCAACACAGCCCTCAGGATTATCCAGGAGCATCAGGATGACATCCGCGCAGCGTGGGCGAAGCACTTCGGCGGCTGAGGTCACCAATATCTCGCCGCACGGATTCTGGCTGCTGATTGGTGAGAAGGAGAGATTCGTCTCGTTCAAGGCGTTCCCCTGGTTTCGCGAGGCGACGATCGCTGCGCTGACGAACGTCGAGCTGCCCAGTACGCATCATCTGTACTGGCCCGAACTCGACATCGATCTAGCCGTGGAGTCGCTGGATCATCCCGAGCGCTATCCGCTCCTCAGCCGGGCGCTGGCCGTCAAAGAACGGCGCACAGCGTATAAAGCTCAACGTAAAGCTCGCCGCCGGCCCATATAGAACGCTGCAACCTAATTAACCTTGCAGTCCTCTTCGCATCGCCATGGCGCGCGGCCCCCGCCGTTGAGAGGGAGAATCGCCTTGACACCGTTCGTGCCTGCGGAATAGTGTCTTGTCCGATTGATCGGGGGTTCCCTGCGGGAGGACCGGGGGGCAGGGATGCCGGATGGAACTAGCCCACGAACTAGCGGCCCGTTGGGGACAGACACTCCCCGAGGGCCGTTTTCGTTTGGACGAGATAAGCGGCAGGCGAGACGTGAAGTAAATGAACTCCGTCCCCTTTTATGGCGGCTACCAACTAAGGCGGCAACGTCCCGCATTTCCAGCTTGGATAGGGCGTCCGCCTGCGGAACCACGAAGCCACTTCGCACCCCTCGGAAAATTCAATCCTTCCGAGGGATTTTCTATTTTAATCCTGGCTGGCGGGGGGTAGAATTGGGGCGGTTTTCGGTGCTCGCGGGCACGTTTGCGGGGATGTTCTTCAAGCTAACACCGACGCTAAGGGTGGGGGTACCGAGATGACGGACTGGAGAGAGTATTCGGCTGGAGCTTGCATTCTCGCATTGTCTCTCGGCTTAGACGCAGAGCTGGCCACCATGGTAGTTCCACCCGTATCGGACTGCCTGGGTTTGACAGCTGCTGCCATCTGCCGACAGCCAAACCGTGAGGCAGTGATTCCTCCGCACATTGATAGCACGAGCGGAACGTCGTTCATGGTTCGATTGTAACCTGGTTCTCCCAGGTCTCGGATCACTCTCGGAGAGCCGGAGCCTTTCTGCCGTGCAATCTCCATTGGAGGTATCCATGGAGCAATCCGCAGCCGTCCGAAGCGAGTTGAGCCGTCTCCGAGTGTTCATCAGCTTCTCTAAGCCGAAGAGCAAAATCTTGGCGGAGGCGTTGAAGGAATGGCTTCCTCGTGTTCTCCAGTCGGCCGATCCCTTAATTTCAGAGAGCATCGACAAGGGAAGCGCGTGGCCTGAGGGTCTTGACGAAAAGCTCAAGGCGGCAGAGGTAGGGATCTTCTGCCTCACGAGCGAAAACCTCTATCAGCCGTGGATTCATTTTGAAGCTGGCGCACTCTACATGAAGCTGGGACTACAGCGTGTATGCCCATACCTCCTGGACGTGGACTACAGCGAGGTGCCATGGCCCTTGGCCCGCTTCCAGGCAGCAAGGACAACGAAGGCGGAGACCCGGAAGCTGCTGGCGACAGTGAACGCGGCGCTCGGGGAATCCAGGTTGAAGGACGCTGTGCTTGAAGAGACATTCGAGATGTGGTGGCCCCGGCTGGAGGAGCGGATCAAGGCTGCCCAAGAACTGCCGACTGAGGCTAAAGCGGAGAGAAGGGATTCGGAGGAGATACTTGAGGAGGTGGTGAGCCTGGCTCGATCGCAGTCGCGTCAGATTGAAAACTTAGAGGATACCGTTTCCCAGTTAGTAGCTTATAGCCAGTACGGAATCGTGACCTTCGCTCCCGGAGTAGGAGTTGGTACTCCTGCTGACCTCCAGCACCTCAGATTTGCCGGCAAAGCTGGAATCGCCCGTTTCATTCCAGCCGCTGAGGTGAGTGCTGAAACTGCTAGCAAGGTTCCTCCCATTGTGCAAAGAGCAGTTGAAGAATCGAGAAGGGCAAGTGATGTGACTCCGGGGACATCAGACAGAGATCAAGGAGAGACACGGAGCGAAGTTCGATAGCCAGAGTATCTGTTTATTCGCGGACCTAGGGTCGCTCTGGACGGTTTGGCCCGTCATCCGGGCACAAGGCTAAGGTTTCTAGCCCTCAAAGGCCGGGGCGAACACGAGGTGCGAGATGAAGATTCGGGAACTGACAAGCAAGTCGGGGAGCGCAACGGTTTCTTCCTGGCCTCCTATGTGGGCATCCTCTTACGGACCGGGCGACGTGATTCCGCACACCGAGGAAGGCGTGTTGGAGTCGGTGAAACGAATAAAATACGCGTCCGATCCAAAAGAGCATCTGATGCTGGTGAAGAAGGTGAAGGGACATGAATACGTAGGTGCCCTGCAATGGGACGAACCGCCGACGATTGCAGCGCTAGAGGTGGTGCTGAAGGCTCACCTCGGAGAATCCATCAGAGCCATTGGTCAGCTTGAGGTTTAGACGACCATTCGCGGGCCTCGGTTGGATGCCCCCCGACCGCTGACACCTGGCCCCCGCTTTAAGAGATCCAGAATCGCCTTGACACACCTCGTAGCTCCGAGATAGCGTGTAGCCTGGTTGATCGGGGTTTCCCTGCGGGAGCACCGGGGGGGGCAGGGATGCCGGCTTTAACTCGGCTTAGGAAGACGCGGCCCTTTGGGGACAGACCCTCCCCGAGGGCCTTTTTCTTTCTAAACCGGATAGGTGACAGGCCAAACCTGAAATAAGTGAACTCGGCCCCCTTTAGTGAAGCTTACCGAGCGGACGGCACATTGAAAGCTAAGAGAACGCGCGGGATCGCATGGACCTACCACGGCGACTACTTCAGACTCGCTCTGGAGAACTGGGAGCGTATCCAGAAGTTGAAGCAGGAGCACGACGCCCTACAAGTGAAGTTCGGAAGCCACAACAAGATCGGCGACGACATTGCAAATCAGCTTGCAGCGAAAAACGATGCGATAGGCAAGCTCGCTCTCGTCGTGATCGTCTTCTGCGCGTTCACGCTTGAGGCCTATATTAACGACTATGCCATCAACCGCCTATCCAAGAATTATCTCAAGAACTACCTCGACAAACTGGACCTTGTTGCGAAGTGGTTAGTCATTCCAAGGCTCGTGACCCACAAGCAGCTCGACCCGGGTTCTCGCCCACTCCAGGATCTTGCGTGGCTGGTGGAGCTGCGGAACAGACTTGCCCACTATAAGTCGAAGGAAGTCGCGATCGAGCAAATCAAGGCATCGGATTTTCTTTGGTATGAGGATGCCGATCGGGCAGTCAGAGCTGTCAGGGATACCGTGTCGGCTCTGCAAGCCATCGACAAGAAGGCTCGCGGCGACTGGCTTCGAACCGAGGCCTGACGGCGCGCAGGAGCCACAGAGCCCCACGCAGCGTTGACACCTCGCGGCTCAACGCGTGGTCTTGGTCTGCGTTAAGGAGCGTGAATGCCGATCGAGGAAAGGACTGCTAGATCCGTTTCGGACCTCCTGGCGGCAGCCAAAGATATTCGGAACTTCTGGAACCCAAGACGCGATGCTCCAGAAGAGGTGTGGTTCCGGGGAGAGTCGAAGCGCCACTACAGCCTTCTGCCCGCTCTCTATCGGGACCACGTTCTTGCAATGGGATACGACGAGCCCACGATTGTTGCCGCCTTTGCGGACTTGGGCGCATCGTATGTGACACATCGGCCAACCACCGATTGGGAGTGGTATTTTGTTGCGCGACACCATGGGCTACCTACCAGGCTCCTCGACTGGACGGAGAACCTACTCGCGGCGCTTTACTTCGCCCTGGAGGAAGTGTGGCAAAGCCTTCAGAAGAAGGACGTCGCAAGCGCCTCCCCACCAGGCAACACCGATGGAGTGTTCGACGAAGAATCGCCCGTGGTATGGATCCTTGATGCCGGCACATTGAACAAGTTCTCCCATGGAGAAGACGCCCTCTACTCGCCAATATGGGACGCAATAGCCTCGTACCTGCCGGACCGCCTGCAAGAACCACTACAACAAGGATGGCTTCAGGCGATCCGGCCCATCGCGCTGCACCCGCCGCGCCAGACGCCTCGCATAATCGCGCAGCAGGGGATGTTTACTCTCCATGGTCAAGATCGAACGCCTCTTGATAGCCTTGCTTCGAGCTATGATCCCAGTGGCATCATTAAGCTAGGTCGAATCCAGCTCGACCGGTCGAGGCTCCCGCTCTTCATAGACGAGCTTCTCATGGCCGGCATCGACAAATTGGCCCTGTTCCCAGACCTGGATGCAGTCGTTGATCACGTAAGGTGGCTATACAGCCAATAAGCGACGAAAGGGGACGACATGGCAACCAAGAAGAAGGCAACCAAGAAGGGCAAAAAGAAAAGGATCATTAGAAGAACCGGCCAACTGCAAAGCATTAAGAGCGAGCAGCCGAAGCCCGTGCAATCGACCGCCGAAGGTGGCGGCTGATGGGAGACGTTCGGTTGAGAAGACCAGAACCTAATCCGTAAATCGGGACAGGGCCCCTTTCATCACCTTCTCGTACGCGCCGCCGCGCACCTGCCGCGATGTTCGGCGTGTCTCCCCGTTAAGATACGGAGAATCGCCTTGACACTGTTCCTGCCTGCGGGATAGTCTCCTGCTCAGTTGACGGGGGTTTCCCTGCGGGAGAACCGGAGGGCAGGGATGCTGGCTCGAACTCGCGTACGAGATCGCGGCCCTTTGGGGCAGAACCTCCCGGAGGGCCGTTTTCTTTCCCGACCGAATAAGCGCCAGGGGAGAAGTGAAACAAATGAACTACGCCCCCTATTTCTCTTACTGCGACGCTGCAGTGTGAAACTATGACGAGCAAAGCCGGATCAGCTCCGGTACCTCCGATTGAATGGCCGATCGAATGGAAGAAATTCCTTGAGGGTCAGCCTCCAGGCAAAAATCGGACGGTGACGGAGTTGGGCAAGAAGCAGAGCCCGATCCCGGGAGCGATCCACGTATTGTCCACGCCCGTGGTTGAACTTTATTGCGATTCCGAGGCATGCCAAGGGTACATGTTTTTCGAACCGCTAGGTCACGCCCCAGATGTCACCAGTGAGTGGGGATATAGATTCTTAATCTACCGCTGCCGACACTGCCAGGCGAACGTCAAAGTATTCGCGCTGCGCGTCCGACTCCCCAGCGTTCTTTCTAGCAACGGAGAGGCCACTAAGTTGGGCGAATGGCCTCCGTTCGGTCCCCACATTCCCCCACGGGTTATCACGCTTCTCCGCGATGACCGCGACCTATTCATTAAGGGTCGGCGGGCCGAAAGCCAAGGACTTGGAATCGGCGCCTACGCGTACTACCGGCGCGTTGTCGAGAACCAAAAAGACCGCCTCATCGAAGAGATCACTAAGGTCGCAAACCGAACTAAGGCTGGGCCAGAGGTTCTCGCCATGCTTGAGACAGCTCGCAAAGAGACACAATTCACCAAGGCCTTGGATCTAATCAAAGAGGCCGTTCCTCCCGTGCTTCGAATTGATGGTCATAGCCCGCTTCAGCTTCTCCACGAGGCGACGAGCAAGGGTATTCACGAACTCTCTGATGAGGAATGCCTTGCAAGGGCGGAGGTAATCCGACTTGTGCTCACCGACCTCGCCGACAGGATCAGCCAGGCCCTGAAGGACGAAAGAGAACTCCGCGAAGCGATTGGTAAGCTCACTCGGCCAGCAGAGTCAAAAGAGATGGGCGCCGAGACGGGGCAAGGGGCATAACACACGCCCGCACCGCCGACCAACGCACCGCCAGCCCACTGACGCCAAAGTCCTACACATAACCCGCAACGTTGAATCGTATGACTCCCTGGTGTAAGGTGAGCTTGGTATAAAGCGGGACGTAGTTCACTTTCTTCACTTATTTCTCAGATGATCTTCCCGACCGTACTCGTCTTGGGGGACGTCTTCAGGGACATTAGAATCTTATTAGCCTTGTGAAGCGCTCCCGCTCGCCATGGCCCGCGGTCCTCGCCTGGATGCCCTTCCGCTCTTCGTCCGGACGCTTGGCCCGCCACCTTCCACCACGTCATGCTTCGCCTCCCTCCGTCCCGTTTCCCCGTTTCTCCGATTCACCGTCCCAGCTCTTGGCTCTCTTGTTCATATCGCATCCTAATCCGGGACGTTGCAACTCTATTAACTTTATGGAAAAAGGCCGGGAGCCGGGAGGGGACATCGGGACTTAGATCCGGGCGAGGAGCCAGTGGCGGATGGCGGGGATGCACCGGCGGGGGAAGACGTGGCGGGTCGGGACGAATTGGTGTTCGACCGAGGCCGCGCGCCGTTCCAGGGCAGCCTTGAAGGTCCGCACCCGTTCGAGGGGGTAAAAGGGGTCCTTGGTTCCCGAGATGTGGAGGATGTCCGTCCCGCTGCGGCGGTACGTCCGCGAAATCTCCCAGTCACCCGGAATGCCGCCGCACACGCCCACCACCCCCCGGATCGTGTTCGGGTCGGTGAATGCATATCGGTAGTTCAAGCCGACCGACTGGGAGAACCCGAGGAGGAAGATCTTCTTGCG
>Ga0214473_10001572_pt1 | contig 29812 bp, 21 predicted proteins | sample RVTome_7_FD_203509 | JGI IMG/M metagenome (GOLD analysis project Ga0214473, IMG submission 203509) | Soil microbial communities from uranium-contaminated site in the Upper Colorado River Basin, Wyoming, United States - RVT98D197 | ecosystem: Environmental > Terrestrial > Soil > Contaminated >...
CCCTGTTCAAGAAAAGGAAATATTTTTTGAGCTAAAAACTTAACAGCCCCAAAAAGACACTTCAAAAATCAGAAAAGCCATCCAACCCATTAAATCAAAGGTCTCAATTTATCATAAGTGATGCACTTCAATCTATTCGCGCAGGCCGGCATTACGTGGAACAACGTGTCAAATAAATTATGATGTATCGACGCGTCGTAACAGATATGTCGACGGAATCGACAGGTCGGCAAAATATGTCGATTTATCCAGATAATTTCGACACGTCATGGTGTTCTGTCGATGGAATCGACATTTCATGCCGTAAGCACTTCCACCAAGGCGGGATGTTTGTAAATAACTTCCCGGCCGCGTTTCTCGCTGGTGAGGATACCAATTCCCTCCAGTAGCTTCAGGCGCTCGGCGGCAGGCTGCCTTTGAGTTCCACAGGCAGAGTCTCGACCAGCTTAGTCACGTAGCGAGAGATTCCGACTGGCTTGGCCAGGCCGCGAAGTGCGTACTCGGCAATGACCCGGCTGCGGGTCTTGCAGAGGATGATACCGATAGAAGGCTTGTCGTCCGGGTGGCGTAACTGGTCATCCACCACGGAGAGGTAGAAGTTCATTTTGCCGACGTACTCAGGCTTGAACGGCCCGACTTTCAGATCAAAGACGATGTAGCAGCGTAGGCGCAGGTGATAGAAAAGCAGATCCAGATAGAAGTCCTCGCCGTCCACCTCAAGGTGGCACTGCTGCCCGACGAAAGCGAAGCCCGCACCAAGTTCCGACAGAAACTTGCGGATGTGTCCGAGCAAACCCTGTTCGAGTTCCCGCTCAGCGGCATCAGCGCGAAGGGTAAGGAAATCGAAGTTATAGGGGTCCCGGATAATCTCTGCGGCCAGGTCGGATTGAGGCGCGGGAAGCGCGGTCGTGAAATTGGTGACTGCCTTGCCCTGACGGGCGTATAGATCGGACTCGATCCAATGCAGGAGCATGGAGCGCGACCAGCCGTTGGCGATGGCCTGCCGGGCATACCAGAGACGCTGGAGGGGGTCCTTGAGCTTGAAGATAAGCTCCGTGTTATGTCCCCAGGGGATTTCCGCCACAGACTGCGGCATGTTCCGGCCGTCTATTTCTCTCACAAGCTGTGAGAGATTTGAATCGACGCCAGTTTCGCTCACAGCCTGTGAGAGATTTCGTGCCTGGTCGGTCCAGGCGAGGTAGAAGCCGCGCATTTTCCAAATGTTCTGTGCCGAGAACCCGCCGACACCGGGGAATTCTTTTTGTAAGTCCGCGGCGAGCCTTTCGACTACTGACTTGCCCCAGCCTTCGACCCGCTGCCTTTGGACAATAATCCCACCGATATCCCAATAGAGCTGGATCAGCTCACGGTTGACCGAAAGAGCGGCTTTGATCTGCGCGGTGCCAATGCGGCGCTTGATATCTTCCAGCGTGGCCGCGTAATCCGCTGGCAATTGCAGAGGCAGAGTTGCTTTTTTCGAGTGCTTATCCGCCATAGCCGAGTTCCTTCAGGTTGGCCCGTATAACCTGTTCCAGCCGGGCGGACTCCTTGAACTGCTCGTTCAACTGAGCGGTCAGGCGCGACATCTTCTCCTCGAAAGGCTCCTCATCTTCTTCAACTTCGGCGGCCCCGACGTACCGACCCGGCGTGAGGATGTGGTTGTGCTTGCGGATGTCATCGAGGCTGGCGGCGTAGCAGAAGCCGGGGATGTTGCTGTAGGAGTTGTCGCAGTCCTTGTCGCCGCGCCAGGCGTGGTATGTATCTGCGATCTTGTGGATGTCCTCGTCGGTCAGCTCGCGGTGGACGCGGTCGATCATCGCGCCGAGTTTACGTGCGTCGATGAACAACGTCTCACCCCGCCGGTCGCGGAATCGACCATTCTTTTTATCGCGGGCGATGAACCACAGGCAGACGGGAATCTGCGTCGAGTAAAAGAGCTGTCCGGGCAGGGCGATCATGCAATCCACCAGATCGGCCTCGATGATGTTCTTGCGGATGTCCCCCTCGCCGGACTGGTTGGAGGACATCGAGCCGTTGGCCAGGACGAAGCCCGCCAGGCCGGTCGGCGCGAGGTGGTAGATGAAGTGCTGCACCCAGGCAAAGTTGGCGTTTCCGGCCGGCGGTTTACCGTACTTCCAGCGCTTGTCCTCTTTGAGCAGATCGCCGCGCCAGTCGCTGTCGTTGAAAGGCGGGTTGGCCAGCACGTAGTCAGCCTTGAGGTCGGGGTGCAGGTCGCGGTGGAAGCTGTCGGCGTGTTCTTTGCCGAGGTTGTTCTCGATCTGCCGGATCGCGAGGTTCATCTTGGCCAGGCGCCAGGTAGTGTGATTAGACTCCTGGCCGAAGATGCTGATATCGGTCCTGGCTCTCCCACCGTTGCCGTTTCCGGTGGTGTGAGCTCTTAAAAACTCAATCGATTGCACAAACATGCCGCCTGAACCGCAGCAGGGATCATAGACTCGGCCCTTGTAAGGGGACAGCATCTCGACCAACAGGCGGACGATGCAACGTGGCGTATAGAACTGACCGCCTTTCTTACCCTCGGCGCTGGCGAACTGCGAGAGGAAATACTCGTAGACTCGGCCCAGAATGTCCTTTGATCGGTTTTCCTTGTCGCCCAGACCGATATTGCCAACAAGATCAATAAGCTGGCCGAGCCGCTGCTTGTCGAGGCGGGGGTGGGCATAGTCTTTGGGAAGAACACTTTTGAGAGAAGGATTGTCACGTTCGATGGCGAGCATGGCGTCATCGACGGTCTTGCCGATAGTGGGCTGTTTGGCGTTGGCTTTGAGGTTTGACCAGCGAGCTTCTTTAGGAACCCAGAAGATATTGACGGCGCGGTACTCGTCGGGATCTTCCGGGTCTGCTCCCTGGGCGCGGTCAGCTTCGAGTTTGGCGTGCTGTTCCTCGAAGGCGTCGGAGATGTACTTCAGGAAGATCAGGCCGAGCACGACATGCTTGTACTCCGCAGCGTCCATATTGGAGCGAAGCGCGTCTGCGGCCTGCCACAATTCCCGCTCGAAGCCAAGATTTGCGCCGTTATTCGTGGCCATGATTGACTCGCCGTCTCTATTAATTGTGCATTATGTAAATGACGCGGTAAACGAAATGACGGTGGGAACGGATAGAGATAAAACTCGGACAGAAATGACCAAAAGTCAAGAAAAGCGCTTCGATTGTGAATTCATTGGGAACTTAACCAGTTGAAAATCTGAATATCTAATTCCTCATTCAACTGGAGATGAACCTAAACAAGAAATAAATTAGTCCTTTTCGAGTTCATTCCCTCACGGACGTGGGGATGTAGCGCATGAAATCCGAATACCCAAATTTTCAGGATCAATAAAAATCGGTTTTCAGCCTCTTTTTGTCTCTGAAGGTTGGAAATATGGTTGGAAAAGTGATTTGATGTAAAAAAATAAAGACCTGCTTAGTGCTGCAAGTCCTTATTTAACAATGGTGGGCGATACTGGACTTGAACCAGTGACCTCTTGCATGTCAAGCAAGCGCTCTAGCCAACTGAGCTAATCGCCCACGATTTTCGCCCAATCTAACAGCCGCCCCCCGGTTTGTCAATTTTCAATTGCCGGCCTGACATAAGGCCCGGAAACCCCGCAACTTAACTCCCTATCGACTTCAATACCTCCTCGGCCAGCGTGATCCCCACCTGCGCTTCCTCGTCCACCACCGCCTCCGCGCCCTCCACCAGCAGCTCCCACTTGAAGATGTGGTAGCGCGAGCGGACGAACAGCGGCACCTCGGGAGCCAACGCCTTGCACAGGTGCATCACCTGACGGACTGAATCCTGGTCCGGCAGGGTGACCACCACGGCCAGGGCCCGGTCCAGGTTCAGGTGCTCCAGCACGTCGCGGCGGCCGCCGTCCCCGATACAGAAGCGCAAGCCCAGGCCCTCCGCCAGGACCGCGTTGCCGGGGTTGACGTCCAGTATCAGCAGGTGATCGCCGAATTGCGGCAGCAGGCCCTCCGCGGCTCTTTGCCCTGCCGGCCCGAAGCCGATAATAATCAGCGGGGTCTGGGGACACACGGAGTCATCGGGGACTGCCGGCGCGCCGTCGACCACCACCCGCGGCACCTCCAGACGACTGCCGCCGAACAGCGGCCGCAGGGATTCCGCCCGGCGCGCCAATGCCGGGGCTCCCCGCACGAGGTAAGGGGTAACCAGCAGGGTCAACACGGTGGTGGAGACCACCAGCCGGAAAAGGTGGTCGTCGATCACTCCGGCAGCGGCGGCGGTGGAAGCCAGCACGAAAGAAAATTCCCCCACCTGGCTCAGGCAGACTCCCGTGGCCAGCGCGGTCCCGGTCCCGAATCCCAGCGCCCGGGTCACGATGAAAATAATGGCCGGCTTGACCAGCAGGACCAATAAGAACGCGCCCCCCACCACCAGGGGATTGGCCGCCACCCAGAGCGGGTCCACCAGCATCCCGATAGCGGCGAAAAAGAGCGTGACCAGGATCGTTTTCAGCGAGGCGACGTCGCTCCTGATCTGCATGGCGAACGGCGATTCGGCCAGCAGCAGTCCGGCGATGAATGCGCCGAAAGCGGGGCTGACACCCACGGCGTGGGAAGCCCAGGCCGCGCCCAGCGACATGACCGCGGCCAGCAGCACCGGCAGCTCGCGGTTACGCGACAGGCTCCTGACGTTCAGAAGCCTGGGCACCAGAACGTTGAACAGGAGATAGAAGGCGGCGAACAGGGCGACTCCCAGCAGCAGGGTCCGGCCGAGCAGGCCGAGCGATTGGCCGGGGCTGGTTTCTCCGCCCAGGGCCACCGTGACCAGGACCATCGGCACCACCGCGATGTCCTGCAAGAGGAGGATGCCGAGAGAGTTGCGGCCGAACGGGCTGTCCAGCAGAGCGCCGTCCATCAGGAGCCGCACCACGCTGGCCGTGCTCGACAGCGACGCCATCATCCCCACCACCACTGCGGCTTTCTGGCCCAGGCCCAGGGCCGAGGCCACGGCATAGCCGGCCAGGGCGGTCAGCAGCACCTGGGCCGTCCCGCCGGCGTAGGTCACCGGGCCGATTTTTACCAGACGGCGGAGCGAAAATTCGAGGCCGATCGAAAAAAGGAGCAGGGCCACGCCCAGTTCGGCGAAGAAGCCCACTTCTCCGCCGCCGCCCACCAGGCCCAGGGCGTTGGGACCCACGAGCATCCCGGCCGCGAGGTAGCCCACGATGGCGCTCTGCCTGAGGGATTCGGCCAGAGTACCCAAGAGAAGCGCGGCCGCCAGCAGGATCAAAAGGTCGAGAAGAAATTGCCAGGACTCGAGCATGGTATCCCCGGATGAAGGATGTCGGTTCATCAGGATGCAAAGACGAAGCTGCCACTTGCAAATTAGCAGGCAAGAATCTGGATTTCAATGTTTGGCAGGGCCGGCGCTAAGCCTTGAGCTTATCGAACCCTGAAAAGCACACCGGGCAGAAGCGCCAGGCGGCGAGCCGCGGGCTTCCGCACTGCGGGCAGGGAGTGATGGTGCCTTCAGCGTGAGCGGGTCTCCGGAAGGGCGAGCCGGTGAAAAGGGAGTCCGGCACGCCTTCCAGGAACGGGGAGAGGTTGTGCTTTTCGGTGATGACGTAAAGCCTGTCGATGGCACGGGTGAGGGCGACGTAGTAGATCCGGCGCTCCTCGTCCAGACGCTGGTTGCGGGTGTCGGTCTGCAACAGGCTCAGCACGCCGCCTTCGCTCCAGAGGCTGGGAAATCCGCCCCGTCCTCCTACCACCGCCCAGAGGAAGACCACGGGCGCTTCGAGTCCCTTGGCCCCGTGGATCGTATCGTGGCGCACGGCCAGGCCCTCGGCCTTGAGAGTATCGCCCAGCATGCGCCAGGAAGAATTGCGGCGGTAGAGGACCAGGATCTGGTCGGCGGCGAAGCCTTCGTCCTCGATCAGCTCGCGGACCCGGGCGGCCACGTAGCCGATCCCGTCCTGGCTGAGACGGTGGGCCGCGTAGAGCACCACGGCCCGTTCGGCGGCACGCAAGGCCACTGAGGGCTTGTCCCGGAACGACCGGCAGCGGCGCACGGCGTGGTTGGCCAGGGCGACTATCGAGCTGCCGTTGCGGTAGTTGACCCGCAGCGCCGCCACTTCCGGTCCCGGGAATTCTTTTTCGAATTCGAGGATGTGGGTGACGTCCGAGCCGCGGAAGCCGTAGATCGCCTGCCAGTCATCGCCCACACAGGTGAGCGATGTTTCCGGGCCGACCAGTTGCTTGAGCAGCTCCACCTGGGGGCCATTGACGTCCTGGTACTCATCCACCAGCACGCAGCGGAATTTTTTCCGGTAGCGGTCGCGGATTTCCGGCCGCTGGGCCATCAGCCGCACGGCCTGCAGGATCAAGTCGTTGAAATCCAGGGCGCCGTCGCGGGCCAGCAGGTCGCAGTAGCGCCGGTAGACCTGCAGGAAGAGTTCGTAGAATGAGCGGACGCGGGCCTCTTTTGCCGCCGCGGCCCGCTCCGCCAGTCCGGCCGGGTCGACCGCATGGTTCTTGAGCTTGTCCAGCACTTCCTCGGCCAGGGAAAGAAAAGACGCGAGGGCCTCGGGGTAACCCGCCTCCCGGCTTTCGACACGCTCCAGGTCGGCAGCGCCGCCGGGCGGAGGGCCCTGCGGGAAAGCGGAGGGCAGGCCGGCTGCGAGCTTTTTTTCCAGGGCGGGGAAATCGAGCAGCTCGTCCCGGAACACCTCCAACGGCTCGATCCCTTTCTCCCGGTAACGGTCGAGTTTTTGCCGGCGAGCGTAACTGTCCCCGGCCGGAATCTCCCAGACTTCGATAAAAGCATGCTGTGCGGGCAGGTAGAAATCGGGCCGGAAGTCGGGCGGGGCCCAGGACACAGAGGTGTCGTAGCGGAAGTCGATACCGTTATCGGCCAGCCAGTTGGCGATGTCCCGTTCGGCCCAGGAACGCACTTTCTGGCCGGCGAGAGTGGGAAAGGTCCGCAGCCGGGGGTCGCCGGCCCCGCCGAACCGGTCGGTTTCATCGCCGGCAGCGAGGTAATCCCAGAGGTAGCGTTTGAACCGGATGCGGAAATCCGTGTCCTCGAACAGGCTCCTGAGCGCTTCCAGCAAGAGCTCGCTCTTGGTCCTGAGCCGTCCCCCCACGGATTTGGCTTCGCGGTCACTCACCGGCGTATCGGTCACCACCCGCACCGGCCGGTCGAACAGCAGCCGCCAGTGGCGGCGCAGGATCAGGTAGCACAGGGAATGGAAGGTGCGCACGGTTACCCGGGAGGTGTCGAGTCCGGGCCGGAGGGCGGCCTCCTGGGCGAGCCGGCGGGCCATCTCCCGGGCCGCGTTGCGGGTGAAGGTGATGGCGAGCACATTGGCGGGGTCCACCGCACGTTGGGCCACCAGGTGCAGGATGCGGCGGGTGATGACGAAAGTTTTGCCGCTGCCCGCTCCGGCCAGCACCAGCAGGCGCCGGGCGGTGGAGGTGACCGCGCGGACCTGGTCCGGGTTGAGGCCGTCCAGGGGTGAAAAAGGAGTAGTCATCAGGCTATTGTTTCCGCTGGAGGTTTCGAAACCGAATATATAGCCGGAGGGAGGTTCTTTAAACAGGAAATCGAATAGAAGAGAATGGCGGGGCAGACAGCAGGGATGACCTTGCGTAGCGCTATAAGGGCCGGATCCCTCTGGTTCTGCTTGATGATGGGGGGCAGTCCAAATTCCCCCTTTGGAAAAGGGGGACGACAGGGGGATTTGCCAAAATCGAATGGGATTCCTCGAGGATTTGTTTTGGGGGAACTCGCCTCAGGCGGGCCGGCACGTTCATTGCCAGAGCCACCGGCTGCGGGATACCTGTGGTGGTGGAGGTGCGCAATGAACGTGCCGGCCCGCCCCCGCGCCGCGGCCCGAAAAACCGAAGATAGTCAGCGCCATACGCCCCGGAGTTCACTCCCGGACCGCGGAATAACTCGGCCTCCCTACCTCCGGTCAACCACCTTGGTCGACTGGCCCACCAGCTTCAAAAGCTCCCGGGCTGCGGCTTCCGGCCCCCGGATCGAATAGCCCGGCAAGGCCAGCCGGCTCCGCATCTGACCCACCCAGATTCCATACCGGAAAGCGGCCTCGAATACCTTTTCCGCCAGCCGGTCGTGCAGCTCCTGGTACTGAGGCGGCCCGAAGATGTTAGCGAAATAGTTTTTCACCAGGCCCGTCGCGGTGGTCGTGCCCTTGGCCATCGCCACCCCCTCGCGGAAAGTCGCCAGAGCCTCCCGCTTGCTGGAGAAGCGCTGCAGGATCGGCTTGTCCGGCCCGACCTCCTCGTAGTTGTTCGCGTAGAGCAGGAGGTCCACCCGGTGGCCGGCCAGCACCCGGCGCAGGGTTGTCACCGGCAGCACCACCCGGGCGTTGGTCTTGTGCGGGCTCATGATGATCGCCCGGTCGATTTCACCGAACGCGTACCCGGCCTGCAGGTCGTCCAGGCGGATGAACGCGCCGATTTCGGTGCCGTAGCCGCGGATACAGCGGTCGTTCCGGTCGATCTCCATGGATCCCATGTCATCGGCGATGATCTGCAGGCTCTGGATCCGGCCGGCGCCGATCGTGCGCAGGGCCTCCAGGGTCTCGCTCTTACCGGTGGCCGTGTCGCCGATCAGCAGCACGTTGAGGTACTTGCCGCCTTTCAGCAGGATGCGGCACATCGCCCCGTGGTAGGGCATCCGCCCGCGCTTCATCATGACGATGTTGTGCAGGGTGAGCACCATTTTTTTCAGGTAGCCGAAATAGCCGAACCGGTCCTCGCAGGGCACCGCTCCCACCAGCAGGCCGTTGCCGGCGTCCTCGTAGAATACCGTGGGCAGGTCGCCGAACTGGGCCATGAGTGCGGGGTCCGCGCCGAAGAAGCAAATTGCATCCGGCCCCCCGGCGATCTCGTCGTCCTTGGACATTTCGAACAGGTTCGACAGGCTCAGGCCCAACCCGATAAAGCTCAGATGGAAGTAGACGAACACGGTGAGCGGGCCCACCTGGATGGGATAGCAGAGCCACTGTTCGGGGTCGAGCTTCATCCCGTTCAGGGGATTTTTCTCCACCCGGCTGAACCTGCCGGTGCGCGTGTTGGTCGGCGGATCGATAATCATCGGCGGATCGATCCAGACCTGGCGCACGAACGGGATGCGGGCGAGCTGTCTGTAGGGGCCGCCCGGCACTTTCCACGGCTTGGGCACGGCGATCACCCCGGCCTGGCAGCCGGCCTGCACCTGCCGGTAGACTCGCGGGTGGTCGTTGGTGATGTTTTCCATGATATCGCGGTAGGTGGCCCGCAGCACGTCCGTGAGCTGTTCGACAGTGGAATTGAAAGTGCGGAACGGCCGCTGGTCGTAGCTCCAGGGCCCCTGTTCGCTCAGGCAGAGCAGGAAGCGCTCCTTTTCGCGCCAGAAGTTGTAGCACAGCTCGATGAAATCGGCCAGCTCGGCGCGCTTGTCCAGAAAGGAGCGCGCCTCGGGGAGCACGTCCACCAGGCTGTCGAGGCTGTGGCTGGTGAGCATCAGCAATAGCTTCCGGAGCCTGGTCCTGACATCGGCCACCCTGGCCCTGCCGAACAGGACACGGTACATCCCGATGTCCGATTTCTTCAGGCTTTCCAGATAGTCCTCGATGAACGTGCCGAAAATGTCGCTGTTCAGAAGCGACTGGGGCATCGAACACACCGCCCCCTCGGTGTTTATGATGTACTGCTTGCCGTGGCGGATCAGTCCCTTCTGCCACATCTGTCTCCTCCGTCTGGCTTGCCTTTCGAATGGGTGCTGCCCGGTTTAATAGAAACTTTCTTTCCCGTCCCGCTCCCTTCAGAACATCGTGGGGATCTTGACCAGCGCGAAATAGCCGAACACGAGCGCGCTTACCGCCAGCCCCACGGCGATCACCGGGCTGGCTTTGAGGATTGAGGCGGCTTTGGCGTTGAACATGCGCGGCATGACCACGTACAATGCAAAAATTATAATGAGCGCCTGCAGGGGACTCAAGAGCAGGCCGTCCATGATCGCGCCCACCTTGACCAGGCCCACCGGGTTGATACCGAACGTGTTGATGATCAGCATGTTGCTGGTCAGGAAGACCAACACGAACGTGCGGCGGATGGCCAGGGGAGTGAAGCGGGTGTCGATCCCCGGCCAGATTACCCTCAGGCAGTCGGCCATGATCCTGGGCCAGCCGGCGAACTGGCAGAGGTTGGTGCTGACCATCGCCGCCACTCCGGCCAGCAGGAACATCACCGCTCCGGCTTTTCCCCAGAACCGGCCGAACAGTTCGGAGATCTGGATCGCCACGTCCGGCCCGTTGGGCGCCAGGTGAAGCGGGCCCAGCACCCCGGCGCCGGCGATCATGAAACAGGAGGTCACGCAAGTGCCGATCAACAAAGCGGTGGTGGCATCCGCGTAGACCATCCGGCACCAGCCCTTGAGCCGGCCAGCGTCTTCCTCGCTCATTTCAGCCAGGGCTTTCCGGTTTGCCGGTTTGCCGAAAGAGCTGTTGGCCGCCTGGCCGAAACCGCTCTCCAGGACCCAGTAGGAATACCAGACCTGGCTGGCGAATCCGCCGGCGGCCCAGCCCAGCACCGGCAGGATTTCCGCCCAGACGTTGGCGCCGGCCGCGCCGGAGTCGAGCGCCCAGCCGGGGATTGACGGAATCCGGAAGCCGATAAGGCCCACAAGCAGGTCGACCGCGCCGGGGGACACTTTCACGGCTACGTAAATCACCCCGATCACCATCACCAGCACCAGGGCGCTGGCGATGTATTTGACTGGGTTGAAGCTCTTGCTCCAGACCACCGCCACGCAGAAAAACGTCACCGCCCAGCCGGTTGCCACCTGGTTCACCGGCAGCAGGGCGTGGATGAAGGCCGCCGAGGCGCTGGACAACCCGCCGATCGACACCGCTCCGGCGCAAAACTGGCCCACCAGCACGATCCAGACCGCCCAGTTGCGCGGCCCCGGCATCCGGCTGAACATGTCGATCATCCCCTCGCCGGTGCAGACCGTGTAGCGTGCCCCGGCCAGGCCGATGATGTATTTGAGGAAGATCGCCATTAACGGCGCCCAGAGGATCGCCACGCCCATGATCGCGCCCAGCCGGGTGCAGAGAATCACCTCGCCCGAGCCGATATATTCGCCGGCCCAGACCAGCCCCGGCCCCACCATCGCCAGGATCGTGATGCCGGAAGGCGGCCGTTTGATGTAGCCTTGGGTGTTTTCCATTAATAATCTCCGCTAGTTAAATTAACACTGGGCACAGGTGCAAAAGGCTACGCCCTCAGAATTCTTCCGAAAAGGCCCGGCTGATATTCTCGCGGTCAATAGACCAGCGTAAGGGATTGGTCACGATATATTCCCTCACCTGCTTCATGTCCGTTTCGTTACGGATTACATGTTCGTAATAGCTCCGTTGCCAAAAAGGTCCAGCCCAACTGCTATCCGTTTCCCTCACCATTTTGGTTACCGAAGATTTAAAAGACCGAATAATGACGGACAAAGAACCTGGTTTTAGTTTGACTCGTGGACCCATCGTAGAATCAGTCGTAGGGGCGCAGCCTGCTGCGCCCTCATCTTTATCCAGGAACAGAAGGATTCCATGCAGGTGGTTCGGCATGATAACGTACTGATCCAGTTGCACATTTTTATGATGTTCCGGTATCCGATTCCAGCAAGAATCCACAAGTTGGCCCAGCCGGTTTAATTTTACTCGGCCATTATTAATAACTCCCAAAACACATGTCCGGTCATTTGTGCAGATGGTTATAAAATACACACCTGGCCGGGAATAATCGTAATCCGGCAGGCGGATGGATTTGCGTTTGTACCATTTGCCGGGCATTGTGGTTAAATCGCTGTCGAGGGCGCAACCCTCATAAAAAAGGGCGCAGCAGGCTGCGCCCCTACGATCAAGAACTCTGTTCAATAATTTTTATTTCTTCAGAATTCAGCCCGTATATCTCGTAAACCACATTGTCAATTTCATCGTCAATGGAATTAATGCTGCGCTGTAAAATTGTTCTTTCTTGAGGTTCCCGGACAGACGCCAATTGTTCATGCAGAGAAAGCATATTTTCTACCAGAGAAATCAATTTCTGGTGACTTTGCTTTGTAGCAGTAATAACTATTGGGATCTTCACCATATACTGATAAATGAAACGCAGATATCCACCCCGGTAGGAAGCGAGAATGTTACGGTAAAAGAAATCAAGCAGTCTGGAATTCAAAAGACCAAGAAGGTATTTATCGGCAACGGAAATAAAATAAACGGTATTTACACAGAAAACCCCCCCGGTCTCATCAATTGTAAAATTTCCTCGAGCAGAAATGTCTGGAAAAAATATTTTGGGCTGCGTGAATTTCTGATAATAGCTTATCGTATCCTGGATTTCATACCATTTATAGTGACCTGGTTTTCTGCCGAGCCATTTTTCTTCTTTCCAATCCTTGGGGCGGGGAATAAGTCTTTCTTTGAACTGACTTAAATATTTCTCGATTGCCCTGTATTTCTTAATATCAATTCCTCGGCGAGTGAATATTAAGTATCTTTTATTCACAGGAAGTGACTGGTAGCGCTTTAAATCTCCGCCCACCAGAAAAGGTTTGATCAGTTCCGCGCTTAGGGGATCTTCCGCCACCAAACTGTCTTTCATGGCTTGATCAATAATGAAGGCCTCATTCAGACCCGTCAGAATCCCTCGATATATTTCGCCTTTAACATATTCGCCCAGCGGTACGCCTACATTGCGGATTTTATTCAACAGAGCCTGAACTGATTCACGGCCCAGGTTCCAACTGAGGTCATCCAAGGTAGAAACTCTGAGCTGGAAACTGTTCTTCGCCACATACTCTGGCAGGCTGGTAAAATCCAGAGTTTGTACGGTTGCGGCTGAGAAAACGGAGGAAGGCGTATTTTTCTGCACAATCAGGATACATGGGTAAGTTGTAGCCTGCTTGAAAACGGGCAGGTCGCCGAAATCTATTAATTCCTGAATGTTCTGCGTTTTCAGCAATTGTCGCAGTGGAAGGCCGTAGTTGGCTCGTAGCCATTTATTGGCGACAATTATACCGAAGAAACTCCCCTTTTTCAGCAATGAGAGACCTTTTTCGATAAAATATACATAAAGGTCTGCTACTCCATGATAAACCCTGTAATGCTGCTGAAAATAGCCCTTTTGTTCGCCAAGAGTTTCTTGCCTCACATACGGAGGATTACCAATAACCGCATCGAAACCACCGGATTCCATAATGTCCGGAAATTCCTTTTGCCAATCGAAGGCGTTTATTTTGAAAGCTTCTTCCTGATCGAATAAATCTTTCTGGACAAGCCGGTCGTAATCCGTGCCAATCAGGGAGTTACCGCATTTGATATTGTTACTCAGGTCTGGCAGAACGCGCTTATGCAGTAAACTGAGTTGACGGATTTTAAGATCCGCGTGTTCCAGTTCCAGCACTTTGAGCAGGAGTGAAAGCTTAGTGACCTCGACCGCCTGCGGGTCAATATCCACTCCGTAAATATGATCCAGGAGTATTCTTTTTCTTTCTTCGGTGGTAAGCCGCCATTCGCCTTTTCTGAATTCGTAAATCCGCGGGCTGGTTCCTTTCGTCCACTTTGCGCTTTCCTTCGAGTACTGTTTGAGATGCCAGTCCAGTAAATACTGGTAGGCTCCCAGCAAAAATGAGCCGGAGCCGCAGGCGGGATCGAGGATTTTTATTTTGCCGGCGGTTCCCTTGGGGCCTGGCTTTTTCCCTTCGAGTACTTTCTCGACGGTTTTTTTAACAATGTAGTTTACGATGTAAGCAGGCGTATAATAAACTCCACCCGCTTTGCGCACCTCCGGCTTGAATTCGACTTTGGCATGGTGCGATGTCGTCAGCCGTATGACTTTACCGAGAAATTGTTCGTAAACCTGGCCGAGAATCTCAGGAGGGAGAACAGAAAACTCGTAGGGGCTGTCGGGGTAATAGATGTTTTTTATTACGCTCTTGATGGCATTATCATCTATTTCCAAACCGGGTGTGAGCTCGTCTCGTTCGGCGGGCCGTCCCTTTTCCAATCTGAAATGGAAAAGTCCTGAATTGTAACGGTCATCCGCCTGCCTGAAGTACTGGAAAAGCCTAAGATAGGTATCACTGCCATTTAGAAGACTCATTAACCTGCCATATTCTTCAATGCCCCTGTCTTCGCATATCCTGAGAAAAATGATTCTGTCAATAGTGAGTTGTACGGCAAAGTTAAGCTCTCTCTGACTTAATTCAGGATTTCTCAGCGCAATATTTCTGGCAAGCAGTTCCCGCCATTTTTCTATTTCCCCTAAGAAAACTTCATCTACTTCAGCCGTCCCTCTTTTTGCCTTTGTTTTATCTACATGACTGTCAAAAGAGCCTTTTAAGATTGCGTCTTTGGAAAAGACATCAGAAATTTCGTTCCAACGACTTTCATAATCCGTAAAATAAACAAATCTGTCTCTTGCAGTTGAAGCTTTGTCTGTGCTTACCGGCCTGATCCTGCAATCGTAAACTGCGAATTCTTCAAAGTCTGTAAGAATTGAAAGCGGGAGTTTGGCGCTCCAGGCATAGCGGCGGAGCTGATACGCAGGGTGTGTATCCTTGAAGATATCGATAGAAGGTTTTTTGGCTTCAAGAAAGAATTTCCTTACCCCGCCTATTCTGAAACAGTAATCAGGCGCCTTAGTACCTGCGCTGACTTTAATTTGATCCTCATGGATTACGTCCTTATATGCTTCGGCAAGTCCCTGCTTATTAGCAATATCCCAGCCTAATTCCTCGAAAAAAGGGTCAATGAATTCAACGCGAACCTGGGTTTCGTTGTATTGCCCTCTTTTATAGGAAGCCAGGTTCCGTTCAAATCTTTCTACCAGCTCGAGGACTTTTTCAGGTGCAGCCATCACTCTGTCCGGATAAAAAGATATTTGAGGTCGTAAAATATTCCGGATGTGCTTCAGTTACTAAATAAAAAATGTCAAAGCCAGGTCAAACTTTTTCCAGGGTATATATCATCCTCAAAACCGTTTTAGAGCAGCGGAATTGGAATTTAACGACAAAAGTTATTTTACGGTAAAAACTTAGACGGAAAGCTCCCTCTTCAAAGGGGGGTTCTTTCACAAGCCATACGGATTTATATCAATCCTTCTACAGGCAATACTCTAACATTGTAACCAGTGAGTCGAGTTTGTTTTTCAATTCATGATCTCCACCCGGAAATCAAGTCCCTCGAACACGCTCCTCAACTCCCTCATGCCCGCCGGCAGCCGCACCGTGCGGCTGGCCCACTCACGGCGAACCGGGTAGGTCTTGCGCAGGCCGTCGAAATATTTTCCCTGTTCGCCCCTGGGCAGACCGGCGATCTTTCTCAGCCTGCCGTCATCGGCCAGGATATCGTAGGATTTTTTCACCGCCAGGCCCACCGCGGCCTGCCGGCCGGCTCCCCCGGGGATTTCGATTACCGTGTTTTCCGGAGGCGGCAGGAGGTTCGAGGGGTCCCAGTCCGGTTCGGCCCCGAAATGCCGGCCGGCCGCCTCGTAGATCATCCGTGTGCCGCGCACCTTGCCATCGAACGAATACCCGGCGATGTGCGGCGTGGCGATGGTGACTTTTTTCAGCAGTTCGGTATCTATCTCCGGTTCGCCCTCCCAGACATCCAGTACCACTGCCGACAGCCTTCCCGAATCGAGCGCCCGGTGGAGAGAGTTGCTGTCAGCCACGGCGCCGCGGCTGGTGTTGAACAGGATCGCGCCGGGTTTCATCCGGCCGATAAAAGACTGGTCGGCCAGGTGCCAGGTGGGGTAGGGGCCGGCCTTTTCGAGAGGCACGTGCAGGGTGACGATGTCGCAGGCGAGGGCTTCCTCCAAGGGGCGGTACACCGGATCGCCGGTGCGGTCGGCCAAGGGCGGATCGTTGACCACCACTTTCATTCCCAGCGCCCGGGCCCGGGCCGCCACCTGGCTGCCGACGTTGCCGCAGCCCACTATGCCCAGACTGGTGCCCTCGAGTGTCAGCCCGAGCCGGCCGGCCAGCTCGAACAGGCAGGCCGCCACGTATTCGGCCACGCTCACCGCGTTCGAGCCCGGAGCGCTGGCGAAACCGATTGCGGCGCGGGCCAGCCACTGTGTGTCCACGTGGTCGGTGCCGATCGTGGCCGTGCCCACGAACCTGACCGAGCTGCCGGCCAGAAGCGCCTCGTTCACTTTCGTCACGCTGCGCACCGCCAGGCAGTCGGCCCCGGCCAGGGTTTCGGCGGTGATTTTCCGTCCCGGCGCCAGACGGACTTCTCCCAGCCTGCCGAACGCTTCGGCGGCGAATGGCATATTTTCGTCCGCCACGGTCAGCATTTAGTCTTTCCTTTCGAATGTTTACTATATCTTTCGGTTTCTTTTTGCTTGAAAACGATTCCGCTTCCCGTTATATTCTGTCCCCCAATTTACAACTCTTTTCATGAAATGTGAGCAAAAATCCCCGTAAAACGGACAACATTCAACAGCAGCAAGGGAGAGTACGATGGCAAAGGCGCAATTCGGCTTGATCGGCCTGGCGGTGATGGGCGAAAACCTGGTACTCAACATCGAGCGTAACGGCTACACGGTGGCGGTGTTCAACCGGACTACCGAAAAGACGAAGAAGTTCGCCGAGGGCCCGGCCAAGGGCAAGAAGATCATTCCCTGCCTCAGCATGGAGGAGTTCGCCGCGAGCCTGGAGAAGCCCCGCAAGGTGATCATCATGGTCAAGGCCGGGGCCGCGGTGGATTCCATGATCGACAACCTAAAGCCCCATCTGAGCAAGGGCGACATCCTGATCGACGGCGGCAACAGCCACTTCCCGGACACTGAACGCCGCAGCGAGAGCCTGCCGAAAGAGGGCTTCCGCTTTATCGGCACCGGCGTATCCGGCGGCGAATACGGCGCGCTCTGGGGCCCCTCGATCATGCCCGGCGGCCCGCGGGACGCCTACGATGAAATCTCCGAGATGCTCGTCGCGATCAGCGCCAAGGCCGAGGGCGAGCCGTGCGTGAGCTACCTGGGGCCGCGCGGCGCCGGCCACTACGTCAAGATGGTGCATAATGGGATCGAGTACGGCGACATGCAGCTCATCGCCGAATGCTACGACATCCTCAAACGCTCCCTGGGCCTGTCCAATGAGCGGTTCCACGAAATCTTCGACGACTGGAACAAGGGCGAGCTGCTGAGCTACCTGATCGAAATCACGCGCGACATTTTCAAGAAGAAAGACCCCGAAACCGGCAAGCACGTGGTGGACCTGATCCTGGACAAGGCCGGCCAGAAAGGCACGGGCAAGTGGACCAGCCAGAACGCCCTCGACCTGGGCAGCCCCATCCCGACGATCAACGCGGCGGTGGAAAGCCGGATTATCAGCGCCTACAAGGATGAGCGGGTGGCGGCGAGCAAGGTCCTGAGCGGCCCGAAACCCAGGTACAGCGGCAACCCGGATAAGCTGATCGATGCGGTCCGTCAAGCCCTCTACGCCAGCAAGATCTGCATCTACGCCCAGGGCATGGCGCTTCTGAAGACCGCCAGCCACGAATACAACTACAACCTCGACCTCAAGGAATGCGCCCGCATCTGGCGCGGCGGCTGTATCATCCGGGCCAAGTTCCTGAACCTGATCACGGATGCGTTCAAGCGTAATCCCAATCTGCCGAACATGCTGGTGGACGAGTTTTTCCGGGGTGAGGTGCAGAGCCGGCAAGATGCCTGGCGGCTGGTGGTGAAGACCGCGGTGGAAAACGGGATTCCGAGTCTGGCGATGAGCTCGTCCCTGGCCTACTACGATGCTTACCGCAGCGAGCGGCTGCCGGCCAACCTGCTGCAGGCTCAGCGCGACTATTTCGGCGCCCACACCTACGAGCGGGTCGACCGGCCGGGCGCCTTCCATACCGAATGGATGGAGGAGTAGTAAGGCAGGAAGCCCGGCCGAGAATTATCCTGAGAACGAGCTATCCCAAAAAACCATCGACAGGGGCACGGCACGTTCACCCAGTAATATGAGAGCCGTGCCCCTGTTTTTTTACCGAACGTATCCGAATTATCCGACGTCGTTCAAGAATAGTGTAAAATCCGACTGGTTGACGACATCTCCGGTTCGACAATGCCCCTCAGTACTCGATCCCCTTGCGCGCCGGGGTGTCCTGCGGGAACTTGATCGGCCGGACCTCGCTCACTATGTCGCACTCGTCCATCACCGCCCGGGTCGCGTTGCGGCCGGTGATCATCAGGTTGAGCCTTCCGGGGCGATTGCGGATCAGCTCGATCACGTCCTGTTCGCTGATCATTTCGTAGCGCACCAGGTAGGTCAGCTCGTCCAGCACTACAAGGTCGTATTCATCGCTGTTGACTTTCTCCCTGGCGAAACGAAAAGCCTCCCGGCCGGCCTTGACATGTTCGGCCAGCTCGCCCTCCCAGGTAAAGCCCTTGCCCAGGCTCCTGAAAAAGAGTTGGTCTGCGAACTTTTCGGCCAGTTTCTTTTCTCCGGTGGGCCAGTCTCCCTTGATGAACTGCAGGAAGCAAACCTTCCAGCCGTAGCCCAGGGCGCGGAAAGTCTGGCCCAGGGCCGAGGTGGTCTTGCCCTTACCGTCCCCGGTGATGAGGATCACCACTCCCCGGTCGTCCGCCTTATCCGCCATCGGTATCTCCTTTTCGCGACAGGTCCGGATTGATTGCCGTCTGATTAAGAAATATTGCTCGGGACGGAAGGATTGGCAACCGGGAGTTAATCAGACGGGGACCACCAAATAAAAAAGCCCGGAGCCGTCTTTCAGGCTCCGGGCCGGATTTTTCCGGTATTACTCCAGCGAAATCGCTTCCACCGGGCAGCTTTCGGCCGCTTCCCTGGCGGTGTCCTCAGCGTCCGTCGGAACCACCTCGACCTTCGCCACTGCCACTTCGCCCTGCATCTCGAAGACGTCCGGGCAGACATCGGCGCAGAGACCGCAGCCGGTGCAGAGGCTGGCATCTACTTTCGCTTTCATCTCTTTCCTCCTCGAAATGATTCGATTTTCCATTTATGGCGCCGGCGGCTCCCTGCCGCGGCTGAACGACGGGCTAAAATAAATAATGCGCTTCGAAATTGCGAGTTTTTTTTTGTTCCGGTCAACCGGCCGCAGGATACAAAGATACGACCCGAGTCAAGGGGGACGGCCCAGCCTGACCTGGATGGGCTTGTGTCAGTCAAAAAGCGTTGCTCCGGCTTGGCCGGATTTATATAATTACGTACTTCAGGGCCGCAAAGCCAGCCCGCAAAAGCTGTATAAGGGGAGGATACTATGACCAAGATCATGGATGCCGGATATATAAAGCAAGCCTGCCGGCAGCTTAACGACAGGCTGATCGACTGGCGCAGGCACCTGCACCGGATACCCGAAATCGGGATAGATCTGCCGGAAACCGAGGCGGCGGTGAGGAGTTTCCTGGAGCCGATGGCGGTGGAACTGCAGCCCGGGTACGAGGGGATCGGGGTGGTGGCGCTGGTGCGCGGCCGGGCCGGGGATGGCCCGACCCTGGCCGTCCGGGCGGACATGGATGCACTGGAGGTGCAGGAAGAGACCGGCTTCGCTTTTGCCTCGTGCTATCCCGGCCGGATGCACGCCTGCGGACACGACGCCCACACCGCCATCGCCCTGGGAGCGGTCAAGTTCCTGGCTGAACACCGGGAAAATTTCAGCGGCACGGTCAAGTTCATCTTCCAGCCCGGCGAGGAGTGCATGGATGGGGCGCAGAAGATGATCGAGGCGGGAGTGATGGAGAATCCGAAAGTGGGAGCGGTGCTGGGGCTGCATATCGGCGGCTTGTGGGACGAACTGGCCGCGGGCCAGATCGGCACCTCCGACCGGCCGACAATGGCTGCCGCCGATGCTTTCGATTTCAGTATTACGGCCGGAGGCGGCCACGGCGCTTATCCCCATCAGAGCCCGGACCCGGTCCTGGCGGCTTCCCTGGCGATCGTCCAGATCCACACCCTGGTTTCCCGCGCGGTCGATCCGGTGGACACGGCCGTGATAACAGTCGGCCGGGTGGAAGGCGGCCAGGCGCGCAACATCATTCCCACCGAGGTGCGGGCCGAGGGTACGGTGCGCACCTTGCGGGAGGAAGTGCGGAAAAGGCTGGAAAAGCGGATCGGCGAGGTGGTGGAGCACGCCGCCGGCGGCCAGGGCTGCGGCCACAGCTACACCTTTCACCGGGCCTATCCGCCGGTGAAGAGCGATCCAGCGATGGCGGAGCTTGTGGACCGGGCGGCCCGCGACCTGTTCGGGGATGCCGATGTCAGGCGGATCACCCGGCCGTCGCTGGCCGGAGAGGATGTAGCGCTGTTTCTGAACCGGGTGCCCGGCTGCTTTTTCGGGCTGGGCGGGTCCAACCCCGCCAAGGGCATCCTCAGTAATCATCACAGCCCGACATTCGCAATCGACGAGGAAGTGCTCTGGCGGGGCACAGCCACCTTCTGCCTGGCGGCCCTGCGCTGGCTCGAGCGAAGCTGAGAGTCGGGATGAACGAGGTCAAAGCTGCTGTAAAGTTGGCGCAAATCTCTTAAACTTGTTAAATTCTCGGGCTGCAATCCGTTGAATTTTACGCGGTTAACTTGATAGTTTTTTTCAAACTAACCGGAAGGAAGCTGAAATGGCCAGGTTTCAAAGACTCGAAGTGCTGAACCGCATGGTGGAGGTCGGGGTCATCCCGGTGTTCTACAACCCGGACGTCGAAATTGCCGCCAGCATAATCAAGGCCTGCCGTAAGGGCGGGGCCGTCTGCGTGGAATTCACCAACCGCGGCGATCACGCTTTTGAAATTTTCTCCCAGCTCGACCGCCGGTTTGCCGTCGAGGATCCGGGTGCGATCCTGGGCGTGGGGTCGGTAGTCGATCCCGGGACGGCCGTGCTTTACATCAACGCCGGCGCGGCTTTCGTGGTGGGCCCGGTGTTGAACCCGGAAGTGGCCAGAGTCTGCAACCGCCGCAAGATCGCCTACAGCCCAGGTTGCGGTTCGGTAAGCGAGATCGGGGCGGCCGAGGAACTGGGCTGCGAGATCATCAAGATTTTCCCCGGCGGCCAGGTGGGCGGCCCGGCTTTCGTCAAGGCGGTCAAGGGCCCCATGCCCTGGACCAGTATCATGCCCACCGGCAGCGTGGACGTCACCGAGGAGAGTATCGGCGCCTGGATAGGCGCCGGCTGTGTCTGCCTGGGCATGGGCAGTAATCTGATCACCAAGGAACTGGTGGCGGCAAAAAACTGGGAAGCGATTGCAGCCAACGTGGCCAAGTCGATCGAGCTGGTGAAGAAAGCGCGGAAAAAATAATTGAGGAGTTTTTCAAGAATCCGCCTGCTTTCTGGAATATAAATTGCGTACAGTTGCGCAAGATATAAGATGCGATCAGTAACAATCCCGGATGCTCTATTGAACCATACAGCCAATCACCGGTAAAATTGTGAAGAATCCCAAAAGATTTTTTTTCTTCGATTGGGATTTTTCTTAGGCTGACAGTGGTTGCCGAGGTTGGGCTGAGGATACTGTATTTTCAGTTTAAAGCGCGTTCACAGCTGGCTTTGATCACTATCGCCCGCATCGCTAAAACTCGTTTTGCGTTTTTCCTGAACGAGCCTAACCAAAACTTACTAATATACCCCGTACCTGCTACGATATGCGAATCTTGGTTTAACTCGTTTAATGCGGCGGCAAAGAAGCGATATGAGTAAGTGGAGAAAAATCTTCTTTTCCCTGGGAATATTCTGCGCCCTGTTCATCCTGTCAGAGGCGGGACTGCGGATAATATATTTCCAGGCCAAGGCTCAATCTCCGCTGGCGCTGGTCACTGCGATCCGGGTGGCGAAGACCTGGTATCAGAAAAGAATAGCTATAAGGGAGATCCGCAGGGAAAACATACCAGCGGGAGCCTCCGATTCACTCTGGACGGACAGGGGTTCCAGGCTGCTGGAGCACTTTTCAAAAGTATATGAACAAAACTTCGCCAGGCTGGTGGACGAAGTTAAGGCAGTCGACAGCAAACTGATTGTCGTTTTAATTCCCAGACCCGAACTCAAAGGGATGAGGTATTGTCAGGAATTTTTCGGCGAGATCACGGGAAAGTACGAGGTCCCTTTATGTGACCTGACGGATGATTTCATGCAGTACCCTGTCGAGGCGGTGACTTTGCTGCCCCAGGACGGGCACATGTCCAAGTTCGGGCACATGCTCGTTGCCGACAAGCTGGGAACGTATGTCAGGAAATACCACGATCACCACAGCCGGCACACGTTTGACTCAAGGCCCTCACTTTTCGGCGACCTGACGCCTAATCATAACCAGTTCTGGGAATATAAGCCGATCTTTCCCTATCGGGTGGTTACCAACAGCCAGGGGCTGAGGAATACCGCCGAGGTCAGCTTTCCGAAAAAGAAACAGCGTGTACTGGTTCTGGGAGACAGCCAGAGTTTTGGCGCGTACGTGAATAACGAATTGACCTATACAGAACTGCTCAACCAGAAGTTTCCCGACACGGAATTCTTCAACGCGGCCAAGGCCGGGTACACGATAACCGATGAACTTTCTCTTTTTGTCGAAAGAGCGCGCTACCTCGAACCGGACATAACCGTTTTGCAAGTCGGGGTTTACGATCTGTTCGGGCTTTTTTACTTCAAGCCGAACGAGTTCGACCGGAAAGGCATCAAACACGAGCCTTCCGAATTGGAACGGGAGTATCTTGATGGTCTGCGCGGGAAAAACTGAACTCGTCGTTAAATTACCCGCCGTCGTGGTTTATTAAAGCCGCGCGGAATACGACTCCTGAGAGTTCAGGGGTACTGCCGGGCAGGCGCGGCAATTAGTATTTACGACCATTGAATGAATATCTGATCGGATTGAATTTGCTCTCTTGGAGGATAGATGGCCGGGAAAGAGTCGGAGACAAAATCGTTTAACGAAACGACCGTATCTTCTTACTCGAAGAATTGTGCAAACGTTTACGATGACCCGCAAAACAAGAATTTCGTCTATGGTGAAATCACGATCGATTTTTTACGGAGCATCCGCTTCGGCCCGGCGGACCGTTCGATCCTCGACATCGGCTGCGGCACGGGTTTCGGCTTCGAAGTTCTGGAAGATGAATTTTCCCGGCTTGGAATGCAAGGAATCGGGGTGGAACCGGCGCAGGGAATGCTCGACCTGGCCATTGAAAAATTCCACGGGAAAGAAAAGTTCGCTTTCCTCAAAGGGTCCTTCGAGTGTATCCCGGTCGAGGATTGTTCGGTCGACAGGATCATTTCGACCCTGGCGTTGCACTGGGCCTCTTCGATCGAGGTAGCGATCGAGGAAATGAAGAGGGTCCTCAAGCCCGGCGGCGGCATCGACCTGTTGATGATCGCCAAGGACGATGGGGCGAAGTTCAAGCGGCCGGTCGTGGAGGCGATGAAAAAGCACCTTACTTTCTCTCAAATCATGCATGCCGCCACTCTGGCCCTCAGGATCGAGCCGGTTGAGCTGAAAAAGGCAGTTGAAAAATCTTTTGGGCCCGGTTACAGCGTCGTGGTGAAAAATCCCCGGCGAATTATTTTAGGCAGTTTCGAGGAGCATATGAAATGGTGGACCGCCCGGTCAAGCGCGATCATTGCCAACGTAAAGAATAAGACTCAATTTTTCCGGGACCTTAAAAGCGAAATGGCAGCCATCGCTACCGGGCAAGGAATCCCGTTCGATCTAAGTTGTCTGTTTTTACGCGTGAAAGGACACTCCAATGGATAGACCGACTTTGATTGAAGAGCTGAAAGAGCTCATTGAAAAGGAGACCAAATCGAAAATCGCCGGTGAGGATGCCGAGCTCGACATCGACTCCTTTACCATGATGCTAATCATCACCTATGCGGATTCCAAGCTGGGTGTGAAACTGGATATGGATTTACTGGATTTTGACGCCTTCAAATCCCTGAATACTTTCGCCGACCTGATTATTGACAGGACACCATCCTGAGCGGCGGAGATTTGCTGTCTCGGCTTTCCCGGCTCAGGATAATACACGGATTTTTTCTCAGTGGATTTAATTCAAAACCGGGCGGCAAAGAACATCCTGCGGCAGGAAACTTTAATCACGGCAGGGCCACGGGCAAATTTTTTTGTGTGAAAAGTCACTGGGTAGGCTATGGATGTCGATCTGGATAAGTGCTGGATGCGTATATTCCCGCAAGTTTGAGATATGAGCGTCGATAAGAATTTTGTCGCCACCATATTAACTTGCCAAACCGCCGTTATTCCAAATAGAGAAATCTGCTGACTTGTTATTTCATACATTTCAATTCTTCTTCTTTTTTATAATCGTTTTCTCACTGTACCTGGTTTTGCCGCACCGCTGGCAGAACCGGATGCTTTTGGTCGCCAGCTACGTGTTTTACGGTGCCTGGGACTGGCGGTATCTTTCGCTGCTTTTCTTTTCGACGATTACGGATTATCTCTGCGCGCTCCAAATAGACCGGACCCAGAGTATCAAAGTCAAAAAGGGCGCAGTCGTTGTCAGTGTAATCGTAAATCTCACGCTTTTATTCACTTTCAAATACTATGATTTTTTTGCCGAAAACTTCAAGCAGTTAATGGGGTATTTTGGCCTGGTTGTCCATCCTTATTTCCTGAATGTCGCTTTGCCGGTCGGAATATCATTTTATACGTTTCAAACTTTATGCTATACCATAGACGTCTATAGGAAGCGTATTCCGGCAGCCCGCAATTTTATCGATTTTGCCCTCTACGTATCGTTCTTCCCACAACTGGTTGCCGGACCGATTGAGCGCGGCACCCGTCTGTTGCCTCAGATCTTGAAGCCCAGAGTAATTACCAGAGAAAAAGTTATGGAAGGACTCCATCTCTTTTACTTCGGCCTGGTCATGAAGGTACTGATCGCCGACAACCTGGGAGATCTGGTAGACTCTATCTTCGCTGCCAATGGCCCTTACTATGGCGGGATGATAATTCTGGGAGTCTATGGTTTTGCCTTCCAGATATTTTGCGACTTTGCCGGCTATTCTTTAATGGCTATCGGCCTGGGGCTGATGCTGGGCATCAATCTGATGGAGAATTTCCGGAGGCCGTATTTTTCAAAAAATATCTCCGACTTCTGGCGCAGATGGCACATTTCCCTCTCCAGCTGGTTCAGGGATTATGTTTTTTCGCCTTTTTTCATCTACCTGCAGGGCCATGCCGTGTTCAAGAAGTTTTCTTTTCGAGCTAAACACGCGGTTTCCTTTTTCATCACCTTGTTTACGGCTGAGTTTCTTCTCGGCCTCTGGCATGGCGCAGGTTGGAACTATGCCTTGTTCGGTGTTTATCACGCCCTGATGATCTGGCTGTATTATTATCTGCGGAGATTCTGGGACCGCCTTAATATTTACTTTCAAATCTTTCTCACCTTCCAGCTTGCGTGCTACGGATGGCTTATATTCAGGGCGCAGTCGATGGCCAAAGTCTGGTCGATGACCCACGATCTGCTTTTCAACTGGCGGGGTGTCAGCACGGAATTTCTGAATGCCCTGTTGAAGTTCTGCTTGCCGGTTGCACTGCTATTAGCCTATCAGGTCTTCGAAGAAAGGAAAAACGATCGCCTCGTCATTTATCGGTTGCCTCTTTTGATTCAGATATTTATCTACGTGGCGATGGGTTGTCTGATCATGTGGTTCGGGAAAATGGGGGAAAGAAGATTCATTTATTTCCAGTTTTAGGGGAAGGAAATTAGACCGCCACGGCATTGCCGTACGGATGCCGACCTCGAGGACGCCTCGTAATCCAAAGGAGATTTCACGTTATGAAAAAAGCCCTGAAAATATTTCTTCTTTTATGCTATATCTTGATTTGCGGCGAAGTAATAATCAGGGTATCTTCTTCATTTATAAGCATATACGACGTCGAAATGTTGAAATATGCGGTAAAATTAAAAAGGCGCAGCGAAAACCCGAAACTGACCCATAAGCACATCCCTAACTCCAGCGTAAAGTTGATGGGCGTAAATGTCAGTCTGAATTCCCTGGGCCAAAGGAGTCCGGAGCTGGCGATTCCCAAGCCGGCTGATGAAAAACGAATCTATGTGCTTGGCAGCTCCATCGCTCTGGGCTGGGGAGTTCCTGTCGAGCAGACTTTCCCCTGTCTGGTCGAAGAGAAACTGAACGCGAGAAAAATCTCTCCAAACAATGGGTACTACAGAGTCATCAACGCCGGCATGGGAAACACCAACACTTTTGCTCAGGTGGAATTATTCAAGGCGCAGGTCGATAAAACGGAACCAGATTTTGCAATCCTGCAGTTTTTCATCAATGATGCCGAGCTGCAGCAGAAAAGGTCGGATTACTGGTTTTTAAAGAACTCCTACTTTCTGGCATACGTTTACCAATCCGCCAAAGTACTTTCCTTCCGGTTTTACGGCCCACCATCCCTTGGCGATTATTACGCCTCCTTTTATAATGGCACCCATGCGGGCTGGAACGAAGCTAAAGCCTCTCTGGGCGAGTTGAAGGCAATCTGCAATGAACGGTCGATACCACTGTTTGTCCTGCTGGTCCCTGATCTGCACAATCTTTCTGCCGAAAGTGTCTTTCCCGGATTGTACAATCAGATAATGCTGACTTTTCAGCAAATTGAGATTCCCGCGGTCAGCGCCTATCCGGACGTAGCCCGGAAGTTCGCGGGAAATGAGCGCGCAAGCTGGGTGGCCAGGGACGATGCCCACCCCAACGCCGAGGTGCACAGGATAATGGCCGGGAACCTTTACGACTTACTTGTGCAAGAGGGACTATAAACACGGATCGCGGCTTCATTACCCTGGTTAATCTATTCGGTGTTCCTTACAAGTAGAGGCAGGCCGTGCGATTTGGACTTTGTGAGTTTTAATGGAAAAGAAATCCTCGCTGCAATGCTACAGGACAAGCGGATATCGTGCATTTAATGGTAATCAGCGATCACCCGATTTATAAACTCGCTGGCTGCGCCGACACCTGGATTTTGAGGAGAATCACATTTCCAACCCGTTCAAGGATTGATACTAAACTCTGCAAACATGACATTGCGGTACGTGTGTGAGCAGATTAGTATTAAAGTCTTTTACAGCTCTGTTGCGCGGTAGTTCATATAATAATAAAATCTCCAGCGAGGCGGACTGATGTCGAAACTGAGCATGCTGGCTGAGCTCTGGGAGTTCCTGCGCCACAACAAGAAATGGTGGCTGACCCCGATCATCGTGTTCCTGCTGCTCTTGAGCGCTCTGATCGTGTTTACCGAGGGAGCCGCTCTGTCTCCGTTTATTTACACTCTTTTTTGAGAACGCGATGCTATTTAATTCAATCCACTTTTTGTTCTTTTTCCCCATAGTAGTAATATGCTATTTTTTATTGCCTTTCAAATACAGATGGGTTTTTCTTCTAATCGCCAGTTATTATTTCTACATGGCCTGGAAGCCCGGCTATGTCGTGCTGCTGGTGTTGTCCACGGGACTTGACTATTTCGCCGGCATCATGATGAGCCGGCAGACCGAACAATCACGTAGAAGAAAATACTTAATTTTAAGCCTGGCTGGTAATCTGGGGCTGCTTTTTTTCTTTAAGTACTTCAATTTTTTCAATAGAACATTAATAAACATCGGTCAGTATTTCTCACTTTCCTATCAAATACCTTACTCCTCTTTCCTTCTGCCCATAGGTATTTCATTTTACACCTTCCAGACTCTCAGTTACAGCATTGACGTATATTGGGGACGATTACCCGCGGAAAAGCATTTTGGAAAGTTTGCGTTATTCGTCTCATTTTTCCCCCAACTTGTCGCCGGGCCAATTGAAAGAGCGACCAATTTATTGCATCAATTCAATTTTAAGTACGATTTTGATTATAAGCGCGTGACCGATGGCCTGAAGATCATGGTCTGGGGGTTGTTCAAGAAAGTCGTCATCGCCGACCGGCTGGCACTGATAGTCAATTCCGTTTATAACGATCCTACAGCTTATAGTGGGCCAGGTTACGTTGTTGCTACCGTGTTTTTTGCTTTCCAGATATATTGCGATTTTTCGGGGTATTCGGATATCGCGATTGGAGCGGCGCAAGTTTTGGGTATTCGCCTGATGGATAATTTTAACCGGCCTTACCATTCAAAAAATATTTCTGAATTCTGGAAACGCTGGCATATATCTCTTTCCACATGGTTTAAAGATTATCTCTATATCTCACTCGGAGGTAACAGGGTTAAAATCTCAAGATGGTATTTCAACTTGATGATAGTCTTCATAGTAAGCGGGTTCTGGCACGGAGCTAACTGGACTTTCCTGGTCTGGGGAGCTCTACATGGATTCTATTTTGTATTTTCACTGATAACCAAGGATATCCGGCTCAAAATAACCCATGTGACCAGAGTCGACCGGTATCCTCGTATTCATAAGGTCCTGCAAGTTTCAATTACCTTTGTTTTGGTTAATATTTCTTGGATATTCTTCCGGGCAAATAACGTGTCACAGGCTTGGCACATCATTACGCACCTGCCGAACGGGTGGGCAGCTCCAATGAAATCCGGAGAACTGTTCAGCGCGTTAGCCGTCAATATGCCTCGGACTTTCCTGATCTCTATTCTCTCTATCCTCTGCCTGGAAAGCATCCACTTGGTTCAGCGACACAGCCAGATCAGAAGCATGTTATCGGGTAAACCGGCTTGGCTGCGTTGGAGTTTATATTACGCAGTAGTTGCCTGGATTGTTTTAGGCGGAGTATTTGATAATACTCCTTTCATATATTTCCAGTTTTGATAAAGACCGTTGATATTGAAAAAGCTGCTATTAAAAATACTTCTTTTTTCACCAATTGGCTTGATAATGGCTCTCACCATTTATTGGACTGATCCATTACGTAATTTCACCAAGCCCGATAATACGGCACAGATAGCTGAAATACTGATCGCTGGAAAGTTCGTAAATGTTTCTAATATCGAACGTAGAATGCTTCAAAAAACCCTCATTGAAAGACAAAAGCAGGCCCCTGATATAGCAGTTTTCGGCTCCAGCAGAGCCGACCGTTTCAGTTCAATGCTATTCCCCGGCTGTATCCTCCGAAATAATTCGGTGAATTCGGGCACACTCGAAGATTATGTTTCTCTAACCAATGTATATTTAAGGCGGGGCATATTACCCAAAACCATTATCCTGGAACTCGATCCCTGGATACTGAACGAAAATCAAGATATTGCAATTTACACTGTGCTAACATCAGAATATCAGTCATTAGCGAAAAAAGCGGCAATTGATATATCAGTCGAAGACCGAATACGATTTGAGTGGTATAGAGATAAAAAATATTTCAATCTATTCTCTCCAATTTTTTTTCAGCAGAGTCTAAGAGTTTTGATTCTTGGCGGGAAGGGGCCGGATCTGATAGAGATGGAAGACTCTGCGGCTTATCTGATACAGGGTGGTTATGCCCCGGACGGATCTTTGTCTTATTCTACTATAGAAGTAAAGTCGGCACAGGAAGTAGAACAGGCCGCAATCCAGTACGCGACCAAGAAAGAAATCTCCTTCATGAACAATTTCAGAAGATTGGATCCGAAGCGGGAAGTCGTTTTAGAGCGGTTTGTCGATTACATCTCGTCTCAAGGCTCCAGGGTTGTCCTTTTCCTTGTACCATTTCATCCAACTGCGTACAAGATCCTTATCTCCCGACCGGAATATGAAATTATTGAAACCTTTGATTTAATCGCTGTATAATTTTTCTCGCAAAATTCGATAAAGTTTATTAACTTGTTGTGGTACATAAAGTTAAACCACAACAAGGGGATTTAAATGGTTGGTCAGCTCAAGCC
>Ga0214473_10001573_pt1 | contig 29805 bp, 22 predicted proteins | sample RVTome_7_FD_203509 | JGI IMG/M metagenome (GOLD analysis project Ga0214473, IMG submission 203509) | Soil microbial communities from uranium-contaminated site in the Upper Colorado River Basin, Wyoming, United States - RVT98D197 | ecosystem: Environmental > Terrestrial > Soil > Contaminated >...
CCTTCCGAATCCGATGGCGAACTCCTCGACGTCCATCCGGAAGAACCGGGCAAAAAGAAAGTGTCCTAGCTCATGCGCCGCCACCAGGATCGTGATCAGCAGCAAAAAGAACAGGATGCCGAGGGGGGTGACGTGCATGGCCTTTCTCTAAATACGCCGAAAACAACTCTAAATCTCCGCAGCCCCTCTAATGCCGCTAGGGAACCTCCATCCCCCGCCCCTTCCTCCTCCAGGGCAGGAGGAAGGGGGGAATCATCGGCGGCTGTCCACCGTTGAGTTTCGAAACGCTTTGGACTCAATTACAGTTCGGCGGGCCCAGGAATCGGCGTCTAATAGACTCTCCAAGGTCGGGACGTTGGGCTCATGAAGGCCCATCACCTCCTCGACCGAGCCAGCGATATCCAGGAATCCGATCTCGCCTCTAAGGAAGGCGTTGGCGGCTTCTTCGTTGGCGGCGTTCATCACGCATGGCATAGTGCCCCCCAAGCGCGCGGCCTCTCTTGCGATCGGCAGGCAGCGGAAGGTTCTTTCGTCAACCGGCTCAAAGGTGAGGTTCGGGGAATCCAGCGGGCTCCAGGGCTTGAGGCCGTTCGGCACGCGCTCGGGCCAGAGGAGGGCATATTGGATCGGCAGGCGCATGTCGGGCCAGCCGAGCTGCGCGAGGACGCTTCCGTCGCGGAACTTCACAAACGAATGCGCGATGCTCTGCGGGTGGATCACCACCTTGACTTGCTCGACCGGCACCCCGAACAGCCACCTGGCCTCGATGGTCTCGAGTCCCTTGTTCATCAGCGTGGCCGAGTCGATGGTGATCTTTCCGCCCATGCGCCAGGTCGGGTGGTTGAGGGCTTGCTCGACGGTTACGTTTTCTAGCTCTTTTGCGGTTTTTCCTCGGAAGGGTCCTCCGCTTGCGGTTAGGATGAGCTCGTCGATTTGATCTCTCGTGTAGCCCTGAAGGCACTGGAAGATGGCGCTGTGCTCGCTGTCGATGGGGGTGAGGTTGACTCCGTGCTTGGCAACGAGCGGCATCACGATCTCGCCGGCAGCAACGAGCACCTCTTTGCTCGCCAGCGCGATGTGCTTGCCTGCTTTGATCGCCTCGATGGTCGGCACCAGACCGATGACGCCGGCGACGCTGATCACGACGATGTCGGCTTCGGCCGTGGTGGCAAGGTCCACGACGGCGGACATTCCGCTGGGGATTTCCGGGTGGGGTTCGTAGAGCGCGATCCGCTGGACTTTGTGTTTGCGGGCCTGATCTTGGAGCTTGTCGGCGTTCTTCTTCGCGGCAAGGCCGACGAGCTGGAGCTTGTCGGGATGTTGGGAGATGACGTCCAGGGTCTGGGCGCCGATGCTGCCCGTCGAGCCGAGGACGACGACACGCTTCACGGTTGGGATTCTAGCCTATGAGGGCATCTTGCGGTTGTCTGCGGTTTCAGTGTAAGGCATGTGGAGTTTGCAGTGCGAACACGATGACGCGCGCGCACCTAGGCCGCGACCGCTTCAGTTGGCGCGCTCGCGCAGCCCTCATCCACACTCCCAAGAACCTCGGCGCCCCAGATCTCGACTTGCAGTGGGGGCAATTCGGGCTTGAAGTGGGCTTCGATCTTGGTCCAGAGCGACCTTACGGCCCTTTCGGAAATTGCGAGTGGTTGGGGACTTCTGTCGCGGACCACCACGTCGGCGGCGATGCGAAGGCTGAACCCGCTGCTCCCGAGGCGCCAGCAAAGGTCCAATGCGGCGGCTTGAGAGTCCAAGCCCGCGTCCCAACGGCCCGCCTTTTGGAACGCCTCGGCGGAGACGGCAAAGAAGAAGGCCTCCATCCGTTTGGTCTCGAAGGACATGCCGATGTTCAGCTCGGAAATGAGCTGAGAGAACTGTTCGAAGCCAAACTCGCCGGTGACCCCAACGAGCAGGTGCGGCTCAAAACTCTGAGGGCCCTCCGGGCGATCCCATAGTGGTCCCACGGCTCCGACCTGCTTTGCGTGAAAGTGGGCGGTTAGGGAGTCGAGCCAGCCCGCGGGCGCCAGCGTGTCCGATTCGGCGAAGACCAGAATCCTCCCCTTGGCCGTTTCGGCGGCTAGGTTCCAGCAAGCCGACCTTCCGCTCGCGTTCTTGCTGCGGAGCACCCGGATGCGCGGATCGGTGGATTCGATTTGGAGCAGGAGGTCGGCGGAGCGGTCCGTGGAGCCGTCGTCCACGACGATCAACTCGTCGAGCGCGCTGAGGGGGTGCAGAATGCTCTTGAGGCACTCGGCGAGCCGCGCGAAGTCGTTCTTCGAATACACGATCACGCTCGCGCGTTGCTCGTCGGTTTCCGCGCCGGTGAGGGGCAAACCGGCGGCTTGGGCCATCGCTCCGGGCGCGATCGGCTGGCGCCCGTAGATGTGATGCCGGAAAGCGCCGGTGCGCTCCTTCTTCGGGCCGAACTCGACGTTATGACGGAACATGACCTTCGTGCCGGCATAGAGCAGGTCGTCGCCCTGGCGCGAGCACCTCAAAGGCAGCGGGTGGCATCCGTGCGTGTGGACTTCCTGCGGCAGCATGCGAACGTCGAAACTCTCGCTCTGGAGCAGCCAAGAAAGCAGCCATTGCTGCTTGGTGTACTTACCGAGCAGGGCGTCGATTTCCGCGTATCGCTCGACGTACGCTTCGCACAGCCTTCGATAGGCGGACCGCCGCGCGATCAGAACGCCGGTGTTGCAGCAGGGCATCTTCTCCCAATCGCCGGGGAAGGCCCTTTGGATCTCCTCTATGTCCGACTTCGGTTGAAGGAGCTCGATCTCGCGGGCAAGCGATCCCCACGGCCCTTCGTTGTATCCCACGGCGATTCCGTTTGGCGGCATAGCTTGCAGCCATTCGAGCTCTTCGGCAGAAAACCACCGCTGAAGCTCGATGTCGCCGTCCGTGAAGATCACGAGGTCGTCATCGCTTGCGTTGGGATCATCGAAAGCGAGGAACTCGCCGTGCTGCAAGCAGTTGTTGGGGTTCTTGGCTCTCAGCTCCGAAATCTGCACGGGCCGCCACTCGACGCTCGGCAGTGAGCGGACGCGCTCGTACCAGTTCTCCCGGCCCTGAACCGGAACGAACACGACGTTCCGCGACGCCTGCGAATGGCGTTCGATGCTCTCGAGGTAAGGCCACATTCGCGGCAGGTACTTCTTGTCCGAACCGGTTGCTAAGACGATGTTCATGTTCGGTGATTCACGGAGGTCGGATTCGGGAAGCCAATGCTTTTCGTCATTCCTTCTCGTTTCTCGCGGAGCTCACAAAGTTCGCGGAGGGTTCTGCATTTGCCCTGCGCTCTATGCGTGCTCTGCGTGCTCTGCGCGAGAGTCCGGTCCGGTCCTCGCTCTTCTATTTCGCGGAGCTCGCAGAGGTCGCGGAGGGTCCCGCATTCACTCCGCGTTCTCAGCGGGCTCCGCGCGAGAGTCCGGTCTGGTTCTCGTCTTCGTTTCTCGCGGGGCTCGCAAAGTGCGCGGAGGGTTCTGCATTCACTCCGCGTTCTCTGCGGTCTCTGCGCGAGACTCCGGTCTGGTTCTCGTCTTCGTTTCTCGCGGGGCTCGCAGAGTCCGCGGAGGGTCCTGCATTCGCTCCGCGTTCTCAGCGTGCTCAGCGCGAGAGTCCGGTCCGATTTTTGTGTCTCGCGGGGCTCGCAGAGTTCGCGGAGGGTTCTACAACAACTTGGCGTCCTCGGCGAGCTCTGCGTGCTCTGCGTGAGATCTTCGTTGCTTCTTCGATAAATGTCGCAATGGGTCATGCCGCCATCTCCCGGGGCTTCCAAGCCCCTCGGAGCTTCTCCACCAGGGTAAGCGCGGCGCCGATCGCCTGATGCATGTCCCAATAAACGTATCGCCCGCATCGCCCGCCGAAGATGGTTTCTGCCGGCAGCTCTTTGTAGCGCTCGTAGAGTGCCTTGCCCTTCTCGCCGGCGATCGGATAGTAGGGCTCCTTGCCGATCTCGTAGGAGTCCGGAAACTCGCGTGTGATCACGGACTTCGGCGAGTAGATGCCGTAAAGGTGCTTATGCTCGATGATGCGGGTGTGCGGCACATCCGCGTCGGTGTAATTCACCACCGCGCATCCCTGAAAATCGCCGTCGACCAGTTCCTCCTCGAACCGAAGCGAACGGTACTCCAACTCTCCGAACCGATAGTCGAAGTACTCGTCGATCTTGCCCGTGAAGATGACCCTTCCGAGCCTCTCGAACGCCTTCCTGTCTTCGAAGAAATCGCAGCCCGTCCTCACCTCGATGCCGTCCAGCATGCGGCCGAAGATCGGTGTGTAGCCCTCTTCGGGAATGCCCACGAACCGGTCGTCGAAGTAGCTGTCGTCCATGCTCAAGCGGACCGGAATTCGCCTAACGATGCTCGCTGGAAGCTCCCTTGGCGGGCGGCCCCATTGCTTGGCGGTGTAGCCCTCGATGAAGGTCTGATAGAGTTCGCGGCCGATCGCAGAGAGGCACCACTCCTCCAGATTCCGCGGGTTCTCGCAGGGGACGCGCTCTTCGGCCAGGCGCTTCTCGGCCTCCTCGGGCGTTTTGACCCTCCAAAGCTGGTGCAGCGTCATCAGGTTGATCGGAAAGCTAAGAAGACGGCCCTCAGAGCTCACCTTGACTCGGTGACAATACTGGCGGAAGTTCGCGAACCGGTTCACGTAGCGCCAGATGCGCTCGTCGTTGGTGTGAAAGATGTGCGCGCCGTGTTTGTGGACCGGGATACCCTCTACGCACTCGGTGTAGCAGTTTCCTCCGATGTGATCGCGGCGATCCAGAACGAGCACCTTGCAGCCGCGTCGGGACAGCTCATGCGCGCACGTTGCCCCGAAAAAGCCCGCGCCGACGATGACGTAGTCGTAGCCTGCCAAAAAGCACCCTGCCCCATGAAAACGGGGTCAAGGTGAGTATCGGTAGATTTGCCAGGAAGTTAAAGGGGATTCTCAGGTTCTGGCGGGTCCGGCAACCTGCAGCGCGTATGCCTCGCGGATCCAACCGATCAGCTCGCGGTCCAGGCCCTCGGGACTTGCCACGTCCACCTGGTTGTGGTAGCAGTTCTTGGAGACCTGCTCGACCTTCCCCAACCGTTCACCATAGATCGGGCGGGCCAGCACGAGGTTGAAGCGAATGCCCTTCCGGTGCGGGTGCACGCCAAGGAACGGGGCGCGCCCGGCGGCAAGGTTTAGAGACGTCCTTTCCTCCTGCACCCAGTACTCACCCAGCCCGTCGAGGATCGGGAGCAGCGCTTCGTAGATCCGGATCGCGATGGGATCGCGCACGATGGAACTCGGGATGCGCCTGTCCACAGGTCCATTATAGGGTGGCTCAGGGTCGAATCTAACCATTCCCAGAGACTTCTCTGCGCTTCAGGTACAGCCCTGTGGCTAGGAAGCCTACAGTTTCAATTCAGGCGTGCCTGTGCAGGCTGGCGGAATAGGCGAGACCCATCACGATGCCCAACACCCCGAACGCCGCAATCACGATGGGCGCAAACAAGAGCAGGGGCGCCATGGCGTACATGCCCGTCATGAAGCAGAACACGATCCCCGTGATTCCAAGAAGAAGCAGTGCCAACCCGCCCATGAAGTTGCCCTTGACTCCTTCGGGAGTGGGGTCTCCTTCATGCGGGACTGCGGGCCTTTGCTGCCCTTCGTGAAACTCGACCTCGACGGTCCGCTCGACCGCCGTGAGGTAGGGCGGTTCGGCGTCGGCCAGTTGCGTCTCGATAACGGCTTTCACGTGAGCGATGGCTTCCGACTCATTCTTGCCCAGCGCCCGGCAACCATGCAAGTCCGGCGCCCATGCCTCGAACACGCCGTCTTGCTCACGAACGAGAATGCGGAACTTCATGGCAGAGTCCTCCATCGGTCTCAAGTGGGCCGGTTGGCTTCATCCTGCGCCTGACGTGCGAAAGTCCCTATGACGAAGGTCATAAGAAAGCCGAGGGAGGGGGCTTCATTTCTTCGGACGCAACTGAAGGCCCATCTCCACCCACTGAGACTCGTCGACTTCGGAAGGCGCGCCCATCATGGGGTCGAGGCCGGGGCCGATCTTCGGGAACGCCATCACCTCGCGGATGTTGTCTTCATCGAGAAGATGCATGACGATGCGGTCGATCCCTGGCGCAATTCCGCCGTGCGGCGGGGCGCCGAATTGGAAGGCCTCCAGCATGTGGCCGAACCGGTCCTTCTGGGTGGCCTCGTCGATGTTCAACAGCGAAAAAACCCGCGCCTGAATATCCGGGCGATGGATTCGGATCGAGCCCGACGCCATCTCCGTTCCGTTGCAGACGATGTCGTAGCAGTCTGCGAACACCTTGCCGGGATCGCTTTCGAGAAACTCCAGATGCTCCGCCTTCGGGCCGGTGAACGGATGGTGCGTCGGCGACCAACTCTTGGTTTCCTCGTCCCAATCGAAGAGCGGAAAGTCGAGCACCCAGCAGAAGACCATCTTGCGCCTGTCGCGCAGGCCGCAGCGCTCGCCGATCTCGTTGCGAAGTCGGGAGAGCACGTTGTTTCCTGCGGAGTAGGAGTCGGCGATGAAGCAGAGGAGATCGCCCTCTAGGGAGGGTGAGGATTGTGAGGATTGTGAGGATTGTGAGGATTTTGAGGATGGTGAGGATGGTGAGGGTGGTGAGGATTGTGAGGATGGCGAGAGTTGTTTTTGATCGGCAATTTGTAGGATTCTCTCGATCTCCTCGGGTTTGAAGAACTTGGCGATGGAGCCGCGGACTTTGCGCCCGGAGGACGATGCCACCGCGCCCTCGCCGTCCGAGACGCTGAGAGTGGCCAGGCCCTTAGCGCCGAACTCTTTGCAGAGGGTCTCGAGCTCACCGATCTGGCTGCGCGAGAGCGACGCCCCGCCGGGATATCTCACGCCTCGCACTCTTCCGCCCGACGTCGCGACGTTCTTGAACACGCCGAAATCGCAGCCCGCCGCGACGTCGGTGATGTCGAAAAGCTCCAGACCAAAACGCAGGTCCGGCTTGTCGCAGCCGAAGCGCTCCATGGAATCGGCAAAGGTGATCCTCGGGAACGGCCCGACGGGCTCCTTGTCCAAACCGAATTCGTCGATGACCCCGTTGCACACTTCGAGAAACAGGCCTTCGGCGATCTGCAGAACATCCTCTTGCGTGATGAAGCTCATTTCGAGGTCGAGCTGCGTGAATTCCGGCTGGCGGTCGGCACGCTGCGATTCGTCGCGGAAGCACTTGCAGATTTGGTAGTAGCGCTCCAACCCGGCTACCATCAGAAGCTGCTTATACTGCTGCGGGCTCTGCGGCAGCGCGTAGAACTTGCCCGGCTCCAGGCGATACGGCACTAGGTAGTCGCGCGCGCCCTCGGGTGTGGAGCGCGTGATGATCGGCGTCTCCGTTTCGACGAAGCCGCGCGCGTCGAGATACGCCCGGATGCGGCGCACGGCCGACGCGCGCACCGCCAACTTGCGATACATCTCCGGGCGGCGCAGGTCGAGGTAGCGGTGCTTGATGCGCAGCTCCTCGTCGACCTTCGCCATGGTTTCCTCGTCGCTGATTGGGAATGGGAGGGGCTTAGCAGGGCCAAGGACTTGGTAAGTCTCGGCGATCAGTTCGACCTCGCCGGTCGGCATTTTCGGGTTGACGGTTTCCGAGCTTCTCCTTTGCAGGCTGCCGCTGACAGCGAGACACGTTTCGGATCGGATTTCACTGAGATTGGGAAACTTGGCGGGGTCGAGGAAGACTTGCACCAGCCCGGTGCGGTCCCTCAAATCCACGAAGAAAAGCCCGCCCAGGTCGCGGACGCGATGGGCCCAGCCGTTCAAGACGACGCTCTGCCCTTCATGCTCGGGGCGCAGTTCGCCGCATCCGTGGGTGCGCTGAAGAAAGCTCATTTAGGCTCGGAAGGATACCTTCCGAAGGGTAGGGATTCCTGAGGCGGCCACTCCCAACCGTTGTCACATGCCGATGCCGTGCAACCAGTTTTCAGTTCGAGTAGGGCTTGCTCCCCCTCTAATTATCAAAAGGACGCACGGGCTCGGTCGTGCCGAACGCCTCGGTTCCCCCAATGTGATCAAATCCTGTAAGAAGCTGGGATTCTGATGCCATATATCGGGCGTAGGTCCGACTGCGACCACTTCGATCGAGCTGCCATTGCAGGCCACTACGCGAATGGGTCCATAGCTTCGGTCATGTTTGTAAAAGAGCACCTGAAGTTCCTTGACGGCTTCGGCCTGCATATCAGCGACCCTTCGCGGAAAAATGTAGTAGTCGACATAGGGTGGTGTCCAGAGCTGTCGGACGCGCAGTAGTAGAGATGAGCCGAGCAGATTTTCGGCTTGCACCTTCTGACCGCGTTTGAACGTAAGTGGCGGATCTGAGATCGAACGCAGTTCGACGGCGCACATCCCGGCAAGCACCATCGCCACTATCCCCAAAACGACCCACCGGCGCCGCTTCATGCGATTATTATACGATGGAACTCTGGCCCCCACGGCACCGCCACCGCGCTGACCGTCGGCGACATGCCGCCCGTCCTGGCCTTATTCAGCATCCCCTCCCAGGGTGTTTTCTTTCAGGGCCCTCATGAGCAGGACGCACATTCGTACGCAGGCAGCTGTACAGATAACCGACATCAGCCCAAAGAGTAATCGGTTAAGGGATGCGGCCCTTGCCGCTTCGAAGGCGAAGCCCGAGAGGACCGCTGCCATCGCAAAGCCAGCACCGGCGAACAACAAGATAGCGATCGCGTTGCCCTTCTTCCCAGGCCTGATCACGGCACCGTCACCGCGCTGACCGTCGGCGACATGTCGCCCCTCACAGCACCACCGTCACCACGTTGCTCGGCACGCCGTCGCCCGAGACGTTCGAGGCGACCGCCCGGAAGTCGTACTCCACCCCCCGCTCCAGGCCGGTCAGGCCGATCTCGGTGTCGGTCGTCGTCACCTGCCACTCGCCCCAATCCTCCGTCTGCTGGCCCGCGAGGGTGCGCTTGCGCCGCTGCATCTTATAGAAGGCGACCGCCCCCGGAGGGTTCGGCCCGCCCACAGGCGCCGGCGATTTCCAATCCAGAAAACAATCGCCCGGACCCTGCACCGTGGCCTCCAGTTGCCTCGCCTGGCCGGGGAGGTTGCTGTTCGGCGCGTTGCGCGGGCCCCAGCCGATGTGCACCAGGTTCGGCGAATCCACCCCGTGCGTTGCGATCGCCAGGTTCAACAGGCGGCGCGCCTCGTCGTCGCAGTCGTCGTAGGAGGCGTCCTCGGCGACGACCGCCGCGCGGAATTGGCCCTCTTCGTTCTGCCTTGTATTCTTGGCGGTGGTCTTGGTGGTGATGAAGCCGTTGAAGGTTGCCAGGGCGAAGGGCTGGCCCGGCCCGCTGGGATAAAGCGCGGCGTTGGCGGTGATCCCCGCCACGATGGCGCTGTAGAGAGAATCCTTTTCGGCTTTTCGGTCCGGATATTTCGGCATTTTGTCTCCCGTTCGGCTCCGAGGCCGTTGGGCTGGGTTTCTTGCCTCTGGCTAGCGAAGTCTGTTTCCGGCTTCCGTTAGCCTCCGGCGCCAGCCCCGGCCGGGGCCTTGATAGGCTAAGTTTAACCTAAACCGCTTAGAAATCCTCGATTCTCGGCCGGAAATCGAGGATAGGCGATCAGGAATCGACGATTGGCGACAGGGAATTGAGGATTCCCGATCGGGAATCGACGATTGGCGACAGGGAATTGAGAATCCCTGGCCGGGAATCAAGGATTGGCGACAGGGAATTGAGGATTGGCGAGCGGGAATCGTTCAGTCCTCGTCGCGAATGGAGGTTTTGCGTGCCGCTGGGCCGCTTCCCGGGAACCAGGGGAATCAACCCCCGCAGACGGGGGCAGCCATCCAAAGACAAGAGAACTGAAGGAACCCACCAACCGGGCGGCCCGCCGGTCGGGCGACAGCCATTCTGGCGGGGGCGTGAGCGATCCTCTCCTTGGCCCGGGAGGTTTTCGCTCGGCCCTTCAAAACCTGGCAGTGACCGCGCGAGACGAGACTATGAACCGTTTCTTTAGGTTGCCAAACTCCTTCCGGTTGACTGTGAGCTGCTTAAAATGCACAGTCACCGAATCTGTGGAAGCCTTTGCGGCCGTGAAGCTGCCCAGGCCCTTATAGAGCGAAGTGAAGAATGGCGGCCGAACACGGATGCGGACGAGCTCAATAAGCGGAACCGAAGCGGACGGTGGTTCGGAAATCAAGACGGCCCCCGGGCGACTCTTCGGGGCGACAAAAAATGCGGTAGCCCGGTTCCAGGCTGGAATCATGTTTCCGACTGCCATTTTCTCGATGTGGCGGAGGCCGGTCGGCTTAATCTCCCAAAGATCGAGATAGCCGTACTCATTGCCGATGAATTTTTGCGGATAGAGATCAGAGCCTTTGGCGTACGTGTACCAAATTTGATCAAAGGTAATCGTCGCGAAAAGATCCTTGCTCACAAGATGAGAAGTCTTGAATTGGCGGGTCATCGGAAGACTCGCGAGAGCCTTCCGATTCAACTCCTCCATGTCGGGAGCCTGACGAAGGCAAAACAGGACGGCGCAAACTATCACTTCATGGCTGGCCACTCGTAGGCCTTAACGCAGTCTTTGAATGACTGATTGTCAACGCAGCTGAAGCCGCCCTTATCGGACGTGCACTTCTCAAAGGCATTGCCTTTCATGAGGCAAGACCATAACAGGTATATCCCCATTGCTATGTTTTGACAAGGGTCTTTCAGATTCGTGATCGTGCATGTGCCGTGCTCATAGGCTCCGGTTTTTGGGTTCTTGACACAGCATGCAATGCCCTCCTTTCCGAGGTGGAAATCCTCTCTTATTTGCAGGAGTCCGGTCGCGGCGGGTGGCCGGACGCTTTAACCAAGAGCGTCCTACCGGATCTATTGCCTCCCGGCCTGAAGGCCGGATTCGCCCTTTCCCTTTGGGTTGGGTGGCTGGGGGACTTGTCCCCCTGAAATGACTCGGGCCGAGAGCGGGGTGCCGGGACTATTTCGCCCTCCACGCCGATTCCTTTTGCGTGACCTTCCATTGGTCGTCGAAGAACCCGGCGCCGATGACGCCGCCCGTGCCCTTGGTGTAAATCTCAGGCCCGAACACGCACCAGTCCGGATACTGCACGCCGGAGACGAAGTAGGGCAGGCGGTCGGCCAGCCTCATGCCCTCGATGCCCGTTCCGCCGACCACGCCCACCATGCCGAATCGGGAACCGGATCGAGGATAAAGGAAGACGCATCCAAGGGCTTTGCCGCGCTCCTCCCGCGAGCCGACGCGCAGCTTGCCGCTCTCCACACGAATCGGGGAGCCCTTTAGCAGCATGCCGTAAGCCGAGTTCGTGCTCGCGTTGCCATACAGCACGAAGTTGCGATCCAGATAGCTGCCGCCCGTCAGCTTGCCAAAGGTCCGCAGGGCCTCGTCGTCCGAGATCATGGGAAACGCTCCGTTGCCTCGGTAAAGGAACGTCTCGGCGTCGAAGCGCGCTTTCGCCAGCGCCCAAGCGTTCTCTTCAGGTGTGCCGTGCGTGCCGTAAACGAGCACTCCCAGATTTCGGAATGCGGATTTGAACAGATGCCTTCGGACGCCGGCGAACCGCAGCGGCGCCGTCCCGACGGAGACCCATTTGCCGTCCAATAGCTGGAACGAAAGCGCCTGCTTCTTGATGCCCGCAAGCGGAGCGGAGACGGTCTGGCCGTCCAATTCGGCGACGAAAACGGGCAAGGTCCAATCCACTCCGTCGGGCAGGATCGAGAGGCGGCTTACGTTCTTGGTGGTTCCCTTCAGCCGGCCGGAAAGGCGCTCGATCGAGATCTCGCTCAACGCCATCGGCGAGAGCTGGCCCTCGATCCGCGCCCAATAGCAAGTGCCGGAGCGGCCCGGATCGAACGTAACGAAGTCCACCCGCGGAACGCTCTTTGCGGCCAAGAGGCGGCTGTCTTGAAACAGCTTCATCATCGGCGGCCAGTCGACGCAATCGGCTCCGGGCGCCGCGTCTCCGTCCCACCAGTGCCCCGCGCCGGGCTGCTCGTGGTATTCGAATTTGGCGCCGATATCGGTGAGCACCTGTTTCATGGTGCGCGCCTCGGTAACGGGCACGTTGTCGTCCTTTTCGCCGTGCAGGATGTAGATGTTCTCCATGAGGAAGTTCTTCTTGAGGCCGAGCGTGTCGCTGCCGTTCATGGACCGATAGAAGAGCTCTTCGACGGGATTTGCCGGCGCGGTCCTTGGCGCTCCGGCGTAGCTGAAGAAGCTCACCCAGCCCGCGCTCGGACCGATGGCCGCGAAGCGGTCGGGATAGGTGGCGCCCAGGTGCCACGTGCCGTGGCCGCCCATGGAATGGCCGCTGAGGTAGATGCGCGAACGGTCCGCACCGAGGAACATCTCCGCTATGTCCAACACCTGCATGGCGTCTTCCTCGCCCCAATCCTCCCAATCGAAACCGAACGGTCTGCGGTTGGTGGGAGCGACCAGGTTCGCCCAGTCCTTGCTCGAATAGGCGTCCGCCTGGCCGATCGCCTCGACGCTTGCGCCGTGAGGGGACATGATGAGCGCCTTCGGTCCCGGTTTTTTCAGCGCGGGATTGACCGCGAAGTACTGCACGCTGCCGTCCGCGTCGCTGTAGTAGGTCACCTTATACGTTTGATCGGGCCGTCTCACGCGCATCGTCGCCTTTTGAAAGTCGAGCATTCCCTGCGGGCCCACGAGCGTGAACGAAATTTCTGCGGAGCCCTCCTTTTCCGGAGTCGCTGCCTTATAGAAGAGCGGGGCCTTGAAAACGCAGAGCGGAGGCAGGGTGGGGAGTTCGTTCTTCACCTTTTCGCCGCCCTCTACGCGCACCCAAACCGAGAGCCCGACGAGAGGCTCTGTTGTGCAGTTGAGAACTTGAATCCCCAGGAAACCGTTGCCGGATCGACCGACGACCTGGTCCCGCAGCGTGAGGTCGCTCATGTTGAATTGCGCTTTCGACTGTGGCCTGGCCAGCCTCGCCGTCAAGTTTCCGCGCCCCGCGCTGAAAAGCAGCGTGTTGGTTCCGGTCTTCAAGGCGACCGGAAGTTTCAGGTACCTGTTTCCGTAAGGGTCGCCCGCGAACGGCTCGCCGTTGACATAGACGACGCCATGGCCAGAGGCCTCCAGGACGTCCACTTCATCCGATCCTCGCTGAACCTGAAAGCAGGCGTATCCCCCTTGATACGGAGCTTGATCGATGGCGCCGTTCGCGTCGGCCTTGAGCGCGGTCCAGGCGCGCTTCTCGCCGTTCGGGAGGGCGACTTCGTCGCCGGCCTTTGGATCCTTCCACTTGCCGGAGGCGAACAGAGCCTGCACGGCGTCGGCAGGGAACGGGATGCGGCCCGAACGGGCGACGCCGCGGATCGCCAGGCCCTCTTTGAGAACCTCCGGAGCGGCTTGCGTTTGGGCGGTGGCGGCGGCCAGGGCAATGACGGTTAGGAGCATTCACCGGTGTTACCCCAAAGAGCGGATCGGAGCGAAGGGCGGGGTGTCGGGGGCGTTGATCGTGACCCTTTGGCCGGGCTGCGTGGGAGAATGGTTAAGCTCACCGGACGCTCGACGCAAGGCTTCCGCACTCAACCCACAAGTGGTTAGGCACACAACAAGCGGAGCCATGCAAGAGGGAGCTCACTCAATGGAGGCCACGGAGTGGTCTGCCGACAGCTGAAGGTGCTGTGCGAGGCAAACTACAGCTGCTACCAGGGCGAGAATCCCGAGCTAGCCAATCACCGACCTCTTCCCTAACAGGTTGCCAATGATCTCCAAAACGAAGCTAAACGACGCTTTCGCCGCCTCTCGCTGGTCAACGTCAGTCTTCTCAAAACCCCAGTCGCAGATAGACTTAACCATTAGGAACGGGACCCTCCTATTGTGGCAAGCTGAAGCCACTCCATAACCTTCCATGTCAAGCCCCCACGATTCTGGAAATTCGCGCTTCAGCCGTCCACGCAACTCCCTGTCATTGATCACCTTGGTTCCTGTCAGCATAGAGCCAAAGTGGACGTCGCTAGTTTTCGCAGTCAACCTCGCAGCAGCCACAAGTGCAGAATCGGGTTCAAGACTGCCTCCCTTGTGTATCATCTCCCCTTCCAGGGACTTCCCCGTTTCACAATCGATGATCCTGCTGGCAACAATCAGGTCCCCTATGCGCGACTCCTCTTCCCTAAACCCCATACAAATGCCGCAAAGAAAGCAGAATCCGGGCGCGACCGCTTCCAAAGCAGCATCGGTTGTTAGCAGCGAACCCCTTGTGCCCAATTGTCCGATCTCGCACCGGGTTACCAAGATCTCCGCGCAATCAAGTCTGCATGACCATAGGGGAACCTGTTCCCCCGCTTCTACTATTATGGACGCCTTGGACTTTAGCAGTTCCAGTAGCTCCTCTTGCTCTATATCGGTGGCGACGACCAATAGCACACGCTCTGCTGGGGCAGCTGCCTCGAAGAACTCTGATCCAAATATTCGCTTAGCTTCAGACAGAAGGGCTTCCGTCGCAGAGATTAGCGGCTCATAACCGACCGCATCTGCCGGACGATGATGCATGGCTATCGCGTCGATCTGTGAGGCTATCAGGTTTCTCCGAGCAGCGATCGCTGCCTCCTCCCTATCAGCCGAAGCCGCGCTAAGGCCCCCAAGAAGTGACTTCCACGTTTCCTTGAAATGCAGGCCGATAGGGCTGAGGCGTTGTCTCAAGATCTCGCGAACGTTGTCAATATCATATAGCTCATTGATTCCCTTGACCCAGGCGCGCTCTGTTACCTTACGAAGAAGCGGAAGGTCGAAGCTTGGAAAGGAAGTTGACAGGTTGTCATACGTGTGCAGTCCCGGGATGCCCGTGACAATGTCCGCCATGCACACCTTCGTATACCTTCCGATGTATGTTTCGGCGATCCTCCTTCTCACGACTTCGAATGCAACCTGATCGCTTCCCGCATTTGGCCGAAATAAGGCGGCTGTAATCGCCTTGCCTTGCCAATCCCTTAACACAGCGTCGGTTAGGTGCTTCGCCCTCACAATGTGGTCGGGGTCTTGGTTTGAAGCCTCGCTGCTCCATGACACCATGGAGTTGAAGAGCAGTGAGGTTGTGCTATTCGGTACTATCAATCGAGGGGGCGTCGCTCGGATTATTGCGCTCTTGCCAGTCTCGAAGTATATCGAGTACCTGTCCCTATCGTGTTGGTAGAGTCTCTGTCTAGTCTCCAAGAACTCTTCCGGCGTTGGATGGCTGCTCATTGGTGTCAGCGCATCGAACTGCATGAGAGTCCTGATGAACTCGCGGTGCTCGGGCTCGCCAAAATTGCTCTCCCAAAGGCTCGCATAGCTACAGTACGTCGTGCCAGGCGCAACGAGCAGGGAGGCGGACAGAAGCCACCACAGTTCCTTCTGCGAGGGCCAGTAGCCTACGGACTCGCGCACCTCTCGATCAAGAAAGTGTCCGTACAGGTTCAGGGAATTGAGCTTCATCGATCGATCGCTTTGTCTCTATACCCCGAGGCGCCCACACTAAGCGTGCAGGAACCCGATGACCAATGTCCCGGACAAGCCTCACCTCAACGAATCTGCGTCATTGTGAGGGGATGCCTCCGCCGGGTGCCCACGCCTTGCGTGGCCACTGACGGACGAGCCACCCTTCGGGTGGGGATCCAGAGAATCCCAGATCTTCGGGTGGCTGCAGACGAAGGAGGCCGTCTCATTGTGATGAAGAGTAACCCCACCCCGCCCTCGGGGTGGGGTTACTTTCTTTGCGTCAAAGGAAACGATGAGGCGGCCTCCGTGCAGGGCTGCGTCCCGGGTCCGTTGCGGGTCCGCCATGGCGCCCTGACGTCGCAAGGCAGGTTCAAAAAAGCTCACTCCCCTGGGCGTCGTGAAGACCTGATTTAGACTCAATGATCATCGTCACCCCTAAGCGCGTATGGTTTGTGATGATCATCCTCCGACACCGTTCCCACCACTCTCACCGACTCACCCACTCATTGGCCTCCCTGCCCGGACATCCCAAAGCGGCGCCGGGCCGCCGCACTCCAAAGAGCCTCCGGCTCACCTCACCATTCTCACTACTCTCACCGACTCATCCACTCATCCACTCATAGGCCCCCCTGCCCGGACATCCCAAAGCGGCGCCGGGCCGCCGCACTCCAAAGAGCCTCCAGCTCCTTTCACCACTCTCACCATTCTCACCATTCTCACCAGCCCACATGCGTCCCTGCCCGGGCATCCCAAAGCGGCGCCGGGCCGCCGCACTCCAAAGAGCCTCCGGCTCCTTTCCCCACTCTCACCATTCTCACCACTCTCACCATTCTCACCGACTCACCCCTCCGCACCTCCATCCCCCCAGGTACCCTCTTGCACTCAAATGGACCCGGCGCTGTTTCAAGAGAACGAGCGGCTGACGCCGAAGGCCGACGAGCGCAGGTTCGTCGACATCGGCGCGCTGGAATGCGAGCGGGGCGGGAGGCTGGCAAACGTCACCGTCGCCTATCAAACGTGGGGCACGCTGAGCGAGTCGAAGGACAATGCCGTTCTGGTCTGCCACGCGCTTACCGGCGACTCCAACGCAGCGGGGTGGTGGGACCGGCTGGTGGGTGAGGGAAAGGCGATCGACACCGCCCGGTACTTCGTCGTCTGCACGAACTCGCTCGGCGGGTGCCGGGGCACGACGGGACCGTCTCACCTAGCCGAAGACTCTCGGCCGTGGGGATCGCGCTTCCCAGAGATCACGATCGGGGACACGGTTGAGGGCATGCGCCGTGCGCTCAGCGCGATCGGGATCGAGCGTCTGCATGCGGCTGCCGGCGGGAGCATGGGGGGAATGCAGATTCTGGACTGGACCGTGCGGCATCCGGGCGAGATCCGGAAGGCGTGGCTGACCGCAAGCTGCGCCGCGCACAACGCCAACCAAATCGGCTTCAACGAGGCGCAAAGGCAAGCCATCCTGCGCGATCCGAAGTGGCTCGGAGGGGATTATCCGCCCGACGATCCTCCCGTGGGCGGGCTGGCGGTGTCGAGGATGATCGCGCACCTGATGTTCCTCAGCGAGGCGGCGCTGGAAAGCAAGTTTGGGAGGAGGCTGCAAGAACGCGGGACGGACGGAGCCAAGGGGCCCGGCATCGGGCCTTCGACCTTCGACCCTCGTTCTCAGTTCCAAGTCGAAAGCTATCTGGAGTATCAGGGCGAGAAATTCACCAAGCGCTTCGACGCGAACAGCTTCATCTGGCTGACGCGAGCCATGAACGCCTGGTCGGTGGAATCCCTCGAAGGCTCAACCACCGAATACCTCTTAACAAGCTTCACCAGCGACCGGCTCTATCCGCCGCATCAGAGCGAGCGGCTCCACCAAATGGCCGAAGAGGCGGGCTGCAAAAGCCGGTGGGTGAACATCGACCTGCCATACGGTCACGACGCATTTCTGCTGGACGAAGGGGAACAAGGCGAGGCGGTTAAGAGGCTCTTGGAACCTTAACGCCGCCCTGTGAATCAGCGATTGGTTTCAGTGCTGGGAATATTTGGATTCCGCGCGGAATGGTCAGGTAATTCTGCCGGTTGGACGCCGAGCAGGACCGGCCCGGAGACATTTCGGGCCGCGCACCCATAGAACTTTGTTACAATCCAAGAGTACTACTTAGTACAGGAAGAGGCAGGTGCTGGTTTGGGGAAGGTCTATTTTGCGTTGTCGTCGGTGTTGGCGTTGGCCGGAGTGGCCGTTGGGGTTTGGGCCACGCATAGGCCCCAGGAGCGTCAGCTTCGGGTCGTAGGCGGGCGGTCCGCGATCGGGTTCTTCCCTTCCCTGCTGGAGGGATATGGCCTTCGGCTTTACACGAAGGACACCGCGGAACCGGACAGCACGAGCGGAGAGGTCTCTCACGGGTTTCGCATAGCGCAATCGGACCTTCGGTTCCGGCTGCAGGACGGCCGGCTGCAACGATTCGACGGCGGCTCGATCGTGCACGAGGGCGGATTCCAGTTGATGGGCGCGCGCAAGGCCCTGAACGCCCTGAGCTTTCGGGTCACCGCCAGCAAGGTCGTCGCCGACGGGCTCGATCTGACCGTGACCACGGGCAAGGAGACCTTCGTCGCCTTCGATCTCGTCAACCCGCGCACATCCTTCTTCGTTGAAGAAAAGCAGTTGGTCGTGAGCGCGATGGACATGATGTTGACGGTTCGCGGCGCGCAAGAGCTAGGGCGTCCGGACCTTGCCGGAAAGCTGCTCGGCATGCTCACGGTTTTCGCCAATTCGGAGCCCACCGACGGCAAGGGCGACATCGAGGACCCCCCTGGGTTCGAAACGGGGCCCGCGTTGGACGGCCTCGACGTGTCTCTTTCCGCTATGAGCAGCCTTCAGTCCGCCGGGCGGGTCGGCGCGTTTCCAAACGGCACCAATGGGCTCACCATGTCCACCACGTCGTGCAACGTCGGCACCGTGAACATCCCGTGGAACGCGCCGATGCAGGTGACGCATCCCGTGATCGCCATGAACCTCTATCGGGTCCTCAACGGCCGGTTCGAGCAGGTGGGGTGGTCATGGCTCAAGCACGGGTTCTTTGCGACCAATTCGAACGGTTGCGGCACCTGCCAAAACCCCGGCACGGGCTCGCTGCTGGGCGTCAATTGCTCAGACACTTACGGTCCGAGCAACAACAGCGACCGCTTCTACCTCGGCGGAAGGGACGAGCTAAACGCTTTCACAGGAGTGTGGACGTGCACCGGTTCGTGGTTCTCGAATTACGTTGCCGACTGCGTGCGGCGAAACAACGGCGCCGGCCTCGACGGAGCCGCCCATCGACTTGCCGTACTCGATTCGGACCTCGGGAATTCGGGCGCGACGTACTACTACGAGGCGTTCTACATTCTTCCGAACGACATCAACACCTATAACCAGATCGGTTCTCGCGCCGCGACGATGAGCTGGGGCGGAACGGTCTGGAATTTTACGACGACGGACGCCATGATCTCCGGACCGGCGATCAACCGGTGGGGCGACCTGCGCAATACCGCCATTCCCCGCACGGAGGGCGACGTGATCGTCGCGGTTCGGACTTCCGATCTGGGCGGCGGCATGTGGCACTACGAGTACGCCGTTTACAACCACAACTTGGATCGGCAAATCAGGGAGTTCTCGATTCCCGTTCCCGTGGGCATCAACATCCAAAGCGTCGGATTTCACGACATCGACCAGGACGCGGCCAATCAGTGGCCTTCGACGATCGCCAACGGGGCCATCACTTGGTCCACGGGAATCTTCGGCAGTCCGACGGCAAACCCCCTGAAGTACAGCTCCGTGTTCAACTTCCGATTCGATGCGAACATCCCTCCCGCTCCGACGACCTCCGCGCTGACGCTGTTCAAGCCCGGAACCGGCGCCCAGTTGACGGCCTCGACAAAGGGCCCCCTGGTCCTCCAGCCGGTGAGCGGCTTCCAGCCCGTGTTCGCCATCGTCACCGGCGGCGACCTCCAGAGCCTGGCCGCTTCGGACGACAACCGGCTTGGCCTCGTTCGAGGACCTGCTCCGACGAGCAACTCTGCGTTCGGGATCAAAACCACGATCAACGGCCCGGCAAGCGTGGTGGGAAGCCTCACGATCGGCGTCGAGTCGAGGGACATCGTCGGCCCGGGCTCCGGCGGCGTGCGGACCATCGAGCTATGGAACTGGATCACCCAATCCTGGGACCTCATCGACTCGCGTGCCACGACTCAGCCGGACTCGCTTGTAGTGGTGACCGTGTCCACAAACGTCGATCGATACATCGACGCCACGACGCGCGAAGTCCAGGCGAGAATCCTCCACAACGGCGGGATCTCGCCGCTCAGCACCCGTCCGATCGCGTTCGACCTGGTTGGGTTCCAGTTCAATTAGCCCGAAGCTTGGGCCGCGTCGAAAATCGGCCGCGGCTCAAGCGATTCCACATTGCCTCAGCGGCTCCACGAAATCGGATGAAAGCGAAACTGCTCTTGACAGGACTCTTGTTGGCCGCGCCGCTGCCCTCGGCGCTCGCGCTCTCGGTGATCTACGACAACACGTCGACCTCCCTCAACAACAACATGCCGCTGCTGCCCGAGTGGCGGAACGACAGCGCCGAGGCCGGAGACGACATCTGGCTGGCGGGAACGGATCGAGAGGTCGTGGAGCTCATGCTCATCTTCAACTATCGCGGGTCGATTTCGGGGACGTTCGACGGCCGCATCCGCTTTCGCTCTCTGATCGACGACACCCAAGCGCCGGGAGACGCCTTTTACGACAGCGGGATCATTCCCAACATCCCGACGGTGGCGGGGCATAACGTTTACACGTTCGAGATCCCGCACGTCGTGGTCCCAGGGCACTTCGTGTGGACGGTGCAGGCTTACAATCGCCAGGGCTCGGTGGGCGAGCTTGGGCCCTGCTATTACAATCCGGCCACGGTAGGATTCAGCGACGACTTCTTCTGGCTATCGGATATGGGTTCCGATTGGACGCAATACAGTTGGGGCGGCGATCCTTATGCGAACTTCGCGGCGCGCGTGACGGCCGTTCCCGAGCCGGCGACGCTATGGGCTTTGACCGTCGGCGCATGTCCTTTCCTCCGCCGTCGCGGCGCCCGATACCGACGTCGTGCTGAAGGCCGCCGTCGGCCTCATCCCGTCATCCCCCCGTCGAAACCGTTTGGGGCGCGCTCTTGACGCCGACGCCGTCTTCCTCCGGCGTGCGATAGGCGACCTGCACGGTGAGCTTGATCGCCGCCCCCGTCAGCCCGTAAAAATAGGGCGAAGAGCGGTCGAACGCCGCCAAAAACTGCGCCCCGGCATCGATGGAAAGATAGATGTTCGCGCCGTCCGCCCAAACCGGCTTTCCGTTCTGCAATTCGTTTGTCGGGTCGGTGCCCCAATGGATGAAAACTCCGCCCGTCGTCAGCTTAACCTCCACCCCCGGAACGTCGGCGCCGACCTCGCGCTTCGTGCGTATGCGATCGGGGATGGTGAGCCCGGCGTCGGAGCGCATGGCGTCGGTGAAAGTCGGATTGGGCTGCAGGCGCTTCGACGCGGAGCGCCAGATCGCCTCCGCTGCGTCTTCCGAAGTCTCCAGGGCTTCGTTCGCGGTCACAGCGGCCGTGTCCGCCGAGTGCTTGGAGGCCAGCTTTGTGGTCAGGTCGGTGAGCTTCGTGGCGAAGTCCGTAACCTCGCCCGGGTTAAAGCCGAAGGCGGCTCCGTTCGCCGTCATCCAGTTCTTCATTTGGGTGAACTTAATCTGAAATTCGTCGTGGTTTGTCGGTACAAAATCTTGGGCCATTCTGATCCCCCAGGGACTCTCCCCGCCAAGAGTATGGGCCAAAACCCCATTTGGCGGGGCCGGAATTTCAATTGGGAGGGCCAGAAAATCATTTTCCGGCCTTCGCAAGTGCCTTTCCGACCTTCCCAATCCGTTTGCCCGGGCTCCCATTTCATCTCGAGCCGCTCACAAACTGGTTTGGGAGGCCCGCGCCGGAGAGCGGGACGCTCGCGCTGGTGTGACTTAGCTTCAAATAGGGGCATTTTTAGCTTCAAATGGGGGCGCGAGCGCATCGCACCCCTGAACCTGCAACGGCCACCACTTGTGCCGACGAGCCCGGCCGAATTGGATACATTCCTCAGGAAAAAACGAAAAAAAAGATCGCCGACCACGAAATCGGTGTTACTATTACGCCGTGGGCACAGCTCACCAGATGGCGATCACCGAACATTCCGAGGCCAAGCGAGCAAGACTTGCCATATTCCCGTCGCTTGTCCTGCTAACTTCGGTCCTCTGGCTAGCTGGCTGGACTAAATTGGGCTCAGTGGATCAACTTGCCGATTCACTATATGGCATTCACGTGGTGCCGGGCACTATGGCGAAGATTACGGCTCACGCTCTAATCTGGACTGAAATCGTGCTGCCACTTGGGCTTATGTTTCCGGCGACTCGGAAGGTCGCGGCAGGTACTTGCATGGCCCTTTTTTCGGCCTACTTTGCGACCAACGCTTGGCGTTTGATTGAACATATCCAACCAGCCTGTGGCTGCTTCGGCCCGATTTACACGGTTTCACCTTGGGGGCTGCTCCTCCTATCTTCCCTGTGCCTAATGGCAAGCACATCGATCGCTCGGGTCAACGGAAGCTCAATAAAGCCAGCGGATTCAAGTTTTTCAAGAGACGACAACCCAATGGAGGCGAAGGAATGAAAAATCACGACACACGGCGCAAGTGGATTGCGACGGGGATCTTGACGATCCTCTCCGGGAGTTCAATACTACTTGCGAATGACGGAAGGGTTACGGTCCAGTGCATTGATGCGGGACCTTGTTCTAGTAGTGAGAGTTGTACTCAAGCAACAAGCAACGGGGTAAAAAGCTGTCCGCCCCCTCAAGGGTCCAGCACCTATCTGAAAGACCAATGGATTAAGAAGGTGACCTACACAAAGACGATCTGTTCTTCTGCAGACTCGATTTGTGAAGACACACTCGAGGCCGTTTGCTGGACTTGGTACTTTTATGACCCCAGTCATACGAATTGTTCCGAGCCTTATGCAACGCTTTTGAGTTGTGTCAGGAACGATTTTTGCAATCTTCAGTAAACAAGCTTTACTGGGCTGATGTAATGAAAGAAAGCACTAAGAGGTAGATTTAAGATGAACAGAAAAAACAACGTAAGCTTCCGAGTAATCTCGAAGTCCAAGCTTGTGCTAGTGCTCTGCGCTTGCCCCTTGGTGGTCGCAGCACAAGAGCTGCCAACATTGAAGGGTCTAACAAAGTTGCTTGAAGCGAACTCGCGGGCATTTACATCTGCGAATGTTCAAGTTGAAGAGGACTTCACATTTGCAACCAACCCAACTCAAAAAAAGACCTATCAATGGAATTTTGACGGGAACAAGCTCTTTCGACAGGAGGCCCTTGCCAACGGAATGACCTTCACGATCATCTCTGACGGCAATCGAGAGCGATTTGTCTTCTCTAAGCAATCTCTCGCGGATTTGACGAAGTCTCAGGTACAGGAACAGAAGCCCGCGATGCGTGGAGGCATTTCCCCGCTATCCGGTGCCTGGGAAAGTCATGGCCAACGGTGGTGCGAGGTGCTGCGCTTAGGCAAGTTCAGCATCGTCGGAGTTGGGTCTTCTGCATACGGCCAAACGATAAAGGTAGCTGGAGCAGACAATCATGGCCGCTCTATTGAAGTCGAATTCGCTCATTCGCTGGGTTATCTCGCAACGTCCTGTAAGCTGATCTCCAAGTTCGGCGATGGTTCAGCTAATACTCAAGTTGATGCTTTCGAACTATTGCAATCGAAGAAGATCGAAGGCGTTTTTGTCGGAACCCTTGCTCGCCATTCAACGGAGTATGTTTACGCGAAAGACGGTACGAGGGTCTGGGCCCACAGTTCCATTCTCAAGTGCGCGTATGAAGACATTAATTCGGTTGGGGATTCACAATTTCGTGTTGCGCCGCTTCCGAGTGGTTCACGATATACGGATGGTGACTCTCAAAGGCAATATCGTATTGGTCCAGGGGGAACGGCATTCGAAATCGGCGGGGCAGCCGAGGCTAGGCAGATCGCAAACACTTGGATGTTCATACTTCCGGTTGGAATTGCGGCATGCTGGGCTGCGACAGTCCTTGGGAAGAGGAAAGTGCGCGGCTAGTATTCGTTTCAATCCGAGTATGCGGCGGGAGAGCGTGAGGCCGCAGTCGACTTTCGCCGACCACCTGCACTAGGTCGTCGTCTGCGGCTGTCAGCGATATTCAGGCAGCCACAGCTCTTCCGCATCGAAGAGCTTCATCACCATCTCTTTGATCTCCGCCGGGCAGCAGACCGCCGAGGTGAGCGGGTCGTGAAGAAGGGCGTGGACGGCTGTTTCTTTTGAGCGGTTTAGGCAGGCCTCGACGCCCAGGTCGAACATGCGCATGTTGCTCTCGCACACCGCCGCCATCTGGCGCGGCAGGCGGCCGTACTTCGTGGGCTGCACGCCGTTGCGGTCGATCAGGCACGCCACCTCGACGCAGCCGTCGGACATCAGGTTCGGGATGAGCCCCTCGTTCGGCGCGACGTTGCCGTAGACGACGATCGGGCGGTGCTTCTCGATGGCCTCGATGATCCACGCTCCGTACTCCTCGCTGCGCTCGAGCTTGATCGGCTCCTCGCCGGAGATCATCTTGGCGCGCTGCTCGTCCTGCGCCTTGCGCCATCCGGGCCACTCGTCGGCGTAGAAGCTCTCCTGTCCGCCGTAGCGTTCGATGGTGTATTTCTCGATAAGGCGCTTGCTGGTGCGGTAATAGGGGACGTACTCGCTGAGGTGGCCGCTGGATTCGGTGATGAACGCGCCGAAGTGCAGCATCATGTCGGTGCGCACGGGTTCGGCCTTGGCGAAGTCGGAATCGCGGTCGGCGGCCTGGGCCATGAGGATGGGGTAGAGATCGACGAAGCCGTCGGCGTCTGGTTGGCGGTTGGCGGTTGGCGGTTGGCGGTCCGGATCGGTTGGCGGTTGGCGGTCCGGACCTCGGACCTCGGACCTCGGACCCTCCGCGCTTCCTCCCGGACTTCGGACTTCGGACCTCGGACCTCTTAGCGTAGTGAACCACGCCAGATGGTTGATGCCGGCGCAGGTCCACTTCATGTCTTCGTAAGGGACGCCCGCGTACTTGGCGAGCATGCGCGAGGTGCCCTGCACCGAATGGCAGAGCCCGACGACGTTCATGCTCGTCGCGCGCTGCGCGGCCAGGCACATCATGTTCATGGGGTTCGTGTAGTTGAGCACTTGGGCGTTTGGGCAGTGCTTTTCCGCGTCGCGAAGAATGTCGATCCACACCGGGATCGTACGCAGGCTCTTGAACAGTCCGCCCGGTCCGATGGTGTCGCCGATGCACTGGCTGACGCCGTACTCCAGAGGAATGTCGTTGTCGAAGCGCACGCAGTCGAGGCCGCTCACCTCGATGGAATTGACGATGTAGTCCGTTCCCGGAAGAAGCTCGTTGCGGTCGGTGCTCGCTCGGACCTTCCACTTCCCCGATTCGCCCGCTTCTTCGAGGATCTTCTGCATGAGCTTGGCGGCCAGTTCCAGGCGGGTGCCGTCGATGTCGATTAGCCGCAATTCTCCGCCCTTGGAGTTCGGGATAAGCGCGACGTCCTTGAGGATTGAGTTGGTGAAGAAGCTGCCGGCGCCGATCATGGTGACGTTGATCGGGCGGGGCATTTCGCCTTCGAGGCCCTGCCTTTCCAGTTTGGGAGCGGTTGTGGTCGCCATGGGTGAAGGATATCTGAAGTGGGAGGTGGGGTTGGGTGGATGGTTGGAGTTCCGGAGAGGGATTTCTCACGGAGATACAAAGGCCGGAGAAGACACGGTCCGGATGGGAGTTTCCCGTTAGCGGACAAGGTTCGGATCGGAGTTTCTCGCAAAGGACGCGGAGAAGACGCTAAGGGCGCAAAGAGGGAATGGTTGTGGAGGCGTGGAGGCGTGGAGGTGTGGACGGTTGGAAGGGTGGACGCGGTGGAGTTGTCAACCCGAACTCAATCTGCAACAACTCTGATTCAGTAGACGTAGTGCTACTATTACCTGCATCCCGGCCGGAGGCGGAAGTTATCCCCTGGTCTTCCACAGGGGTTGTCCCGGTGGGAAGTCGGGACAAGTCTTCTCGCGAGGCGAACCGCTGGCAGGCCGAGCATGGAAAGGTTATCCACGGGGTGCGAATCGGGTGGAAGATGCGTCTGGAAACACGCGAACATGGCCGCAGTCAGAGAAATCCTGATCCCGCTTCACAGCATGGACGCCGAGATGAGCGCCCTCGGCTCGATGCTCTATGGCGAACGACCTGCAGAACAGGTTTTTGCTCTTCTAGAAGAGGACGACTGGTACGTCCTCGCGCACCGTGAAATCTACCGCTCGATGCGGCAGCTACAGCGCGAAAACAAGGCCATCGACATCGTCACGCTCAAGCAGGAGCTAACGCGACGCGGAAAGCTGGACGAGATCGGCGGGGAGGATTATCTCATCCGCATCGCGCAGGCCGTTCCCAGCCCGGCGAACGCGAGCTACTACGCGCGCATCGTGCAGGATAACGCGACGATGCGCCGGCTGGAAGACTCGGCGCACGCGATCGTCCGCTTGGTTCGCGATCCGGACCGCGACGTCGAAGAGAAGGTCAACGAGGCGGAGCAGGCGGTGTTCCACGTCGGGGCCAGGCGACTGGGCAAAGACTTCATGCCGATGCGGCAGCTGGCGACGGAGGTCATGACCGATCTCGACACCATCCTCGATACGGGCGAAGAAACGCTCGGCGTGACCAGCGGCTATGCGGACCTCGATGAAATGACCACGGGCTTTTACGGCGGAGATCTGATCATCGTCGCCGCCCGGCCGTCGATGGGAAAGACCGCGATGGTGTTGAAGACCGCCTTGAAGGTCGCCTCGGACGTCGGTCCGGTGGCGTTCTTCTCTCTTGAAATGGGCGGCAAGCAGCTCGCGCGGCGCTTGGTTTCCATGCTGAGCAAAGTCAGCGGGAACGCCATGAAGAAGCCGAATCTGGATCATGGGACCCTGAAGCGCCTTGCCGACGCCTGCGAGCACCTTTATGGCCTGCCGCTTTTTGTCGACGAGACCTCCGAGTGCTCGGCTTTCGAGATGATCGGCAAGTGCCGCAGGCTGAAGAGAGAGCACGGCCTGGCCATGGTGGTCGTGGACTATCTGCAGCTCATGCACTCTTCCAGAAGAAACGAAAACCGCGTGCAGGAAATCAGCGAGATCGCGCGCTCGCTCAAGACGCTTTCCAAAGAGCTGGACGTGCCGGTGATCGCGCTTTCTCAGCTCAGCCGCGCGGTGGAAGGGCGCGAGCACAAGATCCCGCAGCTCAGCGACCTGCGCGAGTCCGGCTCGATCGAAGCGGACGCCGACATCGTGATCATGCTCTACCGCGAGCAGTATTACAACGACCGCGACCCGAAGTGGCGCGAAGAGCATCCCGACGCCGACACCAGCCCGGACCGAGTCGAAGTGGCGGACATCATCATCGCCAAGCACCGCAATGGCCCGACGGGGCTGATCAAGCTGGCGTTCCAGCCGACGTACGCTCTGTTTTCGGATTTGAAGCAGTAGGGGAGTTGTGTGAGCGGTTAGCGGTTAGCGGTTGGCGGTTGGCGGTTGGCGGGACCTTGGGACTTAGGGACTTAGGGACCGGTTGGCGGTTGGCAGTTTGGGAGGACTGGGGACTTGGGGACTTGGGGACTTGGGGACTTGGGGACTTGGGGACGTGGGACCGTTTGGAAGGAAGGACGGAAGGGCGGAAGGAGCGCGGGCGTCCTCGCCCGCATGAGGGTGCGGCCATCTTGGCCGCTCTTCCGGGGGACCTGGGGACTGGGGACTTGGGACTTGGGGACAGTGGTTCGGTCCCATCCGCGGAAATCTGCGTCATCTGCGGTTCATAGATCGTGGACGAGTGCGCGGACGTTTCGGAGCATAAACCGCAGATTTACGCAGATGGGCGCAGATTCGGAGGGAATTGGAACCACGGAAAGGCGCAGAGGGGCACGGAAGGGAAGGGTTGGTGGGATCTAGGGACTTGGGGACTTAGGGACCGGTTGGCGGTTGGCGGTTGGAGGTTAGCGGATCGGAGGGGACTGGGGACTTGGGAACTTAGGGACCGGTTGGCGGTTGGCGGTTGGCGGTTACCGGATCGGAGGGACCTTGGGACCTTGGGACTTGGGGACTTAGGGACCGGTTGGCGGTTGGCGGTTGGCGGTTGGCGGTTGGCGGTTGGCGGTTGGCGGTTAGCGGTTCCGGGGGGCTGGAGAGTTGGGTCCCCGGATGCTTCCATAATGGACGCGGACAGATAGAAGGGGCGATTAGCTCAGTTGGTAGAGCGCCTCGTTTACACCGAGGATGTCGGCGGTTCGAGCCCGTCATCGCCCACCAGATCGTGGCACAGGCATCTTTCCCTTGCATCCGGTTCGAAATGCGTCCGCCATGATCCACCGATGATTCAGGTTCCAAAACGGGATCGATGTCAGGTTCAGAACGGGACCGATGACGGAGCGCCTCGTCGTTCCCGATGCACTGCACCGCTATACCTCGGGTCTGGGAACGATGGGCGAGTGACCTAAGGCGACAGCACAAGCGGACTAAAGCCAAAGCGCCGAGGGCGAATTCGGCCATGTGTCGGAATCGTGCGTTACAATAAGTAACCTCGAAGGTGGCGAATGGACAAAGCCGAGTACTCCCCCTGTGCGGTGGGACCGCCGAGCAAGCGTAACTCTGGCGCAGAGTGTCCGGTTACGACACGCGAAGTCGAAGTTCTTCGCGCCCGGCTTGTCGTCAAACTCGCGCGAAAGGGGATTCGCGATGAGGACTTGGAGGATGCGGTTGGAAGAGCGCTGCAGCGGATTCTGTCCGGGATTGCGCAGAAGCTTCCCGACGACCTCGATTCCTATGCTTCCAGAGTCGCGGAGAGCGTGTTCGCCGATTACGTCCGGTTGAGGCGGCCGAACTGGAGTCGGCTGAGACGCCGCATCTACTACCTTCTTTCCTATGGCCGGAGCCCCGAGCCATTTGGCCTGTGGCAGGTCGGCAATAAATGGCTTGGGGGCCTCTCTGAGTGGACTGGGCAGCCTATCAGGGCGACGAAGCATCTGCAGGCCCTCCGCGCCACGCAAGACGTACTCAAACGCGAAGTCCTGGGTGGCAAGTGTCCGGCCGAGGTCTCGCTGCCCGAGTTGTTGTGGAGTCTTTTCAAGTTCATCGCGACCCCCCTCGATCTGGATTCGGTGACGAGCGAGGTGGCCTTGCTGCTCCAACAGGAAGAGCCAAAAGTGATTTCTCTTGATTCACCGTCCATCCGAGGCGAGCCGTCGGAAGATCAACTGCCTCAGATGGAACTCCCTTGGCTTCAAGAGAACCTTTGGAAAGAGGTCCTGGAACTGCCTTCAAGGCAAAGGTCCGCATTGCTTTTGGGAATGTCGCGAGAAGACCTTGCCTTGCTCGTTCCGAGCATTTCCGAATTCGCCCAAACCGTCAGCTCGGATTCCCGTGTCCATCTCGCTATCTGGAACTCTCTTCCGCTCTCGGACAAGGAGATCGGCACTCGGATCGAGGCGACCTCGCAGCAAGTTTCCAACCTCCGAAAGTGCGCCAGGAAGCGGCTCGGCAGAAGACTTGCGCTATGGAAACGTGAGGAATGGTAGGAATGACACCGATTTGCCGTCGTTCTAGGGAGTGTCGTCCGTGAGCAACTGCCTGTCGCAAAGCGATCTCGGCTTAATAATCAAGGGCCTCATTGCCAGCGAAGACGAGCTTCGCCGCATGGATGAGCACCTTGTCTCGTGCCCGTCTTGCCGTCAAGCGTTCGAGGCCATGGCACTGGCCGCGGGATCTGACCCGAGAAGTGCGGCCACTGCACTGTTTGACGAGCATCCCGGTTTTGAAGAGTTGTCCAAATACGCAGCCGGAAGGGGCGATTCGGTCGACAATGAGATCATTGAATCGCACGTTGCCGGGTGTCCTGATTGCAGGGCAGCAGTGGACGATCTGCGTGAATTCTCCAGGGAACTTGAGGTGCAGGACCGGACCTTTGTTCGAGAGCTCGGCGCGGCAAGCCCAGATTTGAAGGCCACTGGCCCTCGGTTTCACTGGGCCTGGCGTGCCATAGGCTTGTCAAGTGCGGCCGCGGTAGCGGGGCTCGTCGTGTTTTGGGCTCTGCATGCAGCGCTCGAATCCGAACTCGTGACTCTTCGAAACGAGATTCACGCTCTTCGACAGGCCCAAGTCGGAGTCAACCAGCTTCGGCTAGAGAACTCCAAGCTGGTGTCGCGAATCTCGACTCTTGAAGAGAAGCTCAAAGGAGCGACGG
>Ga0214473_10001574_pt1 | contig 29768 bp, 31 predicted proteins | sample RVTome_7_FD_203509 | JGI IMG/M metagenome (GOLD analysis project Ga0214473, IMG submission 203509) | Soil microbial communities from uranium-contaminated site in the Upper Colorado River Basin, Wyoming, United States - RVT98D197 | ecosystem: Environmental > Terrestrial > Soil > Contaminated >...
AGAGCCTTTTTCATATGTTAATTTTTATAATAAAAAATCCGAAATGTCAACACTTTTATTGACCAACCTCATCCCAGAGTATTACAACTAATATTTTCATTTAATAACAATTTTTTCAATTAGACAAATCTTTAGTTTCAATCAAACATCTCGGAACGAGTCAATTCCGACAAATAGATAAGGATATGCTTTTATCAGTTCTTCTATAAGAAGATGCTTCTCATCCCATTTGAGCTCTGAATAAATAGGAGATTCCTCAAGAATAGAAACAAGAACCTTCACTCTATTGATCCTCATCTTTAACCTCTCTCTTCAACACGCAAAAACAATACCAGAAAAACAAATTCTTTTATTTTCAATTTATTAGGATATAAACATTATGGTAAAGCAGTCTGCTTTGTGTAAAAGTAATTTACATTACTTCGCCTGAAGTTTACACGAAAGATTTTTCAGATTAGGAGGGAAATTTAAATACCGTACTTCTTTTTTAAACTATAAACAGATGGTCTGCTGATACCCAAAACCTTGGCAGTTTTTGAAATATTATTATTACAAATGTTAAGAGCTTCTATCAGTTTTTGCCTTTCGAGGGTACTCCTGACATCCCTTAACGATGTGACAGTGGCCATATTATCTATAGTCGGTATATTTAAATCTAAGTCTGCCGCTGTAACAGTTGTATCGGAAGACATCACAACAGCTCTTCTTGTTTTGTTTATTATTTCCCTTACATTTCCGGGCCAATCATAATTTCTTATTGAATCAACAGCTTCCTTAGAAAAGGTTTTACTCACGTTCATCTCTCGAGAAATTTTATTAAGGAAATATCGTGCAAGGATTACCTTATCATCGCCTCTCTCCCTAACAGGTGGAAGATTCATTCTAAAGGCATCAAGTCTGTAGAACAGGTCTTTTCTAAATGTCCCTCTTGCAATCGCTGACTTCAGGTCTATATTAGTGGCAGCCATAAGCCTTACATCTGCTTTTTTCCCTTCTTTAGCACCAATCTTCTCAATAGTTTTATCCTCAAGAACCCTTAAAAGCTTTGCCTGTAAATTATGTGAAAGCCCTCCAACTTCATCCAGAAAGATTGTCCCGCCATCAGCGTACTCGAATTTTCCGATTTTACTGGTATGGGCACCGGTAAATGCACCCTTTTCATAACCATAGAGCTCTGCCTCCAGAAGATTCTCAGGAATTGCCGCACAGTTGATCGGGACAAAAGGTCCACCCCTCCGTGAACTCCTCTCATGAATAGCCATGGCTGTCAGCTCTTTACCTGTACCGCTTTCTCCTGTAATAAGTACGGGAAGATCAGTAGGTGCAACCCTTCTAATCATCGAAAACACTTCCAGCATCGGCCTGCTTGACCCCACGAACTCCTGGTTAATCTCAAGGTTCTTACCAATACCCAGAATTTCCACATCTATAAAATTAAGAATCTTGTGAATATCTTCGACAGAGAATACGCCACACCGTGCAGCAAGCCTGCTTACGAATGATTCTTTTTCGTGCTCGACCAAATATTCAGGAGAATAAAAGTTCAAACTCCACCCACACACACCACACTTTCTCACCCTGCGGGCATTGTCCCCACCACAGTACGGGCATACTGTTTCATCCGATAAATTTTCTTTTACGTAGTCCCATAGTTTGAGCTTGGCATCCCTGCTTATATTGCAAAATTTTGTAGCTATCCCATCTTTTTCCTTGCGCACAATCTCACCCATAACCTCAAACTCACCATATTTAGGCAGATCATATCTAAGACCAACTATCTTTTTATCAAAATGAGCAGATGGATTGGAATCAATATATGCGCCACTAAGACTGAGTTCTGAAAACCTTGCCTTTCTCTCCTCTGATTCCTTCCCACCATTGCCATAAACCACGCTCACAGGAAGGTCAACTTTGCATCTCGCATCTAATCTTGACATAATTATCCCTCGCTTTTTATAATGCCTTTTTAATCTTTAAGTCTTTATCTTTATTATTTATAAAATTATATTTCCACTATACCCTAAAAAATTATACTTGTCAAGATATTTTACAATACCTGGGAATATAAAATTTTCTATGTAGTGTTAATCAGTTACCAGACACAATACAATGCGGTGATGACTATTGGAAGCTGCATAAATAATGTCCTTTCTTTTTATTATTGTCATTCCGAGTCCCGATAATTCGGGACGAGGAATCTTAAGATTTCTCACGGAGCCTGTCATGAGCGAAACAGCGAGATTCTTCTGCCGAAGCATCGGCATCAGAATGACAGTGAGCAAAGGGTTCTAAATGACACATAGAGGACATTAATTTTACAGGACTCAATATTAGATGTGCTTAAAAAGGGTTTATTATGCTCCATGAATAAGGGCGGGAAGGCATCTTACACAAACATAAAGTTCTTCTCCTTTATATTCACATGAAAGCAATACCCTGTCTTCACTTTTAGAGCCACAGTTAAAACACTTGTGTTCCACTTTATGCCTCCTTCAGATTTTTGATTTCCTCTGCAATCTTTTCAGGGTCAATGTTATGCATCGTGGCACCAAAACTAATTGATTCCATGTTGATGCCAGGACATGTAAAACAGCCGTTACCAAAATATTTCTCAATAACCTTATCCGCTCCCGGGATTTCTTTAATAACCTGTCCTATTACAGAATCTTTAGTTATCTCAACCTTTGTTACCATTTGTTGCCTCCTTGTATAATTTTATTATACTGATTACACATCTTCATTCTTAACTTTAGAATAAAATTCAGATGCTGTCTATGATATTAATCATAATCTGCAAAGAAAGTAGAGAGTAGCAAGTAGCAAGAATTATGTTTTTATCTCTCTACTCGTTTCTCTCTACTCGCTACTTAAGTTAAGAAAGATTATGCAGGTTTGATTGTTTTAAGTATGTTTATAGCAAAAAAAGCTACCGCAATCAGAGAACAAAATGCGGATATAACAAGTGCCGTATTAAACAAAACCGGCATGGTATCTCTTATTACAAAGGTCCAGCTTACTGCCATCCCTATAAGACCTGCGTTTGCAAACCAGAACTGAATTCTCATTAAGAATGGGCTATATACAGTCCTTCCACTAAATTTCGGTAATATATGATATCCGACTCCGTAAATCATCATCGACATAAAACCCAGAAGATTTAAATGCACGTGAACAGGAATGTAATAACCCGACTCACTCGGCCATAAAAGCATAACTACACCCAATATTGCACCCAGGAAAAAATAAATAACACTCATTCTGAGATACCAGGCTATTATACGTTCCACAGATTCGTTCCCTCCTGACTTTAATCTAAATTTACCTCATTAGAAAAAAGCTCTCGCCCGAGTTTTCTAACGAGGTTTACTATACGGAGTCTACAGAAGTAACTTCTGGAACTTCTTGTTTAAGCGTGGACTCAATTGCATTTTTAAGTGTCATCGTGGACATCGGGCATCCTGAACACGCACCCGTTAACCTCACCTTTACGACGCCATCTTCCTGAACATCAATAAGTTGAACGTCACCACCATCCCTCTGAAGAAAAGGTCTTATCTTGTCCAAAGCCTTGGTGACTCTCTCTTTTAACATGTTACCTCCTTTAGCAAAATCAAGAATTAAAGATTCCTTGCAGTAAGTCTACGACTCGTAGAGCTGCATAGAATCTTGTCCGCCTCAGCGGATCAGCCGAGGTTGAAAATGTAAGGAATTTCTTATAATTATATTCGCTCGCTAACCCTGTAGCAAGCCACAGGGAATACGCTCGCTAATGCATTTTATTATTAAATAATGATATAATTTTTATCACGGTTTAGTCTATGATTTTTATCATAGGTTTAAAGAGGTCAGAATAAACATTGTATTTACAGGATTTAATTTTAAAACTTCAAACCTTCTGGTCCCAACAGGGTTGTGTAATACAACAGCCTTATGACATAGAAGTAGGTGCCGGGACATTTAATCCTGCTACTTTCTTCAGAGTTCTGGGTCCAGAGCCCTGGAAGGCTGCTTATGTTGAGCCTTCAAGAAGACCGACAGACGGAAGATACGGAGAAAATCCAAACAGACTCCAGCACTATTACCAGTACCAGGTAATACTTAAACCTTCTCCATCTGAGATTCAGGATGTGTATTTAGAAAGTCTCTCCAATATAAATATTGACCTTTCTAAACATGACATAAGGTTTGTTGAAGATGATTGGGAATCCCCAACTCTGGGGGCATGGGGTCTTGGATGGGAAGTCTGGCTTGACGGAATGGAGATAACCCAGTTCACCTATTTTCAGCAGGTAGGGGGAATTGAACTAAAACCTGTCTCAGTTGAGCTTACTTACGGCATTGAACGTATCGCAATGTACCTTCAGGAGGTAGACAACGTCTTCGAACTTAAATGGGCAAAAGGGATCAGTTACGGTGATATCCACCATGAAACCGAGGTAGAATTCTCAAAATACAATTTTGATGAATCAGACATAAATATGCATCTAAGCCTCTTTGAAATGTATGAGAAAGAATGCAAAAGACTGATAACCCGGGGGCTTATTCTGCCTGCCTATGATTTCTGTCTGAAATGCTCTCATGTATTCAATATGCTGGATGCGCGGAGGGCATTGAGCGTAACTGAAAGAACAACATATATTGCAAAAGTTAGAAATCTCGCAAAATTGTGTGCAGAGGGATATTTGAAGTTGCGAGAATCTATGGGGTTTCCTTTATTAAAAATTAAAAATTCAAAATGAAAAATTCAAAATTACAGAAGAAAAATAATCAAAATTTTATAAATAAAAAATTCCTTAATTTTGCATTTTGCACTTTACATTTTGCATTTTCATGAAGCCATTACTTTTAGAAATAGGCATAGAAGAAATACCTGCAGGTTTTATTCCTCAAGGGATAGAATCGCTAAAGAACAGGTTGAAAAAGCTCCTTTATGATGCCTCCATAGATTTCGGGAATATTTTTGAATTTGCAACTCCGAGGAGGCTGGCAATATATATTGAGAATGTTTCAGAAAGGCAGGAAGACAGGAAGACAGAGGTTATTGGCCCACCTGAGAAGATCGCCTTTGATGAAAAAGGCAAACCCACAAAAGCCGCTCTGGGGTTTGCAAAATCTCAGCACGTTGATATAAAAAACCTCAAGGCTATCAGGACAGTTCGTGGTAACTATATAGCAGCTGTCATCGAAGAAAAAGGAAAGGAAACTAAAGACATCCTGGCAGACTCGTTACCAAAACTTATAACCTCACTTCAGTTTCCAAAAACAATGCGATGGGACAATAATACCCTGCGCTTTGCACGTCCGATACGCTGGATCACCGCCCTCCTTGGTGCGGAGATAATCCCATTTAAGCTTGGTGGCTTAAAAAACAGCAATACAACAAAAGGACATCGCTTCATGTCACCAGGACCCCTGCAGATAAAAGACCCATCCACTTATGCGGCTCTTTTGTCAAATAATTTCGTTATAGCTGACTTTAAAGAGAGAAGGAAAATAATCTTAGAGCAAATAAAAAAGATAGAATCAGGAGCAAACTGCAAGGTCCATGAAGATAACGAACTCCTGGACACCGTCACCTTTCTTGTTGAATACCCCACAGTAATCTTAGGAAGCTTTGGCGCTGAGTATCTTTCCCTGCCCAGGGAACTTCTCATAACAGCCATGAAAAGCCACCAGAAATATTTCTCTGTAGAAGATAAAAATGGCAATCTATTACCGCATTTTATGCTGGTAAGCAATACAAAACAGGAAAACAACGACATTGTAAGAAAAGGGGCAGAAAGGGTTCTCAGGGCAAGACTTGAAGATGCACGATTCTATTACAATGGGGATCAAAAAAAGCCCCTGTGGGATTATATTGAAAAATTAAAAGAGGTAACATTTCAGGAAAAACTTGGAAGTCTTTATGAAAAGACAGAACGAATTGCCTTCCTCTGCTCTTTTCTTGCTGACACTCTTAATCTGCCAGCTAAAGAAAAGATACTCAGGGCATCCATGCTTTCAAAAGCAGACCTGGTAGCAGGAATTGTAAGGGAATTCCCTGAATTACAGGGTTACATGGGCATGATTTATGCCCGAAATTCAGGAGAGGATGAAGAAGTGGCTTCAGCCATCTACGAACACTATATGCCAAGATTTTCAGGTGATGCCCTGCCTTCAAATGAAATAAGCACCATAATCTCACTCGCAGATAAGATGGATAACATCGTAGCCTTTTTCCTTATTGGTTTGATACCAACCGGGTCTGAAGACCCTTTTGCACTGAGGCGTCAGGCAATGGGGGTAATAAACATTCTGCAAAGCAGGGATTATCCCCTTCCAATAGACTTTCTAATAGACAAGGCGCTTCAGGGAGTTGAAAGCTATCCACCAGCGAGAAGCCAGATAAATAACAAGGTCCTGAGGTTTTTTGAACAGAGGCTTGAGGGCATGCTTCTGGACGAAGGCTACAGTCATGACCTCATTAATACAGTGCTTTCAACAGGAAACTGGAATGTAAAAGATATAAAAAACAGGATTAACACACTTTCGGCAATGAGAGAAAATCCTGAATTCCCCGAACTCCTTACAGCAGCGAAGAGGATATATAATATTCTCGGAATCGATATGAAGGCTGGAGAACTAAAAGAAAATCTGTTAACTGAACCAGAAGAAAAAGAATTGTACAGCGCACTCCTTGATGTAAGAGAAAGATTAACAGATACCAGTTTTAATGTCCTTTTTGAACTGAAAGACCCTATAAACCTATTCTTTGATAAAGTACTTGTAATGGATAAAAACCCCGAAATAAGGGAAAACAGGCTCGCCTTGCTTTTATCCATTAAAAAAATCTTTGATTCGCTCGGCAATTTCTCAAAGATAGTCAGCACAACTATCTGATAAAATCTATTGCTTCTAAAGATATTATCGTTTTATAATTTTTAGATACGTCTTAACAGGAAACAAAACAAATGAATTTTGTGCCTAACAAGAAAATTAAAGATATCCGAACTCTTGAAGAGATAGCAAAAGAGATACGAATCAATATCCTGAAGATGCAACGGCTGGTTCAGGCCATACCGGTGGGTCATTATCCGCTGTAGATGTGACTGTTGCTATTTATTTTTCAAAGATGAATTTCGATCCCCAAAACCCTTACTGGAGAGAGAGAGACAGGTTCATTCTCTCAAAAGGACATGCGGCTCCCTTGCTTTACGCAATCCTTGCAAAAGCAGGATACTTTTCAGCAGACCTGCTTAACACTCTAAGGAAAATCAACAGCCCTTTGCAAGGACACCCCTGTTCCGAAACCCTCTCCGGAGTAGAAATCTCAACAGGCTCTCTGGGTCAAGGACTTTCAGTGGCAAATGGAATAGCCTTAGGGCTAAAGCTCGACAAAATCCCTGCAAGGGTCTATTGTATTATGGGTGATGGTGAAATTCAGGAGGGACAGATATGGGAAGCTGCGATGACTGCAGCCCATTATAACCTTGATAATCTATACGCAGTTGTTGACAACAATGGTCTTCAGATTGACGGGCCTGTTGAAGAGATAATGAGAATTGCGCCAGTACATGAAAAATGGACTGCCTTTGGCTGGCACGTAATTGAGATTGACGGACATAACATGAAAGAAATACTGCATGCCCTCAATGAGGCAGAAAAAATAAAAAATAAGCCTACAGTTATCATCGCACATACAATAAAAGGGAAAGGTGTATCTTTTTTTGAAGGCAAGGTAGAATATCACGGTGTCGCACCGACACCGGAAGAACTCGAGAAGGCATTAAAGGAACTTGGTAATGGGTAAAGACTCGTCACTCGTCACTCGTCACTCGTCACTTGAAAAAGCCACAAGAGATGCCTATGGGGAGGCTCTGCTGGAGCTCGGGAAAAAACGCCCTGACATTGTAGTTCTTGATGCTGACCTTTCAGGCTCAACAAAAACCAGCAAATTTGCAAAGGCATTCCCAGAGAGATTTTTTAACCTCGGCGTCTCAGAACAGGATATGATTGGGACTGCTGCCGGGCTTGCTCTGACAGGAAAGATTCCTTTTGCCTCTACATTTGCAGTTTTTGAAACAGGAAGGGCATGGGATCAGATAAGACTTACTGTCTGCTATTCAAATACAAATGTTAAACTTGTTGCAACCCACGGAGGAATAACTGTTGGAGAGGACGGGGCATCACATCAGGCACTTGAGGACATAGCCTTAATGAGGGCATTACCGAATATGACAGTAATAGTCCCGGCTGATGCTACAGAAACATATTCGGTTATTAATGCAATAGTAGATTATAATGGCCCGGTGTATGTGAGGCTCGGCAGGACAAAGGTTCCGCATGTGATGCCGGATGATTATAAATTTGAGATTGGGAAGGCATATGTATTCCGCACAGGGAAAGATGTCAATATCATAGCAGCAGGCATTATGGTAGCCACCGCCAAGTCAGCCGCCCGGACCCTGACAGACCAGGGCATAGATACAGGTGTAATCAATATGTCCACAATAAAACCTCTTGACGAAAAAACCTTACTTCAAACAGCAAAGAATTCTAAGGTCATTATAACCGCCGAGGAGCATTCGGTAATCGGTGGGCTTGGCGGCGCTGTGTGTGAATTCCTCTCTGAAAATCACCCAATCCCTGTCAGGCGCATAGGCATTAAGGATTTATTTGGTTGCTCAGGTTCTCCTGAAGAGTTATTAAAACTCTATGGCATTACAGCTGACGACATAATAAAGGCAACCAAAGAGGCACTAAAAAAATGATTCAACTTTCTGAAGTATCAAAATACTATGACAACGAAATTGCACTCAAGGACATTACCTTTTCAATAGAGAAGGGTGAGCTGGCATATGTTACAGGGCCAAGTGGTGCCGGAAAAACCACCCTGCTAAAACTTATCTACAGGGCAGAACGACCCGATGAAGGCCGCATATCTGTTGCAGGGTGGAATGTAGGTGAGCTGAAGCAGAGCACTATTCCATATTTGAGAAGACACGTTGGAGTAGTCTTCCAGGACTTTAGATTGCTCTTTAACATGAGTGTACTCGATAACATAGCACTTGTCCTCAGAATTCATGGTTTTCATCCGAGAGAGATAAAGGAAGACGTTTATGAGGTGCTTAAAGATGTAGGTTTAAAACACAAGGCACATGATTTTCCACAACACCTTTCTGGCGGAGAACAGCAAAGGGTAGTAATTGCGAGGGCAATGGTGTCAAAACCTACTGTGTTACTTGCTGATGAACCCACCGGTAATCTTGACCCTGACACAGCAGCCATAATAACAAAACTCTTCAAGGATATAAACGCGCGCGGCACTACCGTGCTCATCGCAACCCACCACAGCGAACTTTTTTCAGGAACAGGCCGCAGGGTAATTCATTTAAAAAACGGCGAGTTCGTAGAGGAGACCACAGGGTGAGGACTTTCTTATTTTCTCTTCAAACTGCCATTAAAAATCTGGGGCGTGAAAAATGGATAAACATCCTTACTGTGTTAACTATCGCAGTTGGACTGCTGATTCTCGGCACATTTATTTTAATAACATTAAATATGGACCTCACCCTTAAACATTGGGCTAAAGGTTTTGGCATTGTGGTATATCTCAAAGAAAATTTAGGTCCGGATGAGGAGAATCTGTTAAGCGAATATTTTAAAAAGGACACCGATGTGGTAGAGATAAAATACATATCAAAAAATTCTGCCCTTGAGGAACTCAAACAGACCTTTGGAACAATGACCTCAATACTTGAGGGATTTGAAGAAAACCCTCTTCCACCCTCTTTTGAACTAAAACTCAAAAGAGAAGCATTAGACCCTGTGCGGATAAAACAAAAGACAGCCCGGATAAAGCAGCTGGACGGTGTAGAAGACGTGCAATATGGAGAAAAATGGCTTTCCTCGTTAAATACAATGACAAGGGGAATGAAGATAATCACGGGGCTTCTCGGCAGCGTAATATTTATTGCTATTGCGTTTGCCACATACAGTACCATTAAGATTTTCTTTTACAGGAGAATAGAAGAGATTGAAACCTTAAAACTCCTGGGTGCCACAAAAACCTTTATAAAGTTACCTTTATTATTAGAGGGTCTTTTTGTAGGAATATCCGGTGGAATAATAGGTTTTTTATTCCTTTTTGTCCTTTATTCATTTACAACCTCTAAGATGATTGAATTCTTACCTTCAGTTAAAGGGATAATGGTATTTTTCCCGCCGGAAATGTATCCCGTGGCTCCTCTTGCAGGTGGTGTTATGAGTCTTATTGGAAGTTTTCTTGCCATCGGCAAGATAAAATATTAAAAGTAAGAAGTAGGAAATGGAAAATAGGAAATTAGAAGTAAAAATTGGCTTACTCCTTACTCCTTACTCCTTGCTCCTTGCTTTCTGCTTCTTAGTTCTCAGTTCTCAGTTTTCAGTTTTACACGCTTCTGACCCTGGAAAAGAGCTACAGGAAATCCAGAAAAGGCTCAGCGAAGAAAAACTCAAGGTCAAACAAACCATCAAAGAAGAAAAATCCATGCTATCGGAATTAGAGCAGATAAATAAACTCCTCCGGAAGAAACATGAAGAGTTAAAGTATTATGATAGGCGTTTATCAGAAACACGCTCAAGAATCAAGGCGCTTGAGAACGAAATTTCATTGCTTAATGAAAAACTGGAAACAAGAAAAAACCTTTTAAAGGAGCGTCTCAGAGGCCTTTATAAACAACGACACAGGGATATTGCTTTTATCCTGATTTCTGCAAAAGATTATCAGGACATGATTAAAAGGAGCAGGTATATCAGCTTTATCGCTTATTATGATAGCAGATTGATGAAAACATACCGCAGTGAGATAGAAGACCTTAATATCAAGATAAAACACATGGAAATCCTGCAAAATGAACTTGAGGTAAACAAAAATAATGTTAAGAAAAAAACCCAAGAGATTCAGACGGAACGCGAAAGGAAAGACGAGTTACTCGCCTCCATCAAAAGCAGACGCAGTTCCTACGAAAAAATGATTGGAGAACTTGAAGAATCATCAAAAAGACTTCTTGAAATGATTGAGAAACTCGAGGAAAAAGAACTTCCTTCGTCAATTATAGGAAAAGGTTTCAGGGGGTTAAAGGGCCGTCTGCCCTGGCCCATCACTGGTGAGGTTCTGATACCATATGGCAAACAAAAAGACCCCACCTTTAACATACAAACCTTCAGAAAGGGGATAGAAATTAAGGCAAAAACAGGAGATCCAGTTCATGCAGTGTCTGGAGGGCGTGTGGTCTATGCTGACTGGTTTAAGGGTTATGGCTTGCTTTTAATCATCAATCATGGAGACGGTTACCATACACTCTATGCACACCTATCAGAGATTTTTCATAAAACAGGTGATATAATTAAAAGAGGACAGGCTGTTGGAAAAATTGGAGAGTCAGGGATACTTAACGAACCAAGCCTTTATTTTGAGGTTAGACACAAAGGAAAGCCCCTTGATCCACTTGAGTGGCTAAAGAGGAAATAAACCGGAGGAAAATAATGTTTAAACAAAAAAGAATTATCTTATGGACAGCGATCATTCTTGTAGCCCTTATAGGTATTTTCATCGGAAGATTGAGCGTAGAAAACGTAGGTGCGGCAGGAGAACCTTATGAAAAAATCAAAATCTTTGCAGAGGTGCTCTCATTAATTAAGAAAAATTATGTAGAGGAAGTAAAAGATGATAAAGACCTGATATACGGAGCAATAAAAGGGATGCTTAACTCATTGGACCCTCATTCATCCTTTATGCCTCCTGAAGCCTTTAAAGAGATGCGCATTGACACCAAGGGAGAATTTGGTGGTCTTGGGATACAGATAGGTATCAAGGAGGGCATTCTCACCATTATTGCACCAATAGAAGACACACCTGCGTATAAAGCAGGTGTAAAAGCAGGTGATAAAATTATAAAAATAAATGGAGAGTCAACCAGAGATATGAGTCTTCATGAAGCGGTAACTAAATTACGAGGCCCAAAAGGGACATCCGTAACCATTACATTAATGCGGGAGGAATGGGAGAAACCCCGGGACTTCACAATTATAAGGGACATAATAAAAATCCGCAGCGTTAAGAGCAAGGTAATGGACGACAAAATAGGTTATGTGAAACTCCTTCAATTCCAGGAAAGAACCGCAGCAGAGCTTGAGGAGGCTCTTAAAGAACTTGAAAAACAGGGAATAAACGCAATCATTTTGGACCTCAGAAATAATCCTGGCGGACTCTTAAATGTTTCTATAGATGTTGCAAGTAAATTCTTACCTTCTGATAAACTTGTAGTCTATATCAAAGGCAGAGAGGAAGAGAGAACAGAGTACCAGACAAATGAGAGTAAACAAAAATATGAATACCCAATGGTTGTACTTGTAAATGAAGGAAGCGCAAGTGCATCAGAGATTGTAGCAGGGGCTCTCCAGGACTGGCAGAGAGCAATGGTTCTCGGGACCCCTACCTTTGGAAAAGGCTCTGTCCAGACAGTAATTCCATTGAGTGACGGTTCAGGGCTCAGACTTACAACAGCATTATATTACACACCAAAAGGAAGGTCTATTCAGGCAAAAGGGATTGAGCCTGACATTATTGTCAAGCTAAAAACAAAAGGGGAAATAAAGAAACACCCGGTTATAAGAGAAAAAGACCTTGAGAAACATCTTAAGAACGACCAGATTAAAGAGATGGATATAGAGAAAGAAGAGGAGAAAATAGAAGAAGAGACCCCTGTAGAGATTTCAGAAGAAGAGGATATACAGCTTCAACGTGCAATAGACCTTCTCAAGGCATGGCGGGTGTTTAAAGAACTTCCAAAAGCATCATAGTGGCAGTGAATAGTGATTAGTTAGGTATTGACCTTAATTAATAGGGCATGAAAATTTATTTTGATGTCCTATTTGAAAATTATAGGTTTTTATTTTACAATTATATTAAATCGGTCTGGAGGTAGTTGCAAATGCCTACGATAGCAGAAAAAAGAAGGGTTAGTGATTTAACCATCGGAGAACTGAAATCTCTTATCAGGGATACAATCAGCGAACTCATTGACCCTGATTATGGATTGGAATTAAGACCTGAAGTTGAAGAAGCATTACGGAAATCCCTTAAATCAAAGAAGCGGACACCGGTTGAAAAAGTGGCAGCAGAATTAGGGCTTAAGTGGTAAATGTATAAACTTTATTTTACCGATGAAGGTAAAACCTCCCTGATTAAAACTGATTAATTTTCTTTAGACTTTTTCCAAAAACTCAAAGAAACGCTCTCTTGTCATGCCGGCGGTTGTCATATTAGTAAGGGCGAGATTTTCTTCTGCAACAGGCTTTCTTGATTTCCATGAATCATTGATTTTTGAAAAGCCTGATTCTTCTAAAACTTCTTCCAGTGTTCCCATCCTTTCGCACTCTTCAACAAAAGCCTCTATTGCCTCTTTCACAGATTTTTTTGCATCTTCAATGGTATCTCCAAAACTGGAGACATTTAATTCCGGCGATAAAGCTACGTAGATATCTCCTTCTTTAAATATCTCAATCCTCATAGATATATCCATAATGCATTTACCTCTAACCTATTATATCACAACCCTTACCGAATCAGTAAAAATCTATGGCAGCTCTGTACATACACATCATATAATTCAAGAAACAAGACCTGACCCTCTTCTGCTCTTCTGTTGTGTATCTTTTCCTTTATCTTCAGTTTTATATTTATACGGTTTAAGATGTTCTACTTGGCTAAGGTGAAAATATAACATTGAAGCAAGCAAGGTAGTATTAATTTGGAAAAATGTCTTAGTGGTTTTAATGCTATCCATAGCGTCTTTCGGTGGATTAGTACTTGTCAGAACTTTAAGCTGAAGGCATTTGTCTTTAATCCTTTGAGTTTCAAAGTTAATAGTCTCGAAGGAATGAGCAAAGTCATTGCGAATATTCTTAATAAATTTTAAATCTTCATATTCATTCTTTCCGATTAATCCCAAGTGGTAAGCAATATTAATTTTTGCACTCATTGTAGACAGTGGAGCTATTCCGTCAAATAAATCTCTTTTTGTTTTTTCGTTATCCATAAGAAAAGCAAGAATTAGTCGCTCTAATAACTCCTCAAGCAAGGAACTAGAGACTATTGCTGATGCTCGATCAGTCTGCTTAAATACTTCATCAAAAGTACGATTAATTTGTTCACCCGTAAACTTATCAGTCATGGCAATTTTTTATTTTGTTGTATAACGCTAAGCTCAGTGAATCGAACCACTGAATCACTTCAAAATGCAAAAAAACAATTTGAAAACCTTAAAATATTACCTGCCCAAAAAGCGCCGTGTGGTTTGATTTCACTGCGCGCGTTGTTAGACAATTTTTAATTATTCAACAAGTCTACTCCTATAAAATTCTTAAAGGCTGCTGATGCACCCTTTTTTGTCATATGAAGAAGCTTCAATTCTCCATTTGAATTAATAGCGCATTCATCTACCCAAGCGGGGATATTGTGATGAGATACATAAAATATATAAAGAACCCCTCCGATTAAAAATAAATATCTAAACCCATCACTATCTTTAACCAAGCCAGGCTGACCAATAAATTGATGGGGTGCATCTTTCAAATTACGATAAGAAGCCATGACGCATGGATATTTATTAGGATTTTCTGGATTGCTGTTCAGAATCATTTGACGTATCTTATCTTCATGTGGGCCTAAATTTACATTTTTGAAAATAGGAAGTTTGGAGATACTCGCACGCCACAACAAGGACAAAAGAAATAATTTAAATTTTGTATAGTCAATCTCTTCACATAATGTATATTTCATGCCTTTATCATTCATTCTATTTTGTAGTTTTTTTGGTGCTCCACCATATAAAACAAGACGAGCATATCTTTCAAGCTTCCCTAACACTTCGTTATCACATGATTGACAAAGAATTTGTCCTTCATATCCGCCAGTCTGCCTTAATCTGTCTTTAATAATATTTTTATCTTTGGTAACAGTCACCTCGTACAATCTATGCTTTTCATCAAAGATGTCTTTGTACATGAAGTCTGGAATGATATGCGAATTACGAACCAGCTTTTTATCTTTCAAGCAAAGTTTGCATGCCATGATTCATTTATTTGTTGATGCCTAACGAGTCTGTAGGAAAACCCCGATTTTTGAAAAACTTGTGCCAAAAAATCCTTTATTTTCAATAGTCCATTTTTTGAAAAAAGCCTTTTTCTACAGACTCAACGTCTGAATCAGCGATGCGCTATTGCGCATTCGCTACAGTCAGTGGTTAGATATTAATGATATTTAATTCCCGAATATATTTTTTATTATAACCTCAATTTCTTCATCTGCATCTGGGAAGTTATGTGCAATTGCACTTTTGAAACTACCTTGAGCTATCTCTATCCCTGTTTTACTGTCAAATAATTTTATATTTATTGCACTGAGATAATATTTAAAATCCCAATCCCACAAGTCATCATACTTAATCACAAAATCAATACCATCTGGTATTTTGTCCGATTCTTTTCCAATTAGTGCTGTTATCCCATATTTTGCTAACTCCCTTTGTATCGCGCTTGGGATATTACCCTTAGTATCTACTTCTTTTATTTTCCCAGGCACAGCTGTGGCAGCACCGGGAAGGAGTATAATATTTGCTGTCTGATATTTAGAATGTTCGTTCGCAATAATAAAAGCTTTTTTATATTTTTTAATATCAACTCCAGGATTAATCAAAGCATGTCGAGTACCAGCACATGCGTAAATAAATGTAATAATGAAAAATATTGTCGTGATTTTGGAATATAGTTTGATATTGCTGTTCATCTAATCCTCTTTTCTTATTCTCAGAAATCTAACGACGAAATCAGCGGCGGCTGTACGACGTCCGCTGGATTGCCTTGTTGGGAGATATAGCTTCATTTCCTTTTCACTTTAATACTTTTTCGTATTTCTGAAAGTCAGAGGATTCTATGATGTCCCATATATAGGAAATAGGGATGACTAATGAAATCTTGCCCCCCGTTTTGTCGGAGAAAGCGCCGCTCAATATTCCTATGAAGTGAAGCCTTTCTCCGCCCTTCATGCTTTGGCTTCCTATTCTTATACCTGACGGAATGTCTTCCGTATAAAATACAGGAGCGCCGCTGTATCCTTGAGCAAGAGCCTGATCAAGAAGAATGAACTGGAGATCTGGCGAGATTCCGGGGGAGTCTATTGAGGTTGGTCTGCTGGCTATTTGAATGCCTTTTGCAATCGGGCTGAGCTTCTCTTGAGTACCAAGGCCCATCGGAAAGCCCAGAACGTATGCTGGCGTAAGTAATGGAATCTGCACATCCTTTTTTGGGAAAAGGTCTTCGCCTATGGCGAGCAATTGAAAGCGCTCTGGGTATGCCATAGGATGAATGGAAATATCGGCTTTGGGGTGGTGGAACCATTGCGCTCCTTTGATTATCTGTTGCTGCGATAGCCACTTAAACGTTATGCTCTTGCTTTGGGTGGCTGATAGATTCATGATGATTTCAGCAGTGGGGGACAGACCTGAGGCAACATGTTTAGCCGTCACGAGATAGTCGCGTTTGTTGTATTGTACTATCAGACCCGTCCCAGAAAAGGTAATCACTTTAGGTTTAAACTCCTTCGTATCCGGGTCACGGTACCAAGCCTCGACCGTCTTGTCGCCTACCATGAACGTCTCTTGTGATTGTTGTCGCAGGAAAACGACGGTCTTGCTCAATTCATCTATCGATACGGCATGTGCGAAAGAGTAAAAGAAGAAAACGAAAACACACACGCTCAACAACTTCTTCATTTCAACTCCCTTCTTCATCTTCAAGTCTTCTGCCTCCCAACAATTAATAGACGAAGTTCGTTTTTGGTTACTGATAGCCTTGTTTTATTTTAAATTTTTGCACTTTTTAATACCGCTGTCAATAAAAATTTTGCTTGTATTTCGCAATTCCACTATATTAGGATAATATACGAACTTCGTATATTGTAGGTTTTTTGGCATTTTGAGGTATTTCTTATAATAAAAGGGCTTGCTTTTACAGTATATGCCAATCACTTGTCGAGTTTCAACTTTATTCCCCAGCCCGGTTTCAGTTTTATTCCCCACTTTTTCCATGCTAAATTATAGAACTCGTCCGGTAAGTTTGTCTATGGTGTTGTCTGATTGTAGTCACCTCCTTTGCTGTTTTAACCTGGAAACAACCCCATACAAGAGGTCGTCTCTGTCCTGAATAATTGATTACAGAGCAATTCTGAAAGCCGTTTTTTTGTCCACCTGTCACTTTTCTTTCCCTTTGCCCTTGTTTCTATATGACTCTCCGGTTATGATAATCTGATGTGCGTTGTGGGCGATTCTGTCCATCGCTGAGTTGGCAATTACAGGATCAGGGAACAGATTGTGCCAGTCTTCAATGGTTCTGTTTCCGGTAAAGATAGTGGATTTCTTCATGTACCGCTCGTTGATTATTTCGTAGAAGTCGTCTGATTGAAACTGTGTTAATGGTTTCAGTCCGAAATCATCAAGGATTAACAGGTCAACGGAGGTGTACTGTTTGAGCCTGCGTTCCCAGCTCTGGTCAGCCCTGCCTCCATGAAGATAACGGAACATATTGGCTGCTTTTGTGAAGATCACATCCTGACCCATCCTGCAGGCGATATGCCCCAGCGCCTGTGCAATATGAGTTTTGCCGACTCCTACAGGTCCAAGCAAAAAGATGTTTTCTCTCTTTTCAATATATGCACAGTTTGCAAGCTGCTTTATTCTCTTTACCGGGATTTGTGGGTTGAATCCGAAGTCAAACCCTTCAAGGGTTTTTTCCTCTTCAAACCCGGCCTGTTTGAGTCGCTTCAGAAGTCTGCCGGACTGTTTCCTTTCATATTCGTCCTCAAGCAACATCATAAGGAATTCCTCATATCCCGCCTTACTGCCTTCCGCCTGTTTGACTCTCACAGGCAGCGTCTGAATGATGCCTGTTAATTTTAATTGCCGTAGTTTGTATTCTATCTGTCCATTGATATTCATTCTGTTTCCTCCATGGTGTGTTGAAAGTATTCGGGGCTGCGGGTAAAGAGGGCATCCGTCCTTATTGTGCCGACTGGTTCTTCTTCAAGAGGCGACTGGTAGAGATTCTTTTCAAGTACCCTCTTGATGGTGCTCATCTTAAGGTCTTCATAATAAAGACAGCGTTTGCAGGTCAGATTAACTGCTTCATGTCCATACTTTTCTGCAAGTCTGAATATGGCCTGCACCTTCCTGAGGTTCCGGTAAGCGTGCTCTGTCATTATCTTTGTGATTATATGATGTACATACTCTCCGTATTTCAGCGCCTCCGCCTGATAGTGTGAAACACTGCGCATGATGTATCTGGACTGCTCCGGCGGATAATCCGATTCATCCGTCCTCCAGGAGCCGGGCCTGTACGCCCTCTGATGGGTCTTTATCAGTTCACCGTCAAAGAATATCTGCACGGTCTTTATTCCGCCCCTTACCCATACCTTCTTGCCGATATATCTGGTCGGCAGGGAGTAGTAGCTTTTGTCAAAGACAATGTGATGGTCAGGATGTACTTTTGCCTCTTTCCATAAAGGCATTTCAAACCGTTCTTCCGGCAAAGCAATAAGATGCGCCAGTTCCTGCTCTTTGAATACTTCAAGGGGTTTACTCTTTGTCGTGCCGTGTACCTGCATGCCGTATTCGTGTAAACACCATAGCTTTGCCTTTTCGTTTGCATCCTTAATGTCAGTAAAGGCATGGGATGATAGAAACTGCTGCCTGACAACGGGAATTTTCCTCTCTACCTTGCCTTTGTGTTCTGCGGCGCAGATCTTCGCAGGGTCTATGATGAAGCCATAGTGCTTTGCGCATTCAGCATAGGCCCTGTTAAACACAGGATCATAGGTGTTGGGCCTCAGTATTCCCGATTTAAGATTGTCCAGGATTATCCTTTTGGGCACTGCTTCAAAGAACTCAAAGGCGTTTATGTGGCATTTCACCCAAGTAACCTGTCCCTGGTCAAAAACCATTTCCACATAATGAAGACGGCTGTATGAAAGTGTCATGACGAATATGTGAGCCCTCCTCAGCCTGTCTTCCTCAGGGTCGTACATCATGCCGGCAGAGCCAAAGTCTACCTGTGCTTCTTCCCCGGCCTTTGTCTCAAGGCGGATACAGCTCCTTGGCTGTTTGGGGTATTTAAGGTTTATGTAGCGGTTGAAGCTTGCATAACTTAGGGGATAATCATAATCCCTTTGCAGGATACGGTATACCTGTTTGGGTTTCATGTAGGGTTTTGCCAAAAGTTTCTCAACGGTACACTGGTACAGGGCGGTCTTTTTGTATGCCGCAGAATTGTCTATCGGCGTCTTTAACCCCCTTTGAATACGGCTTGCCAGTTCCAGATAGTAGTTGTATGCCTGTACTTCAGCATCCCTCATAAACCCTTGTTTTTCAGCCAGGTCAATGTACTTCCGGATCGTCTTTCTGTCAAGACCGAGGGAGCGCCTGATCCGGCTGATTCCGCTTCCCCGGTGCCATTGATAAATTACTTCCACTAATTCCTCCACCTGTATCTCCTTTCTCGCCATAAGACCTCCTGGGTTTTTTGCAGGCAATCTTACGGCTTTTGTGGATAAAGTGGGGAATTCTTTTGAAACCGGTTGGGGAATTATTCTGAAACTACTTGGGGAATTGTTTTGCAACTACATGGGGATTTCCGCTGAAACTCGACATCACTCGGTGTTCTCCTCAGAAGAATGTTAAACGCTTGTTAAAGCATAACCCCTTAAATATCAGCACGTTAGCGAAGCAGAGGTTCAACGTGCTGATGTAAAACCCTGAGATACGGGTAACCGGGCATCCCCCTGCACCTGCGTAAGCAGGCAGGGGGATACTGATTATAGAAATATGGGGGTTGTCCTTATTTTAAAGTTGATATTTTTTAAGGTGTTAGATTGGTTTATCTCATGTTTTAATTTAAGATAAGAAATGCTAAAAGTTTACCCAAGATTTCCATCTACCGAAGTTGAACTTCTATAGAGCATAGTGCCCCTGGAGGGAGTCGAACCCCCGACACAAGGTTTAGGAAACCTCTGCTCTTCCTTTCTGAGCTACAGGGGCATTTTAACGACAGTGATTAGTTAATAGTATTTAGTGAATAGTAAAAACAAAAAATCATTTTTAACTAAAACTAACAACTATTCACTGTTCACTATTCACTGTGAATTTTGCACAGCGAAATTCACCTGGTCGGGATGGGCGGATTTGAACCGCCGACTCCACGGTCCCGAACCGTGTGCGCTACCAGACTGCGCTACATCCCGTGTAAAAATAATACCACATCCTTTAAATAAAACACAGATGAGCACAGATAAAAGATACAGATGACCACGGATAGATCTGTGATAATCTGTTTACAATCTGTGTTCTTTATACCTCGAAGGCATCTCTGATTAACCCAAACTCAGGCTCGCCATCCTTATAACATATCCCCAGGACATCAAACCTGCAGGGAGGAATCTCCTTAAATTTCCTGATATATGAGAGCGCAACTTTAGCAATCTTACGCCTTTTTAAGTTGTTTACCGCTTCAAAAGGATAGCCAAATTCAATACTCTCTCTTGTCTTTACCTCAACAAAAACAAGAGTGTCTTTATCCTTTGCAATTATATCTATTTCACCCATAGGAGTCTTATAATTCTGCTTGATTATTCTATAACCTTTTTTCTTCAGGAATTTTACTGCAAGTTTCTCTCCTTTTTCACCTAATTTCATCCTATCCTCACAGTGAATTCATTTATTCAAAGAATGTATTTACCAATAATGCAGATATTTTGAAAAAATTTATTTTTCGATACCTTATGTACTTTTAATGAAAGTGCCAGCATATATTCTAAAGCAATTACCACATGCATAATTTAATTAATAATTTTATCGAGTTAAATAAATTTTTGAACAATGTCTGCATTATTTGAGTTTAATACTTCTATAAAAACAGGTTCTATTCCCTGTGTGACACGCACCAGCGCCAACCTGTTCAACCCTGATAAGCAGGGTATCCTCATCACAATCATAAAAGATTTCCTTCACAATCTGAACATTACCTGATGTTTCGCCTTTCATCCAGTATTTCTGCCTCGACCTGCTCCAGAAGTGGGTCTTGCCAGTTTCAATTGTTTTTTTAAGAGCAGTTTCATCCATATATGCAAGCATTAAAACCTCATTGTTTTTTACATCCTGTATTATTGCAGGTATAAGACCCTGGTCATCATATTTAAGTTCTGGAATCATCGGACCTCCTAAATTTTTGTAATTTGTCCCGATTTGTTCGGGATGAAATTTGAAATTTTACAACTTATATCCTATTTTCCTCAAAAATTCCTTTCTCTTAGTCTTATCAGACTCTGTTTCTATGCCTTTTGGAGAAAAGCCGTCTATAACACCTAAAATCCCCCTTCCCTGCCCTGTCTCAGACACTATAACCTCCACAGGGTTTGCTGTTGCACAATAAATACTGCAAACTTCAGAGCAATTTTTTACAGCATTCAAAACATTAATTGGAAAAGCATCCTTTAGAATGATACAGAAAACATGGCCAGCACCAATCCTCTCAAGGTTCCTGACACAGGCATCAATTAATTCTGGGGCATTCCCCTCTTTTCTTATCAGACAGGGACCTGATGCCTCTGTAAAGGCAATTCCAAATTTTACCTGTGGCACAGCCGTCACGATAATCTCATAAAGGTCTTCTGCTGTCTTTATAAAATGTGTCTGCCCGATTATAATGTTGCTCCCTTCAGGGATATCAATTTTTATAGCTTTTAATTCCATATACATCCCTCCTTAGTATAATTTCATTATATCTGTGTAATCTGTATCATTTAATCTGTGAAATCAATACAAACTAAAAGTGAGAACTTTTAGTTTGTATGTTATAATCAAAATACATTCTTAATCTAATGTCAAGTGTTAAAATGATGGCTAACTCCATACATTTAAAGATTCTTCAGAATCTTAAAATGATAAAAAAATTAGCTTTCATAATTTCACTTATATGCCTTATCCTGATATCATCCTCTGCAATGGCGCTGCCACCTAAAATTTTAGAGCCTGAGATAAAGATAGAGGACAATAATATCATTGTAAATACAGGTCTTGCTAACACCGTAGATTTACAAACCGTAATTAACTCCGGGATTGAAAAGGAAATTCTATTTACAATAGAGCTTTTCAGGGTCTGGAAATTATGGCCAGATGAATTCGTGGCGTCTAAAAAAATCCGCAGAATTATAAAATATGATAGCCTGAGAGGATTGTATCTGACATCATCTTATGATGGGAGAGCATTACAGACTGAAAAAAAATTTGCAGATTTTAATGCACTTATGAAGAACTGGTTTTTTATGGTCAATAAGATAAATCTTGCAAACATTAAAGAGCTTGAACCAGGCAATTATTACGTTAGCGTTGTGGTAGAATCAAAAAGTAGAGAGGTACCACCTGTAATAGGCTTTCTGATGCTTTTCATCCCTGAGGTAGAAATGAGTTTAGCCAGAGAATCACAGGTATTCAATATCGGAGACATCAGATGAGAAATCTTAAGATACTTCTTGGACTCCTTATCATCAGCATTCTGGCGATAGTCGTCACAGGTGCGGTGCTGAGTCGTCTTGGAATTGAACATGGGCCCCTCCTTATAAAAATCGGGTTTACTTTTATAGTTGTAAACATTGTCTTATATTTATTGCTTCTGATTTTCTTCGTAATACGGAATCTTCTCAATCTTTATGTCGAGAAAAAACAAAAAATAATAGGCTCAAAATTCAGAACAAAACTCGTTATTGCATTTGTAGGGCTAACACTCATTCCTTCCGTTTTCCTTTTTATCCTCTCAAATCAACTTATAAACAACTCTGTTGATAAATGGTTTTCATTAGAAATTCAGAGACCATTAAATGACTCAATGGATATAGCCAAAACTTTTTATTCAAAAGAGATAAAAAACGTTCAAGAATATGCAGACTTTCTCGCTTCTAATAACCTCGCGGACTTTAACAAATCAGTAAAAACCGAAAAAGATAATTATAAGGTTTATTTCCTAAAAAGCCCTGGAGAATCAAATTTTCTTCAAAATGTCTTTAAAGGTGCCGCTGACACGGAAATAGTATCAACAGATGAAGGCGATATCATAAGGGCAGCTTCTCCTGTTAAGGCAGGGAACCAGATTTCAGGTGTTATAGTGGTTGAGACAATCATCTTAAAGAATATTGTAGATAAATTAGAATCGGTCAGAAAGGCTTACAATGAATATCATCAGATTGAAGTTCAGCAAAATCCAATAAAACTTCTATATTTCTTTGTGCTTACAATCGCTACACTCCTGGTTATCTTTCTTGCTCTATGGGCTGCCCTGCGGATTGCCAAAGGGATAACAGTTCCGATTAGATCTCTTGTTGAAGCAACAAACACTATAGCCCATGGTGACCTTGATTTTAAAATCAACCTCAAAAGAGAAGATGAAATAGGTCTCTTAATCAATTCCTTTAACAGAATGGTCAGCGAATTAAAGGAAGGAAAAGTTTCTCTCGAACGTGCCTACACAGAATCAGACCGGAGAAGACTCAGTATGGAGGCAATGCTTGAAAATATAAATACAGGTGTCATCTTTCTTGAACGCTCTGGCAGGATTGCAGCCCTGAACAATGCAGCCTGCTCTATGCTTAATCTGGACAGAGACAAGATTATTGGTAAAAGTCACAGGGAACTTCTTGGGAAAATCAAATCCGATGATTTAAATTCACTGCTGAAGAAGCTTGAAGAAAAAGATTTTAAATCTACAGAAGGGGAAATCCATGCATATATAGATGGCAGACCTGTAAATCTCAGAGTGTATATAACAGTTCTGAAAGACTCTAAGAATAATTTTATCGGTATACTCGTTGTCTTTGATGATCTTACAGAGATTATAATTGCACAAAGAGCACTCGCATGGCAGGAAGTTGCAAGACGAATTGCCCATGAAATAAAAAATCCTCTTACCCCGATTAAACTCTCAACTGAAAGGCTTTTAAAGAAATGGGATGAAAAGGCTGAAGATTTTGAAGAAGTGCTAAAAAGGGCAACCAAAACAATAGTAAAGGAAGTAGACAGCCTTAGAAATCTTGTGGACGAGTTCTCAAGATTCGGCAAGATGCCAAGGATAAACCTTGAATCAACCAATATCAATTCAATAATAGAAGAAGTATTAGAACTCTATAATGACCTGAGAGAAGTAAAGGTCATAACATCCCTTCAGGATACCCCGGAGATTGATGTGGACCGGGAACAATTAAAACGGGCACTGATAAACCTGATAGATAATGCCATTCAATCAAAAACCGAAAGGATATGGTTAAATACCTCTTATGACCCCATTTTAGAAATTATACGGATAGAGGTTGTAGATGAAGGTACAGGTATAGGGGAAGAAGAAAAAAGTAAACTATTCCTTCCCTATTTCTCAACCAAAAAAGATGGCACAGGACTTGGACTTGCTATAGCAAGTACGATAATATCGAAACACAGGGGATATGTCAGAGTAAAGGATAATGAGCCAAAAGGAACCCAGTTTATAATTGAACTGCCTGCGGGGCAGAGATAATGATGCAAGATACACGATTTAGGATACAGGATTCATGACTAAAGAAAATAGAGGAGAGAGTAAATAAATACCATGGCAATAGCAACAAAGGCAACAGTGCTGGTTGTTGATGATGAAGAAAGCATACTTGATGCCCTCTCGGGTATTCTTAAGGATGAAGGGTATGAAGTTATTACTGCCTCTGCAGGTGAGCAGGCATTGGCTTTGGTCAAAGAGCAGTCCCCTGACCTCATATTATTAGACGTATGGATGCCCTCGGGTATTGACGGCTTGGAGACACTGAGAGGAATCAAGGAAATATCCAGGGAATCCATCGTAATAATGATTTCCGGACATGCCAATATTGATATAGCAGTTCAAGCAACTAAACTCGGTGCGTATGACTTCTTAGAAAAACCTCTCACACTTGAAAAAATCTTAATCCTTATTAAGAGGGCACTTGAGAAACAGCAGCTTGAAAAAGAAAATATATCGCTAAGAACGAGTATTTCGGAGAAATGGGAGATAGTTGGAGAAAGCCCTAAGATGATATCCCTTAAGGACGAGATATCAAAAGCAGCCGTCTCGCCGAGCAGGGTTATTATATTTGGTGAAAGTGGAACAGGGAAAGAACTCGTTACAAGGGCACTACATGAGGCAAGTGACAGGAAGGATAAAAATTTTATTGAGGTAAACTGTGCAGCTATCCCTCATGAACTGATTGAAAGTGAACTCTTTGGGCATGAAAAAGGCTCTTTTACAGGTGCCTTCGAGCGCAAAAAAGGCAAGTTTGAGCTTGCAGACGAAGGAACGCTTTTCCTCGATGAAATTGGCGACATGTCACTTGCCACGCAGGCAAAGGTCCTGAGGGTTATTGAAACGCAGGAGTTTCAGAGGGTTGGTGGAAACAAAAAAATAAAGGTTGACGTAAGAATAATTGCGGCTACAAACAAAGACCTCCATGAGGAAATAAAAAAAGTAAACTTCAGGGAAGACCTTTATTTCAGGCTTAATGTAATCCCCATTCATGTCCCTCCCCTGAGAGAGAGAAAGGATGACATACCGCTTCTTGTTGAATATTTCCTGAAAAACTTTGCCCAGCAATATGGACAAAAACCAAAGAAAATAAGCAAAACAACACTGCATGCCTTAATGGAGTATGAGTGGCCGGGAAATGTGAGAGAACTTAAAAATACTATAGAACGGCTTGTAATTATGGCTCCATCCGAAACCATTGATATAAAATACGTCCCTTCTTTTAAAGAATCCCGTATAGATTATTACAGTTATAAAACACTAAGGGACGCGAGAGAGCAATTTGAAAAGGACTTTATCCTCAGAAAACTTCAGGAAAACAACTGGAACGTTTCAAAAACAGCAGAAGAGCTTGAGATTGAAAGAAGCAATCTTCACAGGAAGATTAAATCATTAGGAATTGAAATACCATAAATCCTGTAACCATTCTTCTATTTTTTATCACCCTCGCCCTCGCCTATAGCCTCTCCGGTATCCGGAGGCTGAATTCCTTCTTCAGATGGCGTGGCCTGAGGTGGGGGAAGCGGAGCAACCTCACGCTGTACTGTAGGACGCTGTCTTGGAGGAGGCGGCCTTCGTGAATCACCCGGGGGAACCTGTGGGCGTATCTGGGGCTGCTGTTGAGGCGGCAATACAATGGTCTTTATCTCTCTCAGCTTCACCTCGATTGACTTACCCTCTTTTGAAAGTACAACCCTGTCTTTCTGAATATCTGATATAATAAAACCTGCAAAAGAGTCATTTATACGATAGAGCCTTGTAATCTTTGTAGATGGGTCCTCAAGGATTGCACTCCTCTGGTCACCTAAAATAATCGTGCCAAAAAGCTTTGGTGCTTCCTTAAGAAAAGATTCCGTAGAAGTGTCTTCAGCCTTCGGGGCAGACCTGGATGGCCGGAAGAGGTCTTTCAGGACAATCACCTGATAAACTGAAACGTCTAAATCTGCTTTCTTTTCACCTGTCACATCCTTCTCGGTACGAGTCGATTCCGACTTATCTGACTGAGATTGCTGCTGGACAAGAGGGGTCGGTATATCTAAAGGTCTTGCCAAAATTTCATAAAATTTAAAGCCCAGAAACCCTATAATGACTATGAGAATTAAATTTATAAGAAAATAATTACGGAGCACCCCTATCCTCCCTTTGTGTCTCCCTCTTTTGTCTGCGATTTCTTCATGAACCCCTTTACGGTTAATGTAGTGTAAACATCCATTGGATTATCTATGTTTGTCACGCGGACCTTCATCTCTGTGATTGTAAGCAGCAATGGCGATGTCCTGATTGCAAGTAACATATCTTTTAATTCTGCATTAGAGGCTGTAAATCCTATCTCAACAGGAACTCCAAGATATAGTCCATTGTCCACAGGATTTAAAGCCCTTTCCGATTTTATGTCTATTCCGAAAGAAGAAGCTATGCTCTTTAATATCCTCTGGATTTCGGCAGCTGCTACAGGGGGTTTATCACCTGACAGAAGCCCTTTTTCGAGTTCTTCCATCTCAACACTGACAACCTCCAGATTTTTCAGAATATCCTCTTTCTCCGTAATTTTACTTAACTGCCTCTGAAGTGTTATTCGTTTAGTCTCTACATATTCCCTTGTAGAAATCCTGATATCTCTATACCATGTGGCAAGATGGAATATAAGGATTAAAAATACAATAACTCCTCCTCCTGCCAGAAATTTCTTTTCCCTCGGACTAATATTTAACGGTATATTCATCTTGCTGGTTTAACAATTACAGCCTTTATTTTGAAACCTTCTTTATCGAGTCTCTTTGTAACAGGACCGACAAACTCAACTTTTTCAAAATAAGGCGAATTCTCAAGTATCGATATAAGCGCAGAAGACGACAAAGCATAACCACCTATTATCAGTTCTCCTTTCGAAGTCTCATCCTTTTTATCATGTATCTCTTTGTAATTAAAATCTGTAAGCCATGCCTCTGCAGGCATTATATTCGTAAGTTCAGTAAGTGCGTCTAAGAGGATATCATCTTCTTTTACAGTGAGAAAGAAATCTCTTTGTTGTTCAAAGTCACTCAGATTTGAAGTAAGCTTTTCTACAGTCCTCACCATTGGTTCATTCTCTTTAAGCGTTTGCTCTATTTTCATTAAAAGTCTTTTATCATTTAGTAACTCTCCGATAAATATACCGGCAATCAGAAGAAAAATAAGAGGTATAGATATTCTTGTAATTAGGGTGCCGGTTTTCCTGTTCATGATATCAGCTTTATGGGGTAACAGATTAATTTTTAAATGCCCTCTGCCAAGACCTGAATAACAGGCCCCTACTGATGCAGCAAGTGCCTGCAGCCCTGTTTTTTCTTCTCCTTTTGAAAATTTTGAAACAGGATTTACAGTCTGCACTTTTATCCCGAGCTTCGCAGCTAATCCAGCAGACAGCTCAGACAATGAGGCGATAGTCCCTGAAAGAACCATTTTATTTATTTTTTCCATGGGAAATTGTGGAGGAAGTGTGGCCAATTCTGATGAAATATCATCTACGACTGCCTCCGGTGGCTTATTCAGATTAAGAACAAAAGAATTAATATATACACAGGAGCCGTCCCTCAGTAAAGCAAAATGGGCATTATCCCTGTCAATAAAGAGTGATATAACTGTTGCATTTTTACGTTCCCAGATGTCAGGTTTTTTTGTAATACCTGAAAGTTCCTTCCAGCCTCCTACTGCGGCTTCACTGAACTCTATGGAATTCAGGATAGCGAAAGGAGAAATGGTAATAATTTGTGGCTGGAGTGTTAACTTTTCAAGAAATCTTTTCACATAATCTATTTTTTCCTTATGAACAGCTACGCAGAGAACTAAGCACGCAGCCTTATCCTCCTTCATCAGTTGAAAATCATAGGATACATCTTCTATCTGGTATGGAATATGTCGTTCAATCTCAAATCTCACCATATTGATAAGTGCATTTTTCCCTTTACCTTTTGGTGACGGGACTTCCATAAATTTTATAACCGCCCATTTCCGTGGAATGCTTACAAATACGTTACTACTCTCTCTGACATACCGGGTAATGAATCTTCCAATATCTGCTATTGTTTCATCATCATCTCTCAAAGGAAAAACAGATGAGGATAATAAATTTAACCCCGGGAAATCATTTTTAAGACAGGCAATTATAATGGAATCCTCTTTAAATTCTATGCCTACAAATGTTTTAAATAATAAAGTTGTCATTCCAGTAGATAACCTCGAGTTTTTTCCCTTCTTTCTTCAGCGTTGTTTTTACTGTCCTTTTAATTTGACCATCTTTGGTAGCTCCAGTGGATACCACAGTGAAGAAAAAGGAATTCACTGTTCCTCCTGATACCGGGGTAAGGACAGGTCCTGTCTCCCTCTGTCTGAGTATATTTTCTGCTGCTGTAATACCAAAAACCGTTTCAAGTATTTCTCTGGGTGCTGTATTGATATTAACGCCGCCCGAACTCCATGAAGTAAGGTAAGAGGCAAGACCCTTAAAAATTTCAGGAGTAACACCTTTTACAAGTAAAAGTTCATCTGTAATATCAAAAGGTCCATCCTTGCAGCTATAGGGCTTTTCCAGCGACCGGTAATAATCCTCTTCTGCCCCGCTCAACATGTGAAGGTCATTCGTATCCCTCCAGTCAATAATTGAGTCAGCTATTGTATCAATTTCGGAATCAGGTCGTACCGACGTGGTAATACCAACACCTGCATTTTTAATAATATATCTCATCTGAGGAAGTGACGCATTGTTTATATTAAGCTTCCCGTCTTCATCTGTAATTGCATAAGAAAAAACACCATTTCCTAATTCGCCTTTCCGTGCAGGATTTTCATCTTCCTGACTAAAAACCAGTATGCCCTCTTTATTTAGATATGTATATAATGGCTCCTTTGCCGAAAGGATTTCTATCTTTGCACGTTCAATTCCAGCCAGGGCTAATTGATATGATTCCTCTTCTTCTTTGAAATTTCGTGTAATATTAATTTCTGTCCTCATTGAGTAAGAAAATTCTCCAACAATTGCCATAAGTATAACCAGGATCCATATTACTAAGATAAGTGCGACTCCACCCTTTTTATTTTTTAAGAGATTCATTTTCCCTACTTCCTGCTTCTCATTTCTAAATTTTCAA
>Ga0214473_10001575_pt1 | contig 29766 bp, 32 predicted proteins | sample RVTome_7_FD_203509 | JGI IMG/M metagenome (GOLD analysis project Ga0214473, IMG submission 203509) | Soil microbial communities from uranium-contaminated site in the Upper Colorado River Basin, Wyoming, United States - RVT98D197 | ecosystem: Environmental > Terrestrial > Soil > Contaminated >...
CAACGATTGCCAGCACAGCTCGATAACTCTTCTCGAGCTCCCTCCAAGTTGGCCACCATTTGGCAGCTATGATAAGTGCCACAGCTGCGGCGAATGGGACTTGAGCAATAAAGTCCCACCATCCCCAAGGACCTAGTGGGAGTTCTCCTGTTGTCCTCGCGACATAGAGCAGTTTGAGGACCCATCCCAGCAGGTTTCCCAAGAAGATGAGAAGCAAGGTGTTTCGGAACTCGCCGTCGGCGAACATCTGCTTCAGGCCTTGCCTAGTGCTTGTTGTCTTGACTTTACGACTTTCTACAGCCATGGTAAGCGCTCCTTTCGCTTGGATTAAATCCGCTATTTGGTTGTTAAAGAACCTCCTTTCTCCCGCTTCGGGATGAATTGGATTTTAAGCTGCTAAAGGATACACGATTTTGTCCAGAATATAAATGTTTTAGGAAGTATTTGGGTGTAGTGTAAAATAGTGAATATGAAGAAAAATAATTTTTTCGAAAAAGTTTACAACGTTGTCAGAAAAATTCCGAAAGGGAAAGTGGCTACTTATGGTCAATTGGCGGAATTGATTGGGACTCGTGATGCTAGGAAAGTGGGGTTTGCATTGCATGCAAATTCCGACCCAAAAACTCCATGTCATAGAGTTGTTAATAAAGATGGTCGCCTTGCCCCAAACTTTGCATTTGACGGACCTCGTGAGCAAAAAAGAAGGTTAGAGGCCGAAGGGGTTAAGTTTAAAGACGATATGCACGTTGACCTTCAAGCCTGTATTTGGCAAATAGATATTTATTAATTTCGAGGTTGTGGCATAATATAATTAAAGGTTCATGAAGAAAGAGCTTATAACACACTTTACTTTTGTAATAGCTTTTTTTATATTTATTTCTCTCTTTCGCGGCTGGTTTGAATTACCTTATTTATCTTTTTGGGTTGGGGGATTAATCGGAACAATTTTACCTGATATCGACCACCTTATTTATGTTTACTTTCTTCGACCTCAAGAAGTATCTTCGCAAAAAATTGTATCTTTAATTTCCAAAAGAGAATCATTAGCCGGCTTATCGCTCCTCTCCGAAACCCGGGCTGAACGAAAGCACCTAATCTTTCATACATTTCATTTTAATATCATTTTTCTTCTTATGTCCTACCTTGTAATAACATCTTCGGGAAGTATATTGGGAAGTGGTATTGTATTGGCATTTTCTCTTCACCTTTTAATCGACCAAGTAGTCGACTTTATGGAAACGGGGGACTTGGCTAACTGGTTGAGGCAGGTGAATATTACTCTTTCGCCTGAACAAAAACGCTACTATCTAATAGGGAATACCCTCGTGCTTCTTTTTTTCGGCTTCTTGCTGTAAACTACAATGCAAATGGAGGAAGAGAGATTAACCAAAAGTCAGCGTCGTGCCTTGGCCAGAGAAGAAAAAAGTAAACAGCGTAAAGGTAGCGAGCGTACAAAAAAAGTTAGAAATTGGATTATCGGGATAGTATTTGTTGGAGGTTTTTTATTTGGTAGTTATAAGTTTGTCGGGTGGATTAATACACCTCAGGATGATTTGGGTCCTGTTTCCGTCGAGGTAAGCTCCGATGAATGGATAAAAGGAAACCCGGAAGCCCAAACTACTCTTATTGAGTACAGCGACTTCCAATGCCCCGCCTGTAAAAATTATGCACCCATTGTGCAGAAGTTGGGTGACGAACTCGGAGCCGATTTGAGAATTGTATACAGGCATTTGCCGTTAGTTTCAATTCACAAAAATGCAATACCTTCGGCAAAAGCTGCCGAGGCAGCGGGTTTGCAAGGAAAATTCTGGGAGATGCACGATATACTTTTTGATAAGCAAGATGATTGGATAGACGATTCTTCACCTTCAGATAAGTTTGAGGTATATGCGGGTGAAATCGGACTTGATGTTGAGAAATTTAAGGCTGATTATGAAAGCGAAGAAGTAAAAAACTATGTTAATTCTGACTTAGCTTCCGCAAATAGCCTAAGATTGAGTTCAACTCCGACCTTTGTTTTGAACGGTAGGGTAATTGAGAGCCCCAGAAGCTATGACGATTTTAAAAGACTTATCGAAAACGAAATAAACTATTAAGTTTGTGCACTGCTTCGCTTCTCCGTCAGCTGACGGATTCGCGAAGTTTGCATAAGGGGATACAGCGTAGAATAACATCCTCCGCAAACTAATGTTTGCGGTTCCCCCTGAGGGAGGATGATATATTAGGTTCAATTCCTCCCCCGTGAGAATTGAAATTATCTCGGGGGTATCCTTGAAGTCTATTATGAACTTCAGTATAATTATCAAATACATTTCTTTCTTGATTCTTCTTTCTAATGTATTGGTGATAAGCTTTTTTATCTTATTTGCAATTGGCAAACTTACAAAGGGAAAATTCCGGATATGGAAGGCGGTTGAGAAAGAATTAAAGTCAAGAGGACTCCTTTACGCATTTTTGGTAAGTCTTGGGGCAACGGTTGGGAGCCTATTTTTGTCAGAAATTGCTCAGTTTGAACCCTGTAAACTTTGCTGGTTCCAAAGGATTTTTATGTATCCGCTTCCGTTTATTCTTGGAGTATCTTTATTTTTCAAAAAGAGAGACGTTTTTTACTATGCTTTGCCTTTAATTGTTGCGGGGGCGTATTTTGCAATTTATCACTATTATTTGCAATTTGCTCCCCAAACTCTTGCTCCGTGTTCAACGGTCGGAATTTCCGTTTCCTGTTCTGAGCGCGTTTTTACCCACTTTGGTTATATCACAATTCCTTGGATGTCATTTTCTTCTTTTGTCCTTATCTTCTTGCTTCTAACCTTTTCTTCTGAAAGAATGAATAAGAGGTGATTGACTGTGTTTGACTTAACTGGTAAAAACGCATTGGTAACAGGTAGTTCCAGGGGGATTGGACGCGGAATTGCATTGGCACTGGCAGGACAAGGTGCAAATGTGGCAACTAATTGTGCCACAAATAGCGATAAGTGTGACTTAATCTCAGCCGAAATTAGAAAAATGGGTCGGGAGTCTATTTCATTCACCGCCGATGTCTCGAAAAAAGCTGAAGTTGCCCGGATGTTTTCTGAAATAAAAGAAAAATGGGGGAGATTGGATATTTTGGTGAATAATGCCGGCGTTATCGATTATGCAAGTTTTGATGAAATAACCGAGGAACAATGGGATAGGGTATTAAATATTAATCTTAAGGGACAGTTTTTGTGTGCACAAGAAGCAGTGAAGCTTATGCGCGAGAATAAATGGGGAAGGATAGTAAATATTGCATCAATATCCTCAGGGGGAGTGGGAATAGGATTTAAAAACATAAGCCATTACACAGCAAGCAAGGGCGGGGTCGTTGCCCTAACCGAAAATATGGCCGTTGAGCTTGCGCGCGACGGAATTAATGTGAACGCGGTTGCACCCGGTGCAATCGAGAGCGATATGAGTTCAGCGGTACAACAGGACCCAAAGCTTCTTGAGGCAACTCTTACTCAGATTCCGAAAGGGAGAATCGGAAAACCGGAGGACATTGGTGCGGCAGCAGTTTTTTTAGCTTCAAATGAGGCGGACTACATTACAGGTACAGTTCTATATGTCGATGGCGGCTGGCTTGCTGGATAATGCTTCGGCCAGAGTGGGGAGCGTTGTTAATGAGTGTAAGCTCAATAATAGTTGTGGCCAACGCGCTTCTTCTTGAAAAGACAAAACTATAGCCAATAGGCTTCGCCTTTTGTTATAATTCGGGGAGAGCAAAAAACTATGGCGCTTGAACAAACTATCACAGAGGCCTCCACCCAGCTTGAAGCTGCTGTCGGTACTTTAAGGGAACTATCTTCCCGACAAGCTGCGATTTTGGAAAAATACCGGCTGCAAATTGAGAAGGGAATAGAAAAAGAAAAACCCGAAGGTTACGATGCGGCCCCTCTTGTTTTGGTTGGACAAGTTGAGACCCCGCGCATTGTAATGGCGTGCCGATTTTCGGTTTCCAGCTGGTCATCACGGACTTCTTCGTAAATGGGAACAGCATTCAGCTCTACGGTATGACCATCATGTCCGAGGAAATGGTTTATGGTTAAAAGAAGATTCAGTAAAAGATACCCTCTCTTTACGGACTGACGAACGAATTTCTAGCAATACTTCTCAGTTTCCTCAAGAGGTCAGTGAACTTCTAAATGATTTCCAAGAGGTTTTTTGGCAGGGAGCACAACCAATTTATTGGCGACACACCAAAGCCGAAGGGCCTAAAAAAAGACATTTTGAGATAGTGACTGCAGAGGGAGCAGACACCCCGGGGAGATACACGATAGAAGAAATCACTGTCAGCGTAGCTAGGGTATGGAGTGGATCAGGAGATTTCGAAGAGGGCATTTGGTCCCCCAGCCTTTGGCTGTCTAGATTAGGAGTGGGAAAAGAGAAAGAGACAATGTTAAAACATACTTTGTCTCTTCCACTTGTCTCAACCCCTTTTGATAGAAATATATGGGAATATTTAAGAAAATTTGAGGCAGAGCCGACCGAGGAAGTTGTCCTTACAGGATACGGAAGACCACAGATTGATAAAGGAAGACAAAGAGAGCCATGGTCGGTACGCTTTTTGGGAACCTCTTTTAGCGCTCCTTTTGTGGGAGAGGGTGGTTATTTAGACATGTCGTGTGAAATGATTCCTTTAGAGGATTTATTGGCGGAATCGGCAAAGCTAGAAATATTAACTAGTCCCGAGCACCAGTCTCTTTTTATTGAGGGAGTTAAGGTATACCAAGACCGTGCTGTTAAGAGGGCAATTGAAAGAAAAGGAGAGGGACAGTTGGCTCCCTTCAACGGGGTTAATCTAAACTATGCGTTAGCGGGAAGCGCACTTTTGAGGCGTCTATCCGCACAAAAATAATACTTTCTACTAGTTGTTACTAACGCACTTCTTTTAAAAGAGTAACTCTTTAAAGAGTTTAATTTATCCTTAAGTTGCGTCGTATATGATAACTTTAGTGCCGCGCTCGACTGGTTTTTCTCCCCAGAAGTGAACATCTTCCTCAATTGTCGGGGGCGTGACTATATGGGGTATCTTGGCTGTCGTTTCGCCAACCATTCTACCAACTCTTATTCGATGCATTCTTAATATGGGAGAATCCAATACGGCTTCCAGCAGATTCCCGGGTGTTAAAGGTAAAGCTCTTTTAATTTCGTGTTTCATAGACGGTATTTTATATCTTATCGTAAACTCTTACAACCTTTACTATTGACCGTATTCGGTAAGCCTGAAGATATTGGAGTAGTTTGTGTCTTTTTGGCGTCAAATGAGGCGGACTATATTACAGGTACAGTTCTCTATGTCGACGGTGGTTGGTTAGCTGGATGATGTTTCAGGTTTATGATTGTAAGATTGACTGTCTATTGACTATTTTAGTTAAAATAGTTAAAATATGCACAATATGAAGACAACTACAGTTTCCTCTACTGATTTAAAAAGAGATACAGCCGGAATACTAAACTCCGTTATTTATGGGGGGATTGAGGCGGTTGTCGAGCGCTATGGCGAGGCTGTTGCAAAAATAGTACCTATTAAAAAGGAGAGAAAGAAAAGAGATTGGATAAAGATAATCGATAAATATTATGGAGCGATACCTGACTTTCCTGAAGTACATAAAATGAGGTACTCCCGAAAACGTGATGTTAGCTGGTAAATGAAATATCTTCTTGACACCAATGTGTTAGTTGACTATTTGCGAAAGAATGTACGCATCAATGAGGATATATTGGAGAGTGGTGCGGGGATAAGCATTCTTACCCAAGGAGAACTTTATTACGGTGCTTTCAAGTCCAAAGCTCCCGAAGTTAACTTAGTGCTTATCGATGATATGATTTCAGAATATGGATTCCCCGTAATCGACATAGATGATAAAGCGGTTTTGGAATACGCCAGAGTTAAAGCAAATCTTGAGGAGAAAGGTAAAAGACTCGAGGATTTAGACCTTTTAATTGCAGCTTCTGCATTGAGTATCAAATTAACCCTGGTTACAAGAAATGTTAAACACTTCGAAAGGATTAAGGGGTTGAAATTATTACGGGTATGAATGGAGAGTGTCAACCATTATCGATGTGAAACCAACCCTTTCTCTTCGAGTGAAGCACATGGTGAAGACGGTTTCTTGGCTTCAAATGAGGCGGACTATATCACAGGCACAGTTCTATATGTCGATGGCGGTTGGCTGGCCGGGTAAATTAGTTGTATAATTTATAAATGCTGATACTTGTAGTAACTGTGGTCCTAGGTATTATATTCGCCCTTTTTGCTACACAAAACACAGGCTTCGTAAGTATTTATTTAGGAAAGTACATGTTGGAACACGTTCCTGTATATCTTGTTGTTCTTCTTCCGCTTTTTCTGGGACTTTTTGCTTCATTGATAATTTATGTTGTTAAAAATCTGTCAACAAGCTTAACACTTTCTGAGCAGAAAGATGAAGTTAAAAAACTCAAGAAAGAACTCGCCGAAGTTACTAAAAAAGCCCATAAGCTGGAATTAGAAAATACTAAGTTAAAAGTAGAAACTGGAGAGTTCGACGAAGATTCCCTGCAACAGACATGACAAAATTTCTTTTGAAATTTTGGAAAATTCTTAAACTTCCAACGAATCTACAACTTTTTTTCATGAGGAGAGTCAACGACCAATTTTTAATTGGCGTTACTGGTGTTATTTTTAACGAAGATAAAGAAGTGCTTTTGTTTAAACACACTTATCGTGGCGATGACAGTTGGAGCTTGCCAGGTGGATATATTAAAGCAAAGGAGCATCCTAAAGAAGCATTAGAGCGTGAGATAGAGGAGGAATCCGGTCTTATTGTTAGTGCTGACGCAAGACTAAAATTAAGGACAGACAGAAACTCACCCCGAATTGATATAACTTATATGGGAACTTATATTGGGGGAGAATTCAAGCCTTCGAAAGAAGTAGATGAAGCTAAATTTTTTAAATTTAACAAGCTCCCAATTTTGCCTCAAGATCAACTATATTTCATCATGCGTGCGCAAAACTCCATGCATAAGCATGGAGATGTGAGTTATTAAAGAAAAGTGCAAAGCAAGCATGACAAAAACCATGAGTCTCAAGCTCATGGAAGTTTATAACAGCATTCAAGAAAACCCTACAATTTTATTGCTGGAATGAATTGAACGCTGATATGTCGTCCTCCTTTAGAGGAAACTCGCGTTTTTAGTGCGAGAAGGACGTCATTGAGAAAGCAAGTAAAAATAACATTACTCGCTATTGACTGGATTTATAATTAGAAGCTATAGTTAAAATCGCATGGTCAAGTCGAACTTGACTAATCATAATTGTAATTATGGCAACATTTGAAGTAACTGACGCTGACTTTGAGGGAAAAGTATTGAAAGCTCAAACCCCGGTTTTAGTAGATTTTTGGGCGGCTTGGTGCGGCCCTTGTAAAATGGCAGAGCCGGTTTTAGAGGAACTTTCGGAAAGTTATAAGGGTAAAGTTGACGTTGCAAAAGTTGATGTTGATAGTAACCAAGAAAGTACACAGAAGTATGGAATTATGTCGATTCCCACAACGGTTTTATTTAAGGAAGGTGTGGAGATTGGTCGACAAATTGGATTTGCAGGGAAGCAGGCTTTTGAAGATTTAATAAAGCGAGCTTTGTAAGCAGCTTTACAAGCTTTGCTTATCAAGAAGGGTTTGTAAAACCCGAATTGACAAGCTTTGCTTATTAAAAAGGGAATATAGGAGGCGTGCCACTCTGTAGCCCGGTTATAATAATTTGACCCTCCTTCGCCAAGGCTACGGAAGGGTTCGCCCTTTATCGATATATAAAGTTAAGGAGGGCGAAAGGTGGTGATTATTTTGGATCAAGACGACACAAAAACTAAAACGACACCGACAGCTACACCTACGCCGACTACCTCGGTAGATGAACCAGCTGTTGTTGATGAAACGCCAGAGCCGGAAGTTGCAGTTCCTACGCCAGCGAGTTCCGGAGTAACTACAGATGAACCATCCACGCCTGAACCTACCGCGCCAGGAATGGGAACGCCAAAAACTTCAGTACCAGAGCAGGTTTTGCCGAGTGAAGAAGAAACAGAAACTCCAACACCCACTACAGAGGTGGATGAGGAAGGCGAGGGTTCGGGAAATATCGGGGGAAGTACTGCCTGATTTTCTATTAACAGGAAATACTGGATAGCTGAAGTGGTAGCCTGATTGTAAGTTATTGTGATTATTATGGAAGGAAATAGTACTTTTGCGCCTAAACCAAAAGAAGGAGATTCTTGGGATGTAGTTATTATTGGTTCAGGTCCAGCAGGATTGACTGCAGCAATTTATACCACTCGAGGGGCAGCGGGAACATTAATTTTTGCAGGTGAGGCGTGGGGGGGACAGCTAATGCTAACTACGGTTGTCGATAATTACCCAGGTCTTCCCGGTATTCAAGGACCAGAGCTTATGCAAAGGCTTCGTGACCATTCCACCTTATTCGGGGGAGAATTTCTTAGTAAAAACGTAGCCTCAGTAAATCTTTCTAAAACCCCGTTCGAATTAGAATCAGACGGTAAAAAATATTTAGCAAAAAGCATAATTATTGCAACAGGAGCTGATACGATGTGGTTAAATGTTCCTGGTGAAAGTAAGCTTCGCGGGCGGGGAGTTTCCTCTTGCGCTCCTTGCGATGCGCCATTTTTTAAAGAAAAAAGGGTAATTGTTATTGGCGGTGGGGATTCAGCTATGGAGGAAGCTTTGGTTTTAACCAAATATGCAAAAGAGGTCGCAATAGTGCACCGCAGGGATAAATTTAGAGCATCCGCTGCAATGCAGAAAAAGGTGTTTGATGTAGAGAAGAAAGGGAGGATAAAAATTATTTGGGATTCAGAAGTTACAGAGTTTGTTGGCCGCCGGCCCGGAGGGGCCTCTCCCCGAGTCGGAGACTCTCAGGAGTCGAAGACTAGCCCGGAGGGAGAGATATTGGAAAAGGTAAAAATTAAAAACGCGGTAACTGGAAAAGTTACCGAAATGGAAATTGACGGAGCGTTTATTGCAATAGGCCATATTCCTGCGAGTGAAATATTTAAAGGGCCAATAGAATTAGATGCGAAAGGATATATTGTCATTCATGACCATACGAAGACTAACATTCCAGGGGTATTTGTAGCTGGCGACGTTCACGATTATCATTACAAGCAGGCAGTAACCGCTGCGGGTTTCGGGTGTATGGCTGGAATGGATGCTCTCAAGTATCTTGAGGATATTTAATGTCAAATAACAAAGGACAAATATCAAATCAATCTTAAATGACAAATTCCAGATATTTAATGATATTTAGGGTGGGGATGAGGATAAGTGGTGAGGCGAGTAGTGAGTAGTGAGAGTGTGGTAACTCACAACCCATCCACATTAACTAAACTCATTTCTCACAACACACCCCCATTCATTGTTAAGAATTATGTAGAGCTTGTCGAACGGATTGATGCTTCGGCTTTGCTCAGCATGAATCCTGAGCTTGTCGAACGGATTGGCATTCATTTGTAATTTGAAATTTGGATTTTGAAATTTTATACGTTGACATAAACAACTATTTCTAGCAGAATTACATTTATGGCTGTAAAGAAAGGAAAAGATCTTCTTGAAAAATTAGTCCCCATTCTTTTGGTTGCATCAATCGGACTTGCTTTTGTAGTGGGAATTTTATGGCAAAAAGTAAATCAACTTGAGGGTGGGGGAGTAAAAACAACTACAAAGACTGATACGGCAGCACAACCCCAACAGCCGACGAGCGGGAAACTATCAGAAGAGCAAGCTGAAAAAATCGTTTCTGTTTCACAAGATGACCATATTCGGGGGAGTTTAGATGCAAAAGTATATTTAATTGAGTACTCTGATTTTGAATGTCCGTTTTGTTCGAAGTTCCATCCTACTGCGAAGCAAATTCTGGATGAATACGGAGGAGATGTTGCCTGGGTTCTAAGACACTTTCCACTAGACCAACTTCATCCCAAGGCAAGGCCAGCAGCTGAGGCATCTGAGTGTGTTGCCGAGATTGGCGGAGAGGACGCTTTTTGGGCTTTTGCCGATACCGCTTTTTCTGACCAAACCAAGCTTACCGACTTAGCATCAATTGCCGCAAGTGCGGGTGTTTCCGGGGGCAGCTACACAAGCTGTGTTTCCGGTAAAAAATATGCAGATAAAGTTGAAGACCAATATCAAAAGGGTTTATCAGCAGGAATTACGGGAACTCCGGGAAATTTTATAGTTAATAAAAATGGCGACGCATGGCTTATTCCGGGAGCACTTCCGTTCGAACAATTCAAGCCGATTATCGACGAAGCACTAGGCGGATAAGTTAAAATGTTAAAGAGTTACGAGTTAAGGGTTACGGGTTAATTTAAAGATATTTAAAACTCGAAACACGTAACGCGTAATTGAATAACTTCATAAACTCTCCAATATTTTGTATGCAACCACAGAAGCAGACCCCCAGACATTGAAGGATTTGTTGACTCCGTACATAGGGAGTTCAACTATAACGTCGGCTTCTTTTAGAACTTTTTTTTCTACCCCTTTAGTTTCGTGACCCAAAACAAGAGCTACAGGGAAATTTGGCTTTAAAACTTTATACGAAATTGCCCGTTTATTCTGTTCAACTGCAACGATAAAGACGCCTGCGGCTTTAAGTTTAAGTATAAGTTTAAGAGTAGAGTCTACTTTTTCCCAAGGCACCCAGTTTTCGGTTCCGACAGCAGCTTTATGAATTCTGGACGACGGTGGTGTTTCCATATTACCGCAAAGATATATTTTTTCTCCCGCCACAGCGTCAGCAAGTCGGAAGAGGGAACCGACGTTAAAAGTATCCAATATTTCATCCAAAACAAAATAAATCGGGTTTCTTTTGATTTTCTTAAGCTCATAAGGTGTGGGTTCAGATTTCCTTAATTGTTTTGCATTGAGCTTTGCCATAGAGGGGGTATTTTTTACGGGCTGCGGGGCAGGGATTTGAACCCCGATACTCGCCTCCAAAGGGCGATGTCCTACCATTAGACGACCCCGCAAAGTTTACACTGAGCTTGCCGAAGTGTGACCCCGGAAGGGCTCGAACCTTCAACCATCACCTTAAAAGGGTGTTGCTCTACCATTGAGCTACGGGGCCGCAACGAAGTGACCCCACCGGGAGTCGAACCCGGGTTATCGGGATGAAAACCCGACGTCCTAACCACTAGACGATGGGGCCGCAACTTTTTATCAATAAAATATCTGCCTCAAGTCGAGACTGATGGTATTTTACCATTTCTTTTTAATAATTTCCAAACAATAATTTTTCTTAAATCCAATTGACCGCGTAAAGACTCATAGGTTATGCTGAATTAGAAATGGATGATGATAAAACCGTAAGTAATCAGCAATCGGTTCAAAAAGTTATCAATCCGGAATTAGAAAAATTGTTTTATCAGCCGGCACCTGACCCCGTATCATTTGTTGATGCCGTACTTCACGAAGCGGTTATGCTTGCCGCGTCCGACCTACTTTTCGAACCCAGAAATGAAAATATTGTGATAAGAGCCAGGGTTGACGGAGTTTTGTATAAGTTAGGTGAGGTAGGAGCAAAAATTTATGAGCATATTTCCGCAAGAATTAAAGTCTTATCCAGACTTGACCCGACCGAAAAAAGAAGAGTGCAGGAAGGGCAATTTACCCTTGAGCATGAAGGGCGCACCGTAAACCTTCGGGTCGAGATAACTCAAACTATTTACGGAGAGCTTATCGTAATTCGTATTCACGAAAGAAAGACCATTGTGATGGAATTATCCCAGCTTGGATTGAGCCCGCATGCCTATAAAAGTTACGAGGACATGCTTAAACAAAAGAGCGGTTTGATTTTAGTTTGCGGACCCACCGGTTGCGGAAAAACGACTACGCTCTACTCAACACTCGGGAAGTTGAACGAAAATAAAAATTATAACGTAATGACAATAGAGGACCCAGTTGAATTTAAATTGGAAGGTATTAATCAAATGCAAACGCAAAATGACTCTGGCTTTACCTTTGCAGTTGGATTAAAGACAATTCTTCGTTTGAGTCCCGACATAGTATTTGTTGGGGAAATAAGGGATTCAGAAACAGCCGAAATTGCCGTAGAATCAGGACTAACCGGTCAGTTGGTATTATCGACATTACACGCCGAGGACTCTATCCGAGCGCTTTTTAGACTTCTTGATTTGGGGATAGAACCATACCTCTTAAATTCATCATTAATGGGGATAGTTGCCCAACGATTGGTCAGAAGAATTTGCACGGATTGCAAAGTAACTTATGAACCGGCTGCGGATGAAATTGATATCTTTAGGAAAGTTACCGGAAGAGTACCCAAGGAGTTACAAAAAGGCAAAGGGTGCGAAAAATGTCAGCATCTGGCTTACAAGGGACGAACCGGAATTTTTGAGGTATTTACTATGAATGCCAAGGTTCGCGAACTAATAAGAAGCAAAGCTAACGAAGATGAATTAAGACAAACTCTAATTAGAGAGGGGTTTGTAACCCTACTTCGCGATGGTCTCGATAAGGCCGAAGCTGGAATAACTACTGTTGAGGAGGTGTTAAGAAACAGTTTGAGAGTAGTCTGATTAATTCAGATTCTCAAGTAATCGATTCGGTAATATCTGGTTTTTAGGAATGGGAATATAATTCAACATGTCGAGGCTGACTTTGCCTGCATAGAGTTTTCGGATGTCTCCACCGTCCTCAAGATAATTTTTTACCTCGAGCATTCCTTCATAATAAATCGCTTCACGAGCAAAAACACCATGTGCCTCAGTATCCTTAATCCCTCTTTTTAATCTAAAAGTTTTTTGAAATGCAGCATCCGGAGTTAACCCGTAGTCGGTTAGGAATTTATAAGTTTCGGAAAACGAGTGGCTCTTTGTAAAATGGGCGGCTAAATAACTTATTGCATGATGTTTTTTTCTAACCTCACCCCCGAATGAGAAATAGTCCCCGATAAAGGAAGCTAATCCCTCTTCGGTTTTGATGTAGAAAGGGAATAGCATCTTATGCATTTTATTTTTTTGCTTTGCGGCATTAAGGGCGCGCATTACATGTCCATCAATCTCGTGAGCAAGTGCATATTCTAAATTATTTACATCAGGATTTAATATTTTCCCAATTTTTATCAACTTACTTTTGGGCAAAACCTGGAATGAAAAGTCATATCTATTTGTCAAGATAATTTTCCAATTTGTTATCCCGTATTTGGCTAAATATTTTTTTATTGCATATACTATTTCGTTCCTTCCTATTATTTTGGCTGGTAAAGATACGACATTGAGAGCGGCATCGCACTTAGCCTCTCTCAAAGTATTTCTTTTAAATTTTATTTGGTAAAGACGTTTCGAAATTTCTAATAGAGGGGGTGTACCGATAGATAGAAGTAATCGGAGTTTTAGCTTCGTTTCTTCAATTTTTCTTCTATAAATCTTACTTTCAATATTATCAACTTTAGGATAGGTTAAATGTTCAATTTCCTCTTCGAATTTCTTAAATTTATCTAACGGTACATAAGGGTAATGAAACTGAGGATTGTGTTTATTGTCCTTAAAGAATTTTATTTTTTCTTCCGGGAAGTTAGTAGGTGCGAGATTGTAATGGGTAAGAAGTTGAGTACGGATTTTATGTAATTTCTTTTTGTTTTGGCGGACAGAGTTCATTGGCAGGATAATTTAATATAACATCCATAAATTTTAAGACAAGTAGAATTTGAGGAAATGAAACGGTAAAATTAATTAGTGCCGACTTTTATTAGAAAAAACCCTCTTTTTTTTATATTTATTTTTCCAATAGTTTTAGATACAACTCTAACTTTAATAGGACAAGATGCCTCTTATTGGAGAAATTTTAAAACGGCAAATGAAATGGCGCCTGTTTATTTTATTCTAGCTTATAGTCCCTTCATATTTATTGTTGGTTCTTTGCTTTGGTATGTATTTTTATATTGGTTGGTTAAGAAGTTAAAGGAGCCGTTGAATTTGATTTTGGCATTATCTTTAATAGTTGGGCACACGGTGGGAAGTACAAGCTGGATACGTAAAATTCTCTTCGATACAGGAATTTATATAATTGGAGACAGGGTATCAACAACATTAGCTTGGGTGGTGCTGGTGGGGTACTTTGTATTAGTGGGAATTATTGCGGGCTTATCTATATCGTCTTACGTGGAAAGTCGATTAAAAGTATAATTGAAAGGTATATGGAAAAAGGTAGAGAGCAATCAGTAAAAGAAAGTGTATTAGGAGGATTTAAAGCAGTAAAGCGTTCCCTTGAAAGCCAGGGAATGAGTCCGCAGAACGCTTCCCGGAGAGCACTTGAACAGGCTCTTTTACAACTTAGGGATTTTGGACCGCTTAATCAAAGTCAAAGTTTAGATATAGCTCGCGCATTAAAACAGGCAGAAGGCGACCGTTTGAGAGAAATTGTCAGCGAGTTTAAAAAGGGTAAATTTGGAGATCCCGTTGACCAGAATGATTATTCGAACCCAAAAATTATGCGTGTGTTAGCTGCCGCAAAACGACTTACATAAAATTTAGTTGAAAATGTTATGGCATCACGAGCTCGCGCCACAAAATCCTCAAATAGAATAAATTTAAACACAAGCTTGCTTTCAATTGTGGTTGGAATATTTTTCTTAACAATAAATTTGCGAAGTGAACTTCTTCTTATAGACGGCCTTGTGATTCAGCTCGTTTTGTCAATACCTTTACTTTTTACTTCAATATTAGCTTATACGAAATTGGGTTATAGGAGGGAAGTAGCCAAGTGGGACACTTTGGGTTTTATCACATTTTCTATTGCCTATGCCTTTATTCTCAATGTAATCGGAATTCTCCTTGCACATATGGTAAGTGTACAGGTTAGCATCACCTTTTTTGTATCCTCTTGGATACTTGCGGTAATATATTCACTTGTTGATATAAGTTACAGAAAGGGGAGGATTAAAGAAAGGGTAATTAAAGACCTCATATTTATTTCGATACAATTCTTCTTCGGTCTTTTGGTGGTTTTGGGGGTGTATTAGTGGATTTGATTTGAAGAAAGGAGTTATAATCTCTTGCTATGTTAGAAAGATTAGGTTTGAGGAGAAAAGTTGAAAGCCCGAAGGCGGCAACCCGCGAGTCGGTTTCTGATTTAATAAGAAAAGCAGCTGAGGAAGGTGTTAAACAAGGACAACTTAACTTAAATGACTACAGTGCTATGTTGAGCGAAGCGAGAGAGATAGAGCGTCAAAGTTCTTCGGCAAATAACTCCTAATAAAAATCTGAAGTATTAGAATAATTATTCTTGGTATTCTACGACGCGGACGTACTTTGTATCTTCGCCAACCACGAATTCTATAGCGCCATGCCCTTCGAGAAAATCCAAATGGTTCTCGAGGCTTTCTAAAATGTTAACATCCGTTTGATTTCCGAATTTCAATCCTTCTCTCTGAGCGAAATTTCCGATATCTTTTATATCTATATCACCATTTCCACGTCTTTCCAGAAGAAAAGTATGGAGCATTCTTACACTTTCTTTGAATGATCTTGATTGTGGAATATCAGCTTCTAGTGACATCGGGTAGATTTTTTAGACGAAGTATTCAGCGTAGTAAATGTAAAAAGGTATGTCAATACTTAAAATCGATTGGCTTCAAATTCTCTCGACAAACATATTTTGCACTTGCTGGAATTTGTCCTTCGATTTCACTTAGGACTTTGGGGGAAAGGGCACTAACTAACTGCGGATTTTCTTCCAGTTGGATTTGGGAAAGTTTGATTTTCTATTTCCTTAGATATATACTACTTCGCATGCAAGAAGCTGTAGAAAGAGAACCTTTGTGGGTCGAGATCTCGCCAGAAGAACTTTCTAAACATGGATGGGAACCTTATAGTGGGATTGGCGGTGGTCACGTTTTTACCGTCCTAGTCGAACAAGGAACCGACCTTGGAAAAGCATTATCAGAGGGTAGGATGATTTACGCCCGTCATCAATTTAAGGACGTACAGGGGGATTTGATGCAGGGCAGCCACATAGATTTTCTAGCAAAAGGAAAACTGCAGGAGCAGGAAAGAATGGACACGGTATATCATCCTTCAATCGGGCATCATAGCCTTCCTGTATTAGTTAAAAAAGACTAGTCTCCAATTTACCTAAGAATACCTAAGAGACTATTCTAGTAAACTGCGATTATTACTTCATCACCTTTGAAGAATATGGACGGCTGTAATTTGCCCTTCGGCAAGCTCAGGACTAGGGGGAGAATTTTGCCCCATTGACCCACGCTATTTGTTTATTGTATAATACTTTTTACCACGCCTAGCGTGGTTTAACGCATGAGAAAAGATTGACCAGATGGCCTTCGAACATTAAATTGGCGAGCCGCCTCTGGCGGCTTTTTTGATTCTCAAATTTGACATATAAATAGCGAATCAACCCTCCAGCAAACGCAGCTTGAGCCGTGAACGAATAGTTCGCGGAGTAGGCGAAAGCTAAGTTGCGGACGGGTTCGTTTGAGAAGTTAACTTCCCCTAATAGGGTAACAACTTCAAGTTCATTAAAAGCAGCAAAAAACAAGTTTCAAGTAGAGAAAGGCTTAGTTTATATATTATTTTTTGATTTATCACCGTTTCTTTCTGCTTGCCGCTTGTTTCTTGCTACTTTTGGATAGTACATTGACAGTTGAAAATAAGTTTTAGGGTACCTTTTTTCTTAACACATACTATAAAAATAAAGGTATTCAAAATATGACTGGAAGCGTTTACCCCGTTTGATGACGTAAGTCTATCTAATGGGGACTTTTTGAGGGTTTGATCCTGGCCCAGGACGAACGCTGGCGGCGTGCCTTAGGCATGCAAGTGGAACGCCTTGTGCCTTGCACAAGGAATTTCTAATTTCTAATTTCTAATTTCTAAATAAATTCTAAATACTAATTTTCAAAATTCAAAATAGAAACACTTATATATTTTGGATATTTGAATTTTGTTATTTGATATTGTTTAGGATTTGGGTTTTTGGATTTAGGATTTTCTCGCGCAGGGCGCGAGGAGTCGCGAACGGCTGAGTAACACGTAGGAATCTATCCCATGGTGGAGAATAGCTCACCGAAAGGTGAATTAATACTGCATAACCCCCGCAGCAATGCGGGGAAAAGGGCTTAACTGCCCGCCGAGGGAGGAGCCTGCGGCCTATCAGCTAGTTGGTAGGGTAATGGCCTACCAAGGCTACGACGGGTAGGGGGCGTGAGAGCGTGTACCCCCAGAGTGGTACTGAGATACGGACCACACACCTACGGGTGGCAGCAACCGGGAATTGTGCGCAATGGACGAAAGTCTGACGCCGCGACGCCGCGTGAAGGATGAAGGCCTATGGGTTGTAAACTTCTTTTGATCCCGCCGAGAGGCGGGGTAGAATAAGCACCCGCTAACTACGTGCCAGCAGCTGCGGTAATACGTAGGGTGCAAGCGTTGTCCGGATTTATTGGGCGTAAAGTGCCTCGTAGGCGTTCCGTCGCATCTTGTTTCAAAGACCAGGGCTTAACCTTGGAATGGGACAAGAGATGGACGGAATTGAATGATGTCGGGGTTACTGGAATTGTCGATGTAGGGGTGAAATCCGTTGATATCGACAAGAACACCAAGGGCGAAGGCAGGTAACTAGGCATCTATTGACGCTGAGGAGCGAAAGCTAGGGTATCGAAAGGGATGAACCAAGCTTGTCAGCTTGGAATGCTAAATTCCAAATTATAAATGCTAAATGATTAACTACAGAATCTTTAGCGTTTGTTGATAAGCGAAATTAGTCCCGTTAATCTGACTATATGCTGGGATAACTTGAGTATCCGACAGTACCAGAACTGGTAAAAAACTGATCGGTGGAGTCAATCAGCAGGAAAGATCCAGAGAGTAATCGAAGGAATTCCTCAACGACTATACGTCAGACCCGCCAAAAATTATGAAATATTTAGGCGGGAAGATATAGTCTGACCTTTATAGCGATATGAAGAACTGAGTAGAAATATCTCAGTCCGAACTTAATTCATTTTTTATTTTTTAATTTTGATTTTTGAATTGAAGTTCGTGTAACGAACGTGTAGAGACCCCTGTAGTCCTAGCCGTAAACGATGCTCGCTAGGGATGTCCCGCTTTGCGGGATGTCTCGCAAGCTAACGCGTTAAGCGAGCCGCCTGGGGAGTACGATCGCAAGATTAAAACTCAAAGGAATTGACGGGGACCCGCACAACCAGTGGAGCATGTGGTTTAATTCGAGACGAACCGAAGAACCTTACCTGGATTTGACATTCCTATGACGTTCTTAGAAATAAGGATTTCCTTTATTTATAAAGGACATTGGAACAGGTGTTGCATGGCTGTCGTCAGCTCGTGTCGTGGGATGTTCCCTTCAGTGGGGTAACGAGCGCAACCCCTGCCGTATGTTGAATTGTTCATACGGGACACTCCGATTTTATATCGGAGGGAAGTGGGGACGACGTCAAGTCAGCATGGCCCTTATATCCAGGGCTACACACATGCTACAATGAAGCCGACAATGGGTTGCCAAGTGGTAACACGGAGCTAATCCCATCAAACGGCTTCTCAGTGGGGATTGAGGGCTGCAATTTGCCCTCATGAACGAGGAATTGGTAGTAATCGCGGATCAGCTAAGCCGCGGTGAATACGTTCTCGGGTCTTGTACACAAATGACCGGTAAATCCGGTCAAATATGCGCGCCAGGCAGTTTAGAAAGCAAATTGGTTTAAATCCAATACTCGATTTATCGAGTTAGTCAAAAAAATTTAGCAGGTTTGGTTTCGCGAGAAACCTGACTGGAGGGCTTGAGACAAAAGTCAGCCGAGCCGATTAATTCGGGACTAAATCGACCCAAAGTGTGTTTTGGGGAAGAAGTCTTACTCGGATGATTGGAATGGTTTTCTAAATGACCCTGGGAGATCTCTTATTGACATTTGGGTAATGTTCGGTCTACTGTTAAAGTAGATGAGCTTGAATAAGAGAAGTCAGCAGATCCATAGTACTCCGATGACCATCGGGGGAAGGGAGAAACCTAGTAATTTATCCAGTGATTACATAGTTGGTTTAACTGATGGAGAAGGATGTTTTTACGTAGAGACAAGAAGTCCTTATGGGATTTATAAAACGCCTCGAGTAGAAATGCACTTCTTCATTAAAATGACAGAAGAGGAATTTACTCTTTTAAAAGGAGTTCAAAGTTTTTTTGGATGTGGGGGAGTTTATTATCAAAAGGAATATCGGCAAAATCAAAGAGCTTGTTATCGATTTGGAGTGACTGCTCAAAAAGATTTACACGATAAAGTAATTCCTTTCTTTGATAAACATCCGCTGAAGAGCAAAAAGTTAAAAAACTATTTATTGTTCAAAGAAATTGGTGAGCTAGTAAAAAAAAGAGAGCATAAAAATCCTAAAGGATTTGAAAAAATAAAACAACTAAAGTCACGGATGAATAATGGGACTCGCTTGGTGCGGGAAATCCGCTTGCCAAGTGGGAACGCAAAATAACTCAAATTATTGCAATCCGCCCGTCAAGTCAATGAAGTTGGGGGCACCCGAACTCCGCATGTTGCGGGGGAAGGTGAAACCAGCAACAGGGACTAAGTCGTAAGTAAGTTGCGACCTGTCAGAGCAATCGGACAGAAAAATCCGGCTGTATCGGTGAAGTCTAAACTGTATTCAGGTAAACTGAATAAGTATGATAATACCGAGGGAACCTCCATTAGATATGAAATTTTCTAACGGAGGACTCCGTAGAGACTACACGCCGGCTCCCGATGTAACATCGGGATGAAGATATAGTCCATGCCCATCGAAAGATTGGGAAGAACATGAACAAGGTATCCGTTCTGGAAGGAGCGGATGGATCACCTCCTTTCTAAGGAGTGTGCCTTGCGCTACGCGCAAGGTTTTACCCCCGGCTTTTTAAAATCGCCGTTTAGCCGCTAAACAAAACGGGATTCGCAAGATACCGGCGATACAAGTTCTGCTTCCGGTCATATTTTGGAAACCAACAAAAAACCACTTCGTAAAGAAGTGGTTTTTTATTTTGAGCAAAGCGAAAAACAAGCTTTGCTTATTGGAAAAAATAGTAGCCGCACTGTTATTCTTCGAAACTTTTGAGTTTCGAAAGATAAGTGGTGCGGGGGAGAAAGAAGATGATGGGGAATGGGGTTTTTGATCGCAATGAGTGCGAAAAAATGATTTGAACGCGATGTTCAAATCCCCAATCCTTTTTTCTTCGATCTCCCGAACCGTTCATTTGGCAAATTCGCCGACATTCGAGCAAAGCTCGATTGTGGCAATTAGATACCTTATGATACGGTATTCCGCGTGTAGTCATCCATTTCTGGATGATCTTCCACTTGCTCAGGCAGCAATCGGCCTGAATTGTGTCTATTGCTTAGACACAAGTGGTTTAGTCAAGTACCGTCGGTACCTGACCTTTGTTGAATGGCGAGGTTTTGCGTAAAGTAACTTTCGCGTCTCTCGTTTTGTTGCCGTTGGTCATTACCGACCATTGCAACGCGGGCTTAATGCGCTATATCCATCACAAGATGGCTAGTCTTGCTTGGCGGGGAATTGTCTTCCCGCTTTAGCGCGCATCGCAGCCTGGAGAGAGTTGAAAATTTACTCTTTGCAAAAGTGCCTTTATGAGCTTGGATTCGATTACGCTTACAATCGAAGATTGCAAGCTACGCTTATATCCGTTCAGGAAACTATCAGGAGCCACCCTTCTGTTTCCCGTTTTGGCAGGGAGTTAATCCTCCGCATTTGTCGCGTAAACATCCAAACTCAGGCTTCCTCTGGTTGTACTAGCTTAAGAGCCGCTGCGCAGGAGTTCAAGGAGCTCCCAGTTGATCCAGCCATTGTTTACCGGGTCGTACTGATCGATTGAATCGATCAACCCGTTGTCAACTGCCATCTGCGCTCGCTTCCCGAAGGAGGCATCCATTCCTGCGAGTGTCAGACACTCGACAAGACTGGTATCCTCGTAGTTCGGGCAAACGGGTTGCGAGGCTAGTGCTGTGGACTCAACCACCGTGGCCAAGTAAACGTCTTTGGTAAGCCACTCGTTGGCCGATTGCAGGTTGACCTGCTGGCCGAACTGGGGGTCTATCTCCCAATCAAGTGGTTCGTGTGTGACCTGGTTGGCCCAGTAGGCTTTTTCCGCTCCAGCGAAGAGAGCGCTCAACGGAGCCTCCGCGGTCATCAGACTCGGTTGGTCCTTGTCGGGTGTGAGCCACCAACGCTGGTCGTTCTGTTCGAGGTGGCCGTACCCCTCCATGTCCTGCTCGGGCGACCAAACGACCTGCTGGCCGTCTTGGACCTCGCTAACCTCCCCGGTTTCGAGGTCGAGAAGTTTGACCTTCCCATCCTCGAACCAGCTCAACCCTGATCCGTCTGGAGTCCAGAAGGGTGTGTCGCCCTCATAACCGGTATCAAAAAGACTACCGGATGAAAGGTCAAGGGTGACGATTAACCCCTGATCGACGTATGTCATGAACCTGTCGACCCTTGGACTGATAGCGGGACTGTCTCCAGCCAGCTTTGCTCCGTCCACCTCGAAAGGCTGGACGTTACGACCGAGAGAATCGGTCAAGTACAGCAAGTCGTTCTCGCTGAAAACGATGTCTCCGCTATGGAGCCACTCGGGACTGACCTCATCCTTGTTGTCCGAGTCGGTGAGTCGGCGGAAATAGCTGCCAGTCGAGCTGAACACGAACAGGTCGTGTTGGGCTTTGCCGATCCCGAATTCCAGTTCAATTGAGACGACTACGTCACAGCGTGAGTTGGGCTCGATAGAGCCGTCCTGGATGTCGACGACGGTGTCGAACTCCTCGAAGAGCCAGAACAAGTCCAACTCCTCTTGGGTGACGCCGTTTTCGGTCCAGACTCGCCATAGTCGCTCGTAGCCCGTGACTGGATCTTTGCGGACCTCGATCTCCACCTCGGGTTCGTAGCAAACTTCGAGTTCTACGGCAACCGCGACTTCCTCTGGTTCTTCCGTCGGTTTGTCGATACAACCAGAGCCCTGGACGAAGACGTAGTCGACCATGTCGGTGCCACTGTAGTATGGCGGCACTCGCTCCTCGGAGGTGCGGACAAGATCGACCTGATACCAACAAAATCCAGCGTCCGGGACGCGGATGGTGATGTCCTTATCCTCGGTTTCGGGAGGGACACTGATCGGAACCGTACTTACGTACGATTGCGATTCCAACCACCCGGGACTCTCAGGCTCCTGCATGGAGCCGAAAACATGAGCCCAGAGCTCATCTTGACACTCGGGGTCGTCCGAGAGATTGGTAACTTCCCCGTTCACCGGGTTTCCCGACATGTGATTGCCTTCATAGAAAAGGCGACCCTTGATGTCGGTGACGATGCACTCCCGCGGCTCGTCGGTCGGGGGGACCGAAGTCGGAGTTGCGGTCGGCGGTTCATCCGTCGGATGTTCCTCCTCGGTTGCCGTCGGTACGGTAGTGTCGGTTTCCGTCGGAGTCGCGGCAGGTGGCTCTACGGTGTTCGTTGGTGGAACTTCGGTGTTCGTTGCCGTCGGCATGTTGGTCGGAAGTTCGGTAGGTACCTGGGTCGGCGGGACTGTCGTCTTGGTTGGAGAGACGGGTGTATCAGTTGGCTTCGGTGTCTTCGTCGGCTGCGGCTTCTTGGTCGGCTCGGGGCAGTCGTCATCATCATCACCATCGTGACCACCGTCGTCATCGTCTTCGCAGTCGTCATCGTCACCGTCGTCATCCGGCCGTGGTGTCTTTGTGGACTTTGGGGTCTTGGTTGGCTTGGAGGTTTTGCACTTGTTGTTGTCCCCATTGTTGTCGTCACAACCATCTGGGTCATTACCAGACCCATTATCATGGTCGTGTTGATCGTCTTGACCGCCGCCCGGGCAATCCTTGTCCCCGCCGTCGGGATTCGAAGGGTTACAATCCTTGTTTCCCCCGGCTTCAGCCGAGTCGAAACCGACTTCGGCGAGCTGGGTCTGTACCGATGCTGGTGCACCGAGTACGGATGTGATCGACGGAGCATAGGATACCCCGAGGATCATGACGAAGAACAGGATAACAACTCCCAAAACTCTGCCTTTCATTTCCACACCTCCTAAGTGCGGTTATGAATATTCCTCTTATCCTTTGCCGCATTTCAGATGCTGCGACCATGTCCTTAATGGCAATGAAAAAATAAGTACAGGACTTTGGTAGCAAGCGAACAGCTCCTCCCGTCAGGGTAAAAATGGACTGTTCCTCGGCAATAAGATTTGAGGAATGGTTGACCCCGTAAAACGGGGCGAGCTAGGAAGCCCTAGCCGGCAACGGTTTATCGACCGTTCAACGATATTTTCTATTACCCCATGAGGGGGAGAGTGAGGGTGAAAGACAAGAAGGAGAATTTACCTAAAAATCTTCAGGTAAGTCTTTCTTCATTTACTTTAGAGGAGTAGTCTTCACCCCCACATTTCCCCCCACAGGGTTCACAAAGGAAATGTGTATTATTTCGCTATTCACTTGTTAAAGTGCAAATAAGTTAGTGGGCAGTGAACAGTGATCAGTGGACAGTGAATATTTTGTTATTCACTAATCACCAATCACTTGTCGCTAACCACTAATAGTCTTTTAAACGCAAATCGCCCCTCGATAGAGGAGCGGTATATCTAATTAACTCAATTAACTTAGTTAACTGATTATCTTACTTGCTGACTCCTCTAAAGCACAAACTCTAGGATATGTTCCTGAGTAGGGGAAATATAGCATAAAATGACTCGAAAGTCAAGTGTTAGAGGATGATAGAACTCGACTCGAATGTTTCGAATGATTAGAAAAATGGTTATATGGCTAAATGGTTAAATTGTTAAGAAATTACTTCTTAAATAACCATACAACAATCTAGCAATTAAACAATAAATTTAATTAGGATCGCGTTTCAGTCTACTAACAAAGAATATTATAGGTTTAGTGAATATAATAATTACTCATAACTCTTTTCACAGTACTTTTCACAACTATAGGTATGAAGAAATTAGCTTGGAGCTACTTTAAAGGAGGTCGTGTACCGCCTTCAGAGTTTGAAGGCTTTGATTGATAGGGAGTATTTTCGAATTCCTGGTCCGGGTAATTTGATTGTTGCGGATTTTCCTTTGTCTTTTTACCATAGCGCTCACGCGATACATTAATGACCTTTGCTCTGTTTTGATTTCTAGATACGGGTAAGGGGAGAGTGTTTGCCAAAAATGGTCTGGTTGAATGTCCGTCTATCATCAGCTTTATTGCAATTTGATAATTGCGAAGGTTGATAAGGTCATTTTGGGAAAAAACCTCGGCGTATTCTTTAAAAACAATAGCTGCGTCCTCGGCGCCGACTGAAAAAGCAATTAAACTTCCGGCGTTTCCCAGTATTGCCTTTTGCACTTCGGGCGGGATTTGGGCCATATACTGATTGGCAAGAGTCAAAGCGAGTCCGAATTTTCTGGCCTCTGACAAAATTTTAACAAAGCTCTCGGTTGCAAAGTTTTGAAACTCATCGACATAAAGATAAAAAGGAGTACGCTCTTCTTTTGGTACGTCGACTCTTCTCATCGCAGTTACTTGGAACTTGGTAATAAGCGTTGCCCCCAAAAGCGCCGCATTGTCTTCGCCGAGTCGTCCTTGAGAAAGATTAGCGATAAGAATTTTTCTTTCATTCATTACAGTGTCCAGGGAAATCGTGCTTTTTGGCGGACTAATAATACGCCGAATCAGGGGCGAGGTGACGAATTGTCCGACTTTGTTTTGAATAGGGGAGATGGCTTCTTTTTGAAGTCTTTCCGGCATCTTTTCGTATTCGTCTTTCCAGAAGTTAATCAGCGATTGGTCGTTAATTTTTGCAAGAGTTCTGTTTCTAAATGAACTATTTGAAAGAAGTCTTAATACGTCTTCTAAGGTTGAGTTTTCGACTTCAGACAAAGTCATAAAACAGTTTCTCAAAATATACTCCATTCTAGCCGACCAAACGTTTTCCCAGATTTTTGTAAAAATACTCATAAGCCCAGATACTACCAGTTCAGCCTCTTCGCGGTTTACGACCTCTAATGGGTTTACAATAATAGGAAATTCTTTATCTGCAGGATTGAAGTAAATGGTGTCGTTTATTCGGCTTTTTGGGATATAGTCTAAGATGTCGTCGCAAAGGTCTCCATGGGGATCAATAACGGCAACGCCCCGGCCTTTTTTCAAATCGTCGATTACCATATTGGCGATCATTGTGGATTTTCCGGTTCCGGTTTTTCCTACTGTCCAAATGTGACGTAACCTATCGATATCTTTAACGCCAAATATGGTTTCGCGGTTTTTGAAAAGAGTTTTCGCAAAAAAATTAATTTTGTGTTTTTCTTCATCGCCTAAATCGGTTGAAACAGGAAGATTATTAGGAGGTTCAGACAAAACTGCAGTTCCCCAAACTATCGTAGGAACCTTTATTTTTTCTGAAGGTAGGTGCCAGATCGTTGCCAGCTCAACGATATTTAGTATTTGGTTGCCAGAAACAAGTCGTAAGCGAGCATTTCTAACCTGCTTATTCCAGTTCAAGCGAGTAGGTCTTATCGAATAAAAGGAATTGGCGTCGGCTCTCGTAAATACTCCATATGCGTCTGACAACTCCTTGAGGCTTTCTTTTGAGTTAGAGATAATCCTAGCTGATACTCTAAAACCTGGGTAAGTAATTTTTTCTTTTATTACACTTTCATCCGATCTTGGGGAATAAGAGCCATCCTCTTTTTTAGTTCCGCGGGAGGCGTAAAGCTCTCCTTGACCTTGCCAGCGAGTTCCTGAGGACTCAAGTGCATATTGAATCAAAGTGACCTCATCCGGATCTGCTTTAGAAAGAACCGAGAGTATTGATGAAAGAGGATCAATATCTGTGAATTTATCAAAAGTGGCTAGCGGATAATAACTTCCCTTTTGTAACTTTAAATTTACAATGTCAAAATCGAGTCCGTCTAAAGGGTCTTTCCCCTTTTCAATAATTACCAAGGGATAGTTTGATTGAAGCTGTGATTCGATAAAAGGGATTAATGTCGGATCACAAGTTATTTGAAATCTGATTTGTTGATTAAAAAGGACAATTTCAAGCGCAAAAGCTTTTCGCTTTCCTCTCGCGAGCTTTTGCCAAAAAGAAACTGGATTGACTTGGGTTAAAGCCGCTAAAAAGGTTTTAGCAGCCTCGGGAGTAACTTCAACATTTCTTGGAAGCTTTAAAAAAAAAGTAGAAAGTTCAGCCATACGCTACTATTATATATTGGAGATATAGAAAATTACAGGCCAACTTTGTTGTTTTAAGAAGTACATTGTGGTAAATTATTGCAAGTTGGGCGCGTGGCTCAGCTTGCCCCGCCTATTTCAGGCGGGGTAAAGGTAGAACGCTTTCCTGATGACCCGCCAAAAATTAGAATATTTAGGCGGGACATATCGAAAAATTGCAAACGAGGGCCGTTGGCTCAGTGGTAGAGCGCTTTCCTGATAAGAAAGAGGTCCCTGGTTCGATCCCAGGACGGCCCACAAGCCTATTGACTGATAGCAAGTCTAACGTATATAATAACAGTTGCCTTGAGGCAGATTACTTGATGAGAAGACAATTGCAAATCCAAACACGAACCGTTGATGGTATTGAAGACGGTGGCTAATTAGGGGATTTATGCACTTCATCGGGTAACCCCGCCTCGGCGGGGTTTTTTTTGTATACCTTAATAATTTACAAATAATATACAACCCTCCGACCAATCTTGGCACGAGCCGTATACGGATAGTATTGAAAAGGCGAGTGCGAAGATAAGGAGGGTGCTGGACATTTAAATAAAGGTTTTCGGGCCCGAAGTTTAACTGGCCCCGTACAAACGCTAAAGCATTCTACGGGGTAAACTAGAACGCTATGGGCCGTTAGCTCAGTTGGCTAGAGCGTTCGGTTTGCATCCGAAAGGTCGGGAGTTCGACTCTCCCACGGTCCACTGGAGTTAGGCGGCTTGCCCCGTATAATCCTGAAGGGATTTGTTCGGGGTTCGACCCCGCCCGGGTCCACAAAGATAGTTAAAAGTTTAAAGTTCAAAGTTAAAAATTTTAAATTTTGCGTTTTGAATTATTAATTATTTTTTATTTGTTCCTTGACATCTGAAGAGAAAGGCCGCGTGCCTCGCGCAATGCGAGGCAAAAATTTTTTACTAACGCGGACAGTGAATGCCTTGGTTTTACCTACCGAAGAAGGACGCGCATGGCTGCGATAATCGCCGGGGAGCTGCCACGAAGCTTTAATCCGGCGGTGTCCGAATGGAGAAATCCGGCCGAGTTCATACTCGGTCACTCCACAGCAAAAGTGTCTTGCATAGTGAGCATAAACTCGGAATGTCAAATGCCAAATTGTTCAAATGTCAAATCAATGTCAAAGTCTAAATGTCAAAAAAATATTTTAGTACTTTGTCATTTGTTATTTGAATTTCATTTGGAATTTGGATTTTGAAATTTGTCATTCCACAGTTTGTGCCTGCTATGCAGGACACATAACTGTGGTAGGGGGTACTACCCGAACTGAAACATCTAAGTAGGGTAAGGAAAAGAAAACAAACGTGATTGCCTAAGTAGCGGCGAGCGAAATGGCAAAAGCCCAAACCCTGTCCGTAGGACAGGAATTATCAATGGTCAATTATCAATTTTCAATGAATATTCAATGACCCAATTTTTTAATTTGTAATTTAGACATTGAAATTTATTTGTAAATTGGGATTTGTAAATTGGTTATTCCCGCCCTGCGGGTGGGGGGTTGTAGGACTTCGATGTGGGACTTGTCTTTTTAGTGGAATAACTTGGAATAGTTAATCATAGAGAGTGAAAATCTCGTACACGAAAGAAAGATAAGCTCTAGAAGTTTCCTGAGTACTACGGTCGAAAACTCCGTAGGAATCTGGAGGAGCCATCCTCCAAGGCTAAATATAGGTAAAAACCGATAGTGAACAAGTACCGCGAGGGAAAGGTGAAAAGAAGGGTGGAACACCCAGTGAAATAGAATCTGAAACTGTCTGCGAACAAACCGGTAAAGCCCAGTGCTTTGCACAAGGAATTTCTAATTGACCTAATTAACCTAATTACTAATCAATGACCAAATTAGAAAATGTCAAATAAATCGAAAGAAATGTTCATTTGCAATTTGGAACTTAAATAATTGTTTAGAAATAAGCAGAGCTTGTCTCTGCGAGATTAGAAATTAGAAATTAGGATTTCCATGCGCAGAGCGCAGGGTAATACCGTGCCTATTGAAGAATGAGCCGGCGAGTGGCTGTAAGATGAGTGTTTAAGCCCCTATGGGGTGTAGACAAAGGGAAACCGAGTACTAATAGTGCGTATCCCCGCTAAGCGGGGTGTAATTATCTTATGGTCGACCCGAAACCAGGTGATCTATCCATGAGCAGGGTGAACCCCGATGAAAATCGGGGGGAGGCCCGAACCCGTGTGGGTTGCAATCCGCTGGGATGACTTGTGGATAGTGGTAATATGCCTATCGAACCTGGAGATAGCTGGTTCTCCCCGAAAGGTGTATAGGCACCGTGGTCGTGATAAACTTGTGGGTGGTAGAGATACTGAATGATCTCGAGAGCGAAAGCAATCAAGATTAACCAAACTCCGAATAACTACAAGGAACCGCGACTAGACAGCTCCGAGGGGCTAAGCTCTCGGCGCAAGAGGGAAACAACCCAGACTCTCGGTTAAGGTCTCAAAGTCATAGCTAAGTTTGAAAGGAAGTTTTTTTCCATAGACAGCTAGGAGGTTGGCTTAGAAGCAGCCATCCTTTAAAGAAAGCGTAACAGCTCACTAGTCGATGGAAAGAAGCGCCGAAAATTTATCGAGGATAAGCTATGCACCGAAACCGGAGATGCCTGTTCGTAGAACAGGAATTATCAATGGTCAATTATCAATTTTCAATGAATATTCAATGACCTAATTTTTTAATTTGTAATTTAGACATTGAGATTTATTTGTAAATTGGAATTTGTAAGTTGGTCATTCCCGCTCTGCGAGCGGGTGTGGTAGGGGAGCGCTCCGACAACATTGAAGTCGTTCTGGAAAGAACGGTGGAGTGGTCGGAGGTGAGAATGCCGGTATGAGTAGCGTACAAGTCCGATGAGAATTCGGACCGCCGAATGCCCAAGGTTTCCGTCGCGAGGTTCGTCCTCGACGGGTTAGTCGGCACCTAAGACAAGGCCAAAATGGCGTAGTCGATGGATGACAGGTTAAAATTCCTGTATTTGTTTTAAATCGTTATTAACTGGGGATTGACTAAACAGGATGTTTAGAGCCAATTCGTGAAGTTTGGTGCAAGTTGCAAGGTAGAATCAGCTGGAAAATCCGCTGATACGATTAATCGAGCAGCGATGCAGAATCCTAAGAGATTAGGGTAATTCTATCGCATTCAGTTTACAAGAAAAGATTCGCAGTGAGATTTAAAATAAGCCGTACCGCAAACCGACACAGGTGGGCAAGTAGAGAATACTAAGGCGAGCGAGAGAAGGAGGCTTAAGGAACTCGGCAAAAAAACTACCCGTAACTTCGGGAGATGGGTTGCCCCGCCTATGGCGGGGTTGCAATAAAAGTTTGCTAACCGACTGTTTATCAAAAACACAGGTCCATGCAAAGGTGAAAACCAAAGTATATGGGCTGACGCCTGCCCAGTGCCGGTAAGTTAAGGGGATGGGTGCC
>Ga0214473_10001576_pt1 | contig 29743 bp, 30 predicted proteins | sample RVTome_7_FD_203509 | JGI IMG/M metagenome (GOLD analysis project Ga0214473, IMG submission 203509) | Soil microbial communities from uranium-contaminated site in the Upper Colorado River Basin, Wyoming, United States - RVT98D197 | ecosystem: Environmental > Terrestrial > Soil > Contaminated >...
GATTCAGGACATGCATGTCTTGCAGCTTCCAGCATGTTTAGTGTGCCCACTGCATTGGTATCGAAATCGTCAAAAGGGATTGTCGCCGCTCGGTCATGGGAGGGTTGGGCGGCGGCATGGACAATGATGTCAGGCCTCAGCTCATTCACAAGCGTCCGCACCGCCTGGCGGTCTCGAATATCGAGTTCGTGATGCTTGAAGTGCTTGTGCGCCTCCTCCAGGCGTCGTTGATTCCAGCGCGTATCACCTCGCGGGCCAAAGAACTCCGCTCGCATATTATTATCTACACCGTAAACCTGGTGGCCGAGGTCCGCAAAATACCTAACGACCTCACTGCCAATTAAGCCACTTGAACCTGTCACTAAACTTTTCATTTAATTTACCAGCTGTAATTTCTAGTTTGCCTGTTTCATAAATTCAAACAATGCTAGGGTGTATCGCTGGTTCGCAAGATCAGCCAGTAGAGTCGGGTTGATGATTTGCTGGTCCGTACCGTCTCCCCGTATTGTCGTGAGGCGAGACAGCACTAACGAACTCTGCGAAGCTAAATTAATGATAGTTCTGGGATCAAACACCCGGTTGCCATTGAACTCCACTCTCTCCACCCCGATGGGAACAGAGAGATAAAAGACGCCATTTGGTTTGAGTAATTTTCCCATATTGGCGAGTCCATGCTCAAAGCCCCTTGGGTCAATCGGATCACCATACCTGCCCAATCCAAAATGCTCTAAAGCATGCAGACACGAAAGAGAATCACAATACTCGCCGTTTCCAAATAGCCCCTCAGGATGCATGAAGTCAGCTTGCTTGAAAATCACACCCGGTATGTGCGTGGTAATGGGCCGAATATCGAAGACTTCAATTTCGCGAAAGCTTGCGACGTGACTGACAAACCCATCGACACGGGAACCGACGTCCACATGCTTCTGAGGCCTCGCACCAAAAATCAACCTTGCGACTAACAAATCCTGCCAGAAGTATTCGCTTTTGGTAAATCCACCTTCTTCATGCCAGTCGTGCAAACAAGGCACCAACTCGATGCGGCCGTTAAAATTGGCGCGAAACCTGAACAAATCTTTCAGGTAGCGCGGCAAGCCGTGCAGCGAGCGGAGCGTTTTCCTCGGGTCAAATCCAAATTGAGTGATAAGCAACCACTCGACGCGGATGAGGATGGCGCGCAGCGTTTTGTGATTACTTGTCACGAGCAGATGCAATGTGGGCCGGTGCGCCATCAGGCGTGGGGCACAAGACGCAGCACGCCAGCGTCGTTCCTTCAATCACCCGCATATTCTGAAGCTCGGCATGGGCCGCGTGCAGCTCGTTGAGAGCTGTGACCACGGGGGTATCAGGCACGCAATCGTTCCACAGGATCACGCCCTTCCCCTTGCGCAGCATCTTCAGGGCGGCGCGGGTGTCGTTCAGGAAATACTCGTACGAATGGGCACCATCAATGAACACAAACTCGATCTTCTTCTGATACGGCATGCAATCGAACACCGCCGAATCCCTGTATAGCAAGTTGATCTTCCTCTCAAGGTCCGTATTGCGTAAACGCGTTCCGGAGGAGTCCTTGTTGACGTAAGTCATGTCCTGGCTGTTGATGGCCCACTGCGCATTCGCCGCCTCTGATTTCGGAAGATCGAGCGTAAATACACGTGCGGCTTCAGAACTGTTGAGGACTAGGTTGAGCGTCGTCCTGCCATCGAACGTCCCGATTTCGAAGATATTCTCCGGCTCATACCGGCGCACGAGTCCCGCGATGGCTACGAGCTCCAGCACGGAGACATTGCCGTCGACATGGGTCAACTCCCGAAGCCTGATCGGCTCGTCACGACCGCCGATCAGGAAGGCCAAGTCCACCTTGCCGAAACGGGGAACGATCTCTTTGGCGGAGTGAAACCGAAATGCGAGCAGATCCAAGAAATCAGGAGCCTCTTCCGCAAAATAATGAAACCGAACAGGAACAGCTAGCCGCACATTCCCTTCGAGAACAGGTATTTCTTGGCGAGAACAGTTTTCATGGAACCGTACCTTAGCTGAGTGCTGAAGCGCCCAGCTGAGCAGTAGCAACTGGAGCCGCGGGACTTATGATGAAGGGCGCAATGCAAGAGCGAAGCGGTGAAGACACTTCTAACGCGCCGATGCGTTCAATCAAACGCGAAAAGTCCAAGGTGGGTGGCATGGATTGAAACAGCCGCCTAACGAAAGAGGAAATTATGTGCTCCAGCGACAGATGGAGATTCTCGCTGAGCAGCTGCAACGTCAGCCTCAGTAACTAGTCGCATTTCCTTATCTGCGGTCACAGCCTCATAGCCAGCCTCAAACATGTGTGTAAATGTCTCCGATCGGCGTGGATTGATGCCTACACCTCGCGGCTGGTGTTCAGAAGCTGTTATTTCAATTAACCAAAAAGGTTTCGGATTATTGGCAAGCATTTCTGAGCTGCCTTCAACCACCCACTGCTCCGCGCCCTCCACATCGACAACAATGAGAACTCTTTTCCCCATCAACCGAGAACCGAGCACTGTATTCATTGTGGAGCAAGGAACTAACGTGCAGTACACATCCGAAGTACCTGCCCACCCTCTTACAAGCGATGCGCCGATCCCCCCACCGTATATTTTAAGAATGCCTATTTTGTTCGAGAGTGCAATTGGAAAGATTTCACAAGACCAACCATTTGCATTAAGATTATTGTAAAGATGCCGCAGGTTACTTTGCATTGGCTCAAAAGCTATTACCGCTTTCCCCATACTCAATGCGTGACAGCAATAATAGCCTACGTTTGCACCAACATTAACCAGGACATCGACATCACCAAGAAGTTTCCGAATCAGCTCAGTTTCTTCGGGCTCGAACGCTCCCGTTGCCATAAGTGAGTTTCCGGCAAACCGGAACCCCCAGGGCGTCCTTATCGGCTCATCGATATAAGCCAATTGATCACGCATTCCGCGGTAAATCAAAGCAAAGCGAGGGAAGCGCTCAACAAGAGGCCTCAAGATCGAAACCACAGAGGTTTTCATAGGAAGTAGTGTTGGTCTTTGTGTGTAGGCTGATGGTTTTAGTCAGCCGTCAAGAGTTGAGGCATTAATGCCACCTACCGATACTGACGCATCTCACTTGCAGCGATGAATCGCAGCGGAATGAAGGTCACATGAAACATGCATTCGAATTCATCCAAATACCATGCGAGGCGCCCGCATATATTGGATCACAACCCTTCCAAGAACTCCGGCAAATAACTTTCGCCCTTTAGGTTGAGAAGATTTGTCTTATCACGCAAAAGATCCTCAACAGTCATTTTATTCAACTCCTCTTCACTCAGATTCAGTCGATTGTCCGGCTTGCCTCGTGTCACTATTCCTAATCCATAGTCGCAATCCAACACGAACACTCTCAGATCATTTCTCTGACTTCTCAAGTAACAGATCGTCTTCCATACATCGCCGCACCATTCTGGAGTCCATCCGGGGATGTTTAGCTCGGCAGCTTGTTTCTGAGAAAGCTGGCTAGGATGTGCTGCTGCCCGATGTGGCGGAATGCAATCATGTATAACAACCACACCTGATTTATTTAAGTTATTCAGAGAATTGGTGACATCTCTTAACGATTGCTCATATGTGTGCAGTCCGTCAACAAACACCACATCGAAGCGCTCGGACGATTTCTTGCGTGCAAAGTAAGCATCGCTCGTTACTTCGTGGAACTCGGCTGTCACGTTGGCAAAGTTCATGATTAGCCATTTCAATCTCGACTTTCGAGTGATTGCGAACTTCGGGTCGACCGCGATCTTGTGTCGTATCCTTATTGGCATAAAACTCACACCTTGATGCACCCCAATTTCAAGGTACGTGCGGGCTCTCGTTTTATCAATAAGTCTTTGAATGACATCCGTTGTGTTCATCAGAAATCTAAGTGATAATGGATGACGATTTGAAATTACAAGTAGCTGTCTTCCTAGATGCTCCGGGCAATCGCCAGTAAATTACGAGCACAGACCTCGTCAGACATATTCTCATAGCACCACTGCCGTGGCTTGAAAGCGAAACCACCTCTATCCCATCGCGACAGCAGCTCTGTGAAATCATTAACATTCGAGAAGAATGCCCCGGTTGCGTCAGTAAGGTACGGGGCCGTGCTCCCTCCATACGCAACGCCAAGATAGGTCGGTTCCGAGTTACTCCAAATAAAAGTAGGCACATCGCACGCCCACGCCTCAGCGAAGGCGATTCCCTGCGTTTCATCCCTCGTAAAGCCGACCAAGAACTTAGACCTCCGCAAAACATTTCTATAGTCGTCAACTGAATACGATCCGTATTCAAGAACGGAGATCTCGTAGCGTCTTCGCTCTAACTCCATGCGATACGGTTCAACCGGAACGGTAGGACCTTTGTTCTGTTTGCTGTAGATGAGTACGCGATCGCGCGGCCGCTGACTCTCTGGACACCAAAACGCTAGATCAACGCCTGCCGCCCAGGGGACACAGCGCAACCCAAGCGTTGGGAGAAGTCGCCCGATCAACTGGCATACCGGGGCATGGGTGATGTATCGATCAATTTCCGGCGACGTCAAGATCTCTTCGTGCGAGCCAGGGTCATCCGAAATGTTGGGACCGACAAGCAAGCACCGAATATGCCCTTGTTGTTTAAACCTGATCATCTGCTTCAAGGCAGAAACCCCAGACAGGACAACCACCGCTTGCGAGAGGTCATCAAGAGCTCTCGGGTTGTAGGTAAATGGCACGTTTAATTTTTCTAAACCCTGAACAATACTGCGTGTGACGGCAGGATGACCACGATAATCAGAAATCAAATATGCCGGTAATGGATTCAAGAGATTCCGACCGATATTCCGCGCCTTTCGCAACCACGATTTCAGGCCCTCCGTAATACTGAAGAAGCCTACCGGAATAGGATCGGTGACGACGGTGATTTCAAGTTCGTTAATTCTTGGTTTTAACCACCAACTCTTCTTGCTAAACATTCGTCTTTAGTACCGTAGAACGATTTTGGGTAGTTGCAACAACATCCGCACGCCTCAAAAGACGCGAAGATGTTCTCCAGTGTTTGAAAAGGAGGATAGGCGTAACAAGAAATATATACACAACTATCAAATTCAAGGAATTCGAATTGAGAAACGAAGAAACAAATCCAGCAAATGTAATCAGCACTGTCAATTTATACGCCGTCGGGATATATCGATCTCTAACGCATCTTACTGAATACGTGATGGAAATAATTATCATGGAAAATAAGAACAAAGCGCCGATCAACCCGACTTCCGTGAGAACATGTAGCGGCCCAAATTCCGAGCCAACCCCTTCTGCGAACACTTCGGCCCTTCCTTGCTGTTCTGCAAATGCATTTTCGTTCGCAGCCCCAAACCCAGCTCCCAAAAGAGGGTGGTCAAGGAAATACTCAAATGCAATTGCCATCTTGGCGTATCGACTTGCATTGCTGCCACTTTGACCGAGACTTTCCGGATCGGAAGAAATAAAATCAAAATAATTCAACACTACTGCCACTAAGAAAACTACAATCCCTAACGCAATTAACAAAAACGCCTTCGAAACAATTCGCGCTACTGGCTTGTTATCTTTGTAGAACAATATATATAGTATTCCGGCCGCCGCCGTACCGATGATTATTGAGCGTGCGAATGATAGCACAATAATAAATATTACGAAAAGTGAGGCAAACATAACGATAGACCTCGGCGCTCTAATAAATACCAAAAACGGCAAAAATAAAGAAAACCAAATCGGGTACTGAAATGAATACACAACCCTAGATAACTCAAGCACATTTGCGGTGAACATAATCAACAAATAACCTTCTCCCGCGTAAGTAAAGCACGCAATAAGAGGGATTGACAACAAGCCATAAAAGACGGGCTTGAAGAGGCTTTTATCCGATGGCCGGGAGACAAGAATAGTAACAAACAATAAGAGTACTCCATAGCGCAGCAGCATTCCCATCGGCGCCAAACCGAGCGGGGATCCGATCAGAGAAGCGAGACAAGCCATAAACAGCCCGCCTGAGAGGACGGCAAATTTATTGATATTAATTGTCCGGCTTTGCAAGAAAAATATCGCAACAAATAGTGTCATGAATATTTCTATTAATGTAAGACTGAAATTCGTAAAGCGTATATAGCTATTTAAATTGGGAAGCGTTGCCACACTTGCGAATGCCGTCGATTGCAATGAAACGCCGGATAACAAAAGACCTATAGCAATCAAGGTAAACACGACAAACAATGGCCCCACTCCCCACATTTCGGTCCGGTTGAAATGACCCGTCATAAAAGCCAAACCACATAGAATGATCAGGAACGCGTAAAAGCGCACGCCTGACAGAGGGGGGGCCTTTTTCCGCTTAATCAAGGGGTCTGGCGGCACATAGGAAAATGATTTCGTATCTTGCATGAGAGTGCGCCTGATATTACCCAAGAATAGTGGACGCCCGAATCAGGACTTAGTGTATTGCTTTGAAAGCCAGCGGGGTTTCATAATCATTCGTCGAATGCCGACGCAGGTGGTTGTAGAACACTTCCAAGTATTCGACCAGGCTCGAACGGGCCTCTTCCCGGGATCAAACTGCGGCTCGAAGCTGCCGTGCCACTCGCGGGGAAGCTCGATCGGCAGTTCTCCACACTCGCCCTACAACCTCTTCTTGTGATTGCCGTTGCGGGTGCCACCGGCCGCATTTTCCACCGGCTCGTGCTTGCCGTGGCCCAAGTGCTCGGCCAGCTCAGCTTGCAGCGCCTGCTCCACCACCGCCTCGTGATCTGCTTCAGGAGCCCATTCTCAACGATCAAATCTTCCGGTTTCTTGTATTCAGCCAACGGGCCGTCAATCAAGTCAGCAGGTAAGGCTTTCAATGCGGTCAACTTCACTCCTCTCAAGAAGGCCGCGGTCTCCTACCAAATGACCGGTTACACACATCTTGCACACCCTCCGTGGCCTACTTGGGAAGCCACGCCGCCCAGGGAACCATATTCTCAAATACGTTCATCAAAAACACTTACTCATCAATAAACACACCTGAATCTACTGCCAATGGGCCGCTAACTCCTATAGGATCTAGAAATTTAATCTGGTTGGCTTTTAGTCCTCTAGAAATCACGTCTTCTATCGAAACCCCGAATCTGGTTGCGAGAAAGCTTGCCGATAACTGTCGTTCATAATGGTTACGAAGATTCACTGGCACCGAATACAACCGGGTACTTACGACTCCGTCCCTTTTTAAAAAGCCAAAACGATCCAGCGGAAAGCGGTCTCTGTCAAAACGCTCCGATAACACGTATCTTCCGCTCAGTTTAAAAAGGATTTTAAAATCACAGTCTTTCAATAACAACTGTGCGTTCATAAGTAAGTACGCCTCCGCGGCACCCTTATTAGGCCCGTCGCGAAGCCCTACCGCAACATTATCTTCAGACAATAAGATTAGTTGATCGCATACACTCTCAAGAACCGACTGCTGATATGCAAGCAGTTTGGAATTTTCTAACAATAAAACCCGTGCATCCGGGACTCGTTGACGGATGCTCTCAATCGTTTTCAATGTCTGGTTGAATCGCTGGTCTGGGGAATACACACTCCTGACTAGCGAGGTATTTGCGCCTAAATGGCGAGGTGATGTGTTGATCGTTGACGTAATCAAGAAAACGTAGGGACTGGCATTCTTCGGGGTATTAGTCGCGGGAGGCTTATCAGACCATAGTGCACGAGCACCCCAAGCCATCAGCAAACCGGTCTTATAAAGTAACTTAGTCCAAACGTCCATTCTTGTTCTTCCATAACGCACAAACCCAAGTAGGAAACGGTTCAAGCCCTCCAATACCACATTATTGGACCAATACCCTTCTGCAGGAAGCAGGCAAGTTCTTCTGCACTTCTAATGAAGCTCCTCGCGGCAAGCCGCGAGGTATCTACCGGAACCAGCCGAATACCTTGAGTCCCGTTGAATAGTGTGTCGTCGAAGCTTGGAGTACCTGATTCATAAGCGTTGAGTCTCTGTGGATCCTCGGCGTCCTCGGAGCGCGGCAAGCCGCTGGGTATGAACCCCAAAAGGAATGAAAACCGAACACGATTATTAGAGAGAACTAATTGCGTTCACTCTGTAATTCTATTTCCCCAAGTATTTGAAGGAACCGCTCTTTTAGCCGAAGAAAGTTCCGAATGGGTCTATTTTTCATGTCAGAATGCAGCTCTATAATAGAGCTTGCGATGCTCCCCAAACACGTAGCGTCGATTTCTATATCTGGAATGAACAATTTTATTTTGAATACATCAGGATCGATCAGCGTAATAACCGCATGCCCAAACGCTTGAGCTTCATAAAGAAGTGACGATTGATATCCAATGAAAATCTTTCTGGCGCCAGAAAGACATGTCCCATTAGAGCTTGTGTCTACATTTGAAAAATGGCTGGAATAATTGATTGGCCTTTCGGCCGGGTGCGGTCTATAAACTACATTCCATCCTAAAGGTTGCATTAGATTCTTGATTTGCTGGTAACAGTCAAGCGATTTACTGTAAAAGGCAGGCAGCAATCCCTGCAGACCCGTGCCGACTAAAATTAATGTGGAGGAAATATCATCATTTACTTCTGCGTCGAATGGGGGCCCAAGCTCGAAATAAATGGAATCTGGGTTCATGTCGTCTTTGTATCCGAGTTGGTATAGCAAATTGTATTGACACAGCAAACCGTCCAGAAATAATTCTTTCACCGAGGGGGTCCCATGTTGAATACAGATTGAAATATGGGCATGATCATTTGCAAATATCGCAAAGAAAATGCCAAGGGGCGTCGTGTCCTCATACAAGAAAATATATTTCTTCGATCCTTGCATCACCCTTTTTGCAAGGCGTATCTGCAACCTCAGCGGCAGTGTATGCCCAGCCCTGCTCGCCACGACAACCGCCGCCATAATTCCGCCGGTCCAAATAAGTTTGTAATTCTGTTTTCTGCAAGCCGAAAAATATTGCCGGCCCCCAAGTATTAGTATCTCTTCTGGATTCAGACATTCTATTATTTCTCTATTTCTAAAGGTCTGAAAAGCATATTTTCTAGAGATCGGGATTCTTAATAAGCAAAGGTAAATTACGCCAATGTATGCCTTGATATAGGCAAAGTAATTGGTATTCCATGTCTTATTAATCTCGACAACGGAGTCTGGCAAACCTTCAATGAAGAGATTTATTGTTTTATTTAAGTTATTAATGATTTTCTCGTGCATTGTTTTTTCATTACCTGCCAAACTAGGTCACTGAGCATGCTTCCGGGCTCAACCTCACCAGAACGCCAATCCCTAGGTCACCTGTACCATTCTGCTCCGCCCGTTGTCTCCAGATCGGAACTCGGAGAACCTATTCTCAAAATCCGGACGAAAGCAAATATCCAGTCACATCGTAGCCAATGTGAAACCAACCTAATGGTGGGCTGAGTTGTATGCGCTCAAGGATGCAAGCTACCACTATCAACGCATTAGCTAAGAATTACTGGCAGCTCTCATTACGGATACCCCTTTCCAATTACGATATACCCCGGAGATTGACGATCCTCAATCACTGCATTTACGGTAAACACGCAATTAGCCGAATTACCTGAAAGCGACACTCCGGCTCTCGATTTCTCGCGGCTTCTACAGCCTTTGAATACCCATTGGCCGGGTGTTGCCTCGTGCCAATACATCGAATTTCGATGCTGATCCGTCAAAAATTGCATGGAACGTGGAGTAACGCCTAACCATTGGTAAACCAACTCAGGATACTCGACCGGGCGTTGCTCATAATACCGCACCAACGCTAACGCCTCCTCCCGCGTCAAGCGGCCATGGCGGATTTCACGACAGGCGTGGTCCGTCACTTTCGAAAAGCCGTGTTTGTAGAGCTTCAATTGATCATGGATATTCATGTAGTTAAAGCAATCCACGTAGTCATAACAGTCGAAGGTGCGCGAGAACCTGGCGGTGCGATAGCCGTAATCTCGGATCATCTGCTGATGTTGGGCTTTTGGATCCCAACGCACATAGTTGCCAAGGTAAATCCCACGCACCCCAACGGCATTGAGGTCATGATCGTCAGGGTAACGGTACTGCCAGATGTCTTCTTCCTTGAGGGTGTCGAATATAGACAGCAGGTCATCCGCCTCACAGCCCATCAGGTCATGGTCCTTGCGATACCAGCGGGTCATTTCGACCTCGTGCTCGTGGGAGAACATACCAACCTGCTCGAGGCCTTGGTGCGCGCCCCAGATGATCAAGGGTATTTTGTATCGAACAGCGGTCTGAACCGGAAATACCGTTTGCCCCGCCAGAATGGGCCAATAGATGCTGCCAAACCGCCGTAGTGTGCTGCGGGTAATATTTCGGACAGAGATGGGGTTCACGTTCTGTATCAGGATATCGCAGTTAAACTTGATCCGCAGATTGGCCAAGTTTCGAATACCCAGCGGGGTGTTGAAATACTTGTTGTAGGTAACCAGCAGCGGGTTGAGCTTGAGCCGGTTCTTGACCGTATGCACGATGTAGTAGGAATCGTTCGCTCCGGTCACCGGGACAATGCAGTCGTAGTTGGTCTTGTCCTGGCTGCTATACGGCTGCACCAGCTTCTCCAGCAGTCCCCAGCGGGCTTGCCAGTCCAGCCGATCCTTTTCCTCGTGGATGCGACACCCCGAGCAGATCCCCTCGTCATCCACCGTGAGGCCGAGTGGATGTGCAGTAGTGTAGAGACAACGCTTGCAAGTTTGCACTTCCTTTTTCATGGTCATTCAAAAACGGAAAACGAGAGATCCCTGCGGGCGGCCCTTCGGCCAAGCACCTGCGGATGCCGTGTCGCTGCAAGGCCGAATGCGTGCCGCATCTAAATCGTTAATCCCTGGTATTCGGGGCGGCGCAGAACCCCAGTGGACAGGCGCTCCTTATAGCGCTGCACCGAATGCTCCGCGTAATTGAGGAAATTGCCGACCCCCACGGCCACTAACTGCGGCATGCGCAACGCTTCGTCGATCTGTGCAGTCTCGCTCAGTCCGCCGAAGGCGATCAACGGAACACCAGTCACCGGAAACCGGCGGAGCAGGTCCAGCTCGAAACCATTGCGTGTCCCCTCGTGCTGCCAGTCGATCACCAGCGCCTCGGAGATCAGGCCATCCTCGAATATCCGGGCCAGGGCCCCATTGGCCGCACGCTGCGTCTTGGTGACGTGGTTGTACCATTGCATTTCGCCTGATTCCATGCCCAGTGGCAGGGACGCCACCAGCGCCTGCGATCCGATGTGCAGCGAAATCTCGCGCAGGGCGCCGGGGTCGCCATGCAATGCCGTATCCACGCAGACGCGTTCGGCCCCGGCTTGTACCACCATCGAGGCCTGTTCCACAGTACGGATGCCGCCGCCGTAGGTGACCGGCGTAGACAAGGACAGCGTGCCCAGCGCGTTTAGCAACTCGACATCCGGTCCAAGCCCCTTGGCGCTGCGATCGATGGCCAATACCAGTATTTCGTCCACGCCCCAGCGATCAAGATTCTCCGCCACCACCGCCGGATGCCCGATCGGCAGATAGCGTCGATAACCGAACGACTGGACTACCCAGCCGTTCCGGACGGTGATGACCCCGACAAAGCGTTTCTTAAGCATCGCACAACCCCTCAACTACCGACCGCAGCAGGGCATGGCCTGCACGCTGACTCTTTTCCGGGTGGAACTGGATGCCCGCCACCTTGCCTGCGCGCACGACCGAGGCGAAACGTTTATCGCCGAAACTGGTGGTGCAAACCACGAATTCGTCCATTGCCTGGTAGGCGTAAGAATGGTTGAAATAGAAATCCCAGTTGTGCGCCAACTCGAACAGCGGATCGGCCTTCAGCAAGGTCGCCGTATTCCAACCGATATGCCAGCAACCGATCCCCAGCGGTACCACATCTCCCGGAATCAAGCCTAGCCCGACGGTCCGCCCGTTTTCGGACGATGATTTTCCCAGCAACTGCATGCCCAGGCAGATCCCCAGAATCGGCTTCTGGCGGGCCACCTGCTCAGCGAGGAATCGATCAAGCCCCTTCCCCTCGAGAGCCTGCATGGCCGGGCGGAAAGCTCCGACCCCTGGCAGCAGCAACAGGTCGCAGGTCTTCAGAATCATGTGATCGTCGCTGACGCGGCAACGCAGGCCGAGGTAATTCAACGTGTGGTGCACGGAATTGTGATTGCCTACGCCGTAATCGACGATTCCAACCGTCAGCTTGGTCATAGGCCTGCTCCCACTTTGAAGCGACGTTCGATGCTGCCGTCTGCACGGACATCGAACAAGTCGCGGTTCACCGAAGCCCGGACATGTTTCCAGAAGCCATCCACCGAAATTGCGATAAAGTCGCAGAAGCTCTCGATGTAGAACGGCGCGCAGGATCCGTCGTATTCCTCCACCAGCCGGATCCCGTGTTCGCGGGTCATCAGCCCTTCCCGAATCGCCTCATTGACGTGATCGGTCACCCGCCCGAAGCCGAACTTGAAGTACTTGATCATCTGGTTCAGGGTCACCCAGTCTTCGTCGAGGGAAGAGACCCGCGTCAGGTCGCCGGTTTCGATGACGGATTCCTCACGGATCTGCAGCCCGTTCGACACCGAATACATGCCGTTGTTGATCAGCGACCAGTCGTTCCAGAACCAGCCCAGATAAACGATCTGGATATTGATGGCATCGAATTCCTTGGTCGTCGGATAGCGGAAACTGATCAGGTTCTGCGGCGTAAAGCCAGCATCGAACAGCCATTGCAGATTGCCACCGGAGACCGTGTTCATGAAACGAAGGTTGTTGCCGTCATAGCCGGTACGCCCGACGGTCTTCATGTCGCCGAGCTGAAGGCCCGGATTCTCCCCCCACAGAATCAGCGGAATCTTGTAGCGGATCGCTGCCTGCGGGGCGGAGCCGATGATCGCCTGTTCGGTGGCCCGTGCCCAGTTGGTGAAACGCAGAAAGCCCTCGCGCAGGATCTTGCGCCAGGTCTCGGGTTCGGGTGAGACAACCAACGTATCGAAGCCGAGCTCGATCAGATTCGAGATGTTCTCCACGCCGCGTTGGGTGACCTGCTGCGGCGGATAGGAAAGGCACACTAGGAGCGGCCTGAGGCCCAGTTTGTCGCGGGCCCATAGTGCCTGCCTCGTACTGTCCTTGCCGCCGCTGACGCCGATGATGCAATCGAAGTATTGCCCCGGGCGGCGCGGGTATTGTTCGAGAACGTCCTCGAGAATATGGAACCGCTCCTCCCAGTCCACATGCTGCAGCTCCTTGTGGTAGCTGCAGGCGGGACAGACCCCTTCTTCAGTGAAATAGGTGTTGGGGCGAGTATCCGGCTGGAGGCAGACTTTGCAGTATTTCATGAAGCTGAGCCTGAATGGTTAAGCGCAGGAATATCACGGAGGTGAATTATGTCCTTCATTGGCAGCCGGCACCTCGGGGCCTGGGGCGGCAGGGCGGAGACGACTCGCCTGCCGGCGGCGAGGCCGACAACCAGCGCATAGGTTTCGCAGCCGACGACCGTATCCGCCCAGGCGATCGACTTTGCCAAGCTGGGATTCGGGTCGAGGCATAGGTTCCAGCCCGCATTGCGCGCCAGCCAGGCGTCATACTTTCCCTGAGGATCCGAGGGGTGGGGGCGCAGGCGGATTTCAGCCGTCGCATCCAAACCAAGATGTTGGCCACACTGAACAAAGTAATCCAGCGCTTGGAATTCTCCGGCCTCGCCGCCCTGCGCCCAGGGATGACATATCGGTTCCAGGGCATACAGCACCCGACGGGACTTGCCATGGCGCGGTTCTATGTCGGCCGCCCGCACTTGGGCCACTAGGCCGGCCAGATAGAGATTCGGCTGTTGCCGCACGGCAATCCCGGGAAAGCAAGCGACCGCGATGGCAAGCGCATCCTCGTCGGCCACCCAGATTTCGTCCGGCAGCACCCGGGTTCCTTCGCGGATGAAGCGGTCGGGGTAATTTACCCAGTGATCGATCACCCCGATGCTGCGTATGCCGCGCTCCTTCGCCAGGAAACGGGCCTGGTGTTCCAGGCTGCTGGCGTAGCTGGTGCCGCTGAGTAGGGTCCCCGCGCCTTGCAGCGCGTCCGTCAGCGGCACAATCTTCACCCCACCGAATGCGGCGGTCCACAGCTCGGCCGCGGGTCCGGCGAGGCAGGTGCGCAACTCGATATCGCTGCGGTCGCGCAGCCAGCCGATGATCAGATTGGTAGCGCCGGCATCGTGGGCCGCCGTGACCACAGGCGAAACCAGATCAGGAGGCACGGAATTTCGCATAGTAGAGCGCATCCTGCGGAACCTGATCCACCAGTTCCTGTTGGATCCGGACCGCCTCTAGAATCATGCCCGATCGCTCCATGATTCTGACCATCCCAACGTTGCAGCGCAGGGTTCCGCCCGTCACCTTGCGCAGGCGGCAGATGTTGAGCAGGTAATCCATCAGGCTGGCCCAGGCATCCAAGCCGATGCCCTTGCCCCAGCAATCGCGATCCCCGATCAGAATCCCCATATCAGCCGTCTGATGCGGCTGCGAGCGATAGGCCGTGATCGTCCCGACCAGCCGCTGGTTTTCCGCCAAGCGTATGCCCAGGAACAGATTGCCCGATCCAGCGAACGAGTTTACAAACGCCAGCGCGGTTTCCCGCGTATGCACGCGGAATCTCTGGTTGCTAAAGCGGACCACCTCCGGATCCTTCAGCCATCCGAGGTATTCGTTGGAGATATCGGCCGCGGTGAAAGGCCGCAGCAGCGTCAGCCGCCCCGCCAGCGACAGCGTCGCTTCATCAATTAGCATGATGCGGCGGGCGCCCTAGCGAGCCCAGATTGGCCCAGACCTTGTGGAAAGCCTCGATCATCAGATCGATCTCGACATCGGACATCTGGTGCATGCACATCTGGAAGCCGATGTAGGATCGGTCGTGCAGGCCCTCGGCCACCGGACAGATACCTTTGGCGTAGTTCACATCGCGCTGGCAGATGTCGGAGGACCAGGGGAAGCCCTTGGAACCGTAGGCCATCTTGCGCTGGTACATGGGCAGCAGGTGCAGGTTGGCAAAGGTCGTCGACAGGCCGGGTACGCCCTCAGCCACCAGCGCCTCGAAAATCTTGTTGCGCGAAACGCCCAAGGCCGCGTCGTCCACCACCATGAAGTACATGTAGTACGAATGGGTGCACTCCGGCTTGACCACCGGCGTGCGCAGCCCGCGCAGCCCTTTCAGGCCGTCGCTGAGCCGTGCCGCCGCCCGCTGGCGCGAGTCGACGAAGCCCGCCAGCTTTTTCAACTGCTCGATCCCGATGGCGGACTCGATTTCGCCCAGGCGGAAGTTGTGACCGATCATGTTAGAAATGTCCGCCAAGCCCATGTCGCCGACCGCGGCTTCGGCGTGGTTGCGGATCAGCCGCATACGATCGGCCAGCGTGTCGTCGCTGGTGACCAGGATCCCGCCTTCGCCGGTGTGGATGTGCTTGTGATAGTTCAGGCTGTAAACACCGATGTCCGTCAGCGTACCGGCAAACTTGCCGTGGTAGCAGGCACCTGGGGCCTGGGCCGTATCCGAAATCACCTTCAAGCTGTGTTTGCGGGCGATGGCATTGATGGCATCGGTATCCGCCGGATGGCCGCCTATGTCGACCGACATGATCGCCTTGGTATACGGGGTGAGATTGGCTTCGATGGATTTTGGATCTAGGGAGAAGGTTTCCGGATCGATGTCGGCGAAAACCGGAATCGCATTCCAGTGCATGATCGCGGTGGCACTGGCGCACATGGTCCAGGGCGTGACGATGATCTCGTCGCCTGGCTCGATGCCGATAGCGCCCACTGCCGTGACCAAGGCGGATGTCGCGGAATTGACGGTGATGGCGTGCTTCACGCCAAAATACGCCTCGCAGTCGTGTTCGAATTCCTTCACCTTGGGCCCGCCGAGGAAATCCGAGCCCCAGCGGCCGAGGAATTTGGACAGCACACCGCTTTCGACCACGGCCTTGGCTGCGGCCACTTCTTCCGCGCCGATGGAGTTGTAGAGTTGGAACGGCGCCTGAATGGTCTTGGTTCCGCCCAATAGCGCCAGCGGGCCCGTGGCGGCGGATTTGCGAGCTGTCATAACTTCTCCTTGATATTGGCCAAAACTTCCTGAGTACGCAGCGCGTCCATTCCTGAGGACAACTGCGCCGCCCGACCTTCCAGAGCCGTCGCGAGTTGATCCGCGACATGCCACTGGATGCGATCAAAGTCGGCGGGGATCGATTCGCTGATCTCGCTGAGGCGCGTATAGCCTTTGAACCTCGCATCCTCTTCAACTCCCTGCCAGACAATCCGTGCCCCGCCCAACTCATAGCGCAGGCGCCCATTGGGCGCGATCAGTTCGAAAGCATTGTGGAAACAATTCTCCTCGGGCGCTGCGAGGAAAACCATGCGCCCGGAGGCGAAAGCAATGTCCACGTCCGGTTCCGGATCCGTGCCGTGCCACAGGCGTCCAGCATTGATGATTTTGACGCTTTCAACATTTCCCAGCAAATTCTGCAACAGGCTGAGGAAATGGACGCCACTGTTGAACATGCCCTTCGAATACCAGACGACGCCTTTGACGGGGCTGCCGATCCGGCCGTCGGCAAGGCGCGCCCGAATCTCCGCCACCCCCGGTTCGGCCTGGCGGAAGAAATTCACGTACAGGGCGCAGGCGTGTTGGGCGCATGCATCGACGATCTGGTGCGCCTGCGCCAATTCGTAGGCGAATGGCTTCTCGCACAGCATCGCCTGCGGCCCCCCAGCCGCGAAGACCGCCATCACAGTTTGCTGGTGCAACGCTGTCGGCGTCGCCACAACGACTACATCGGGCGACAGCTCGCGCATCGCCGCTTCGATGTCGGCGAACGCCGGTACCCCGTAGGCGGCCTGGAAGCGGCGACGGCAGGCGGCATCCGGATCGACCCCACCGGCCAGGCGGAAAGCCGGATGGCGAGAGAAAGCGCGAGCGTGGGACAACACCTTGGCAGAAGACGCATCGGATGCGTCATACCCGACTGCCACATTGCCCAGACCGATCAGCAGTACCGATTTCACGATAGTTTTCGCTAGCACCTAGGCAGAATTCCAGCAGTTGTTGACCAGCTCGGTAATGGAGATAACGCGGCTGGTGAGGCCCAGTGCCGTAAAGGACTCGCGAATCTCGCGCTCGTAGCCCATGGTAAACACCAGAATCAGGTCCGGCTGCTGCGTCTTCAGCGCCTCCGGCGGGTATACCTTGAGGCCGAGGATTTCGCGGCCCTGCTTCTTGGCATCAATATCGAACATACCCAATACGCGGGCCTGGCCCAGCTTGGTTTCGGTGAGCGCCTCGAAAGTAAGGTGGCTGGCCGGGTACAAGGCGATGGATTTCCCTGCCCCTCCACCCGTCAGCAGGTTGTTGAGCTCGGTTTTCCAACCGTCGTACTGGACCGCAGCGAAGGCGCGGAAGGCGTCGGCAATGGCCGCATCGCCCGGCAAGGGCAGGCTGGTCGGGCGCGCCACGATACGCTGGACCCGGTTCGGCGTAGCTGGATCGTCCGGATGCACACTCTTCTCCAGCGCCTCGGTCTGCCACCCGCCTCGCCGCAGCAGGTGCACTAGCCCGGCGCTGTTGAACTGGTTCAGATGCTCGAATATGAACTGATCGGTATGGGCGTCGAAGTAGGTCCAGTCAGGGACCTCGATGAACAGACTGCCACCATCCGCTAGGAGCGAGCGCACGTAGTTCAGAAAGGATTCGAGGTCGAAGATATGTTCCAGCACGTGACGCAGAATCACCACATCGACCTTCTTGTCGCCTTCCAGATCGCGAAAATCGTGGAGGCCCTCCTGGGATGCCAGGACCGCTCGCGCCTCCTCGCTCAGCTCCTCGAAATAGGCGGTGCAGCCGAAGCGCTGGTGCAGATGCCGCAGAAACGCGCCCGCGTGGGCCCCGATCTCCAACACCCTGCGGCCTTCTAGGGCCACATGCCTCGACAGGAACTCGCCTTGCCTTTCGTTCTGCCCGATCTCGAAGTCCGTCGGTTCCTTCCGCCGCAGCATCGGGCTTCGGCGGTAGTAGTGATTCAGGTACTCGTCGCCGACGTACTCGCCCTGAAAAATGAAATGGCAGTCCTGGCAGATCGTGTACGACAATGGAATGGTCTGTTCGAGGTTCACCAGATAGTAATTGCGCCTGATCCCCAGATCCAGGATCCGCTTCGAATTGCAGACGCGGCAGTGTTCGACTCGGGTAAATGCGGGGTTCATAAGATCGGTATCGGTCCAAATTGGGAAAAGGCCGAGGAGACGGATGGTGGGCAGTGCAGTGCGTCCAGCGGCAAGCTGCCGGTGGTTTATTCAGTCATAACGATTTTCCGGCCCAGCAAAAATGCTTCCGCGGCGCCGACCCCCACCGTCGCGCCGCGCCAGCGGGCCAGCGCATCGACGGCAATTAGCGACCGTGGGTGGGGAAAGGCACGCAACTCGCTTGCATAGGCGTTAAGCGCCTCCATTTTACGATCCAGCGTGGCCGAAACGTCCACGAAATAGTTGGGAGCGAAGCTCTCGGCCAATGGGGGGGGGCGCCACTCGGTGGATGACGGGACTTCGAAAAACAGCAATTCCCTGACCGAGTGGCCAGGAATTGGACGGCAAGCCACAATGACCGCCTCGTGCGCGACCCGGTGATCGATATTCACGTCGCCGCCGTGATGGGTGAGAACCGTCGCCGGCGCATGCCGCGCGATGCGCGCCTCGACCTGCTTGACCACATCCAACAGCACCAGCCCATCCATGCGGTTGTCGGGAAAGGCCAGGGATTCCACGGAAGCGCAGCCGAGAATCCGGCAGGCATGTTCCGCCGCCGCATTGCGTGCTGCCAAGGACCCCGGCTCCGGGCTGGAGCCATCCGCCCCTACCCGCGAACTTTCTCCGTCGGCAAGAAGCAGAACATGCACGGCGCGGCCGGCATCGGCCAGGCAGGCAATGGTTCCGCCACACCCCAAAACTTCGTCGTCGGGATGCGCCACAACTACCAGTACGTTGCCTTCAGGAAACATGTCCCGTCACTCCCGCCAGAAAATTTGCAGTCCGGTCCGCCAAGCTTGGGGAAGCCGCCGCGATCAAGCCGCTGGTTTGCTCCAAGCTACCGCCATAGTCGATCTCGCGGCGACGCAGATCCACAAGTACCCCGCCTGCTTCCATGAGTATCAGATGCCCCGGCGCCAGATCCCAGTCGCGAACCGTAACATCCTTCACGAAAAGATCGGCCTGGCCATCCGCCACCCGGCAAATTTTCAAACCGATGCTGCCCGATTCCAGATAGCCGCAGCACGGCAGTTTCTCGTGCAGCAACTGCGCGATACCCTGTGGCTGAGGGTAATTGTCGGTCAGGACGATCTGGCCGTCCTGCCAGGCGGCCGCCAGCTTGACATCGTTCGCGCTGGCCCCGCCCCCCTGTTCCGCCACATACATCAGATCCAGGGCGGGCCCGTAGACTGCGGCCAGTACCGGCCGCGCGCCTTCCATCAATGCGAGCTGGGTCACGAAACCCGAGAAACCTCCACAGAAACTTGCCGTGCCGTCAATCGGATCCACCAACCAGTATCGCGAAAAGCGATCTACGGCATGGGAGGAAAGGTCTTCCTCGCTGACGATAGGCAAGATTGGAGAAAGCGCGCGTAGCCCCCGCATGATCAGCGCTTCTGTAATCAGGTCGGCCTCGGATTTGAGTTGCGTAGCGTGCCAGGTGCCCTCTACCGGCCCTTGGGCGCGCATGGCCAGCAGCGTTGTCCCGACCTCCCTCAGGATGTCCTGGACCCGGTCAATGAGTTTGTCGGTTTGCAAGGAAGCGCAACTCCTCGGGGCGTAGGTTGGCGGCGGGGCTGGCGGCAGGCGCGGGCGCGTGGAGCCCGTGACCAAAGACGGCGGGCACCATGCCCACGGCCGCATAAATGTTTGCTTCAGTGACCAGCAGTGCCGACTCGCGCCAGAACGGCTCTTGCTTCAGATAGGCGGGAAAATCCCTGGCGAGTTCGGCCACCGGCACATCGACCAGCGTTGCCGTCGGCCCCACCGCATCGGCCATCCGCTCTAGGATCGAGCGCACACTACGCCCCTCGCCGGGTAAGCCTTCCCATACAGGAAAGCGGCCAATGTCCGCGACTGCAACCCACTGCACCATCGCCTGCGCCAGATCGTCCATCACTGCGATCTGGGCGCTGTTGTGTCCGCCACCGACTGCGATCACCTGCCCGCCATCGGCGAAGCGGTGGCGATAAAAATCCAACCGCCCCGTGTGATCCCCCTCGCCGAGCATAATCGGTAGACGCAGGGACACAGCATTGCGGCCGGCTTTCCGCAGGCCGGAGACAGCCTGTTCGGCGCGGACCTTGCCGCTCAGGTAATTCACTGTTACCGCCGGCAGATCGAGGGCGGGCGGGGCGGGTTCCGGTTCCAATTCGTCGGCGCGGGCGCCGGACCATAGGCGCGGCACCCACGTGGAGGAAATCAGTACGTAGCGTTCCGGATCGACGCTTACTGCAACAGCGCCCGGGCCTTCGCCGTCATGGCAAATGAAGTCCAGTACCAGATCGAAACGGTTTCCCTTCAGGGCGCCGAGGCCCGCGCCGCGCTCCGCGCAAACCTGCCTGGCTCCCTGCGGCGCGCTGCCCGGCCGCCGGGACAGAAGCGTCAGATCGTGGCCTGCGGCGACCAGGGTTTCCGCGACCCGCTTACCGAGGAACCGCGTGCCGCCAAGGATTAAGATGCGCATCGCTCAGGGTACCAGGTCGTCCCACGCGAGTACTGTGCCTTTGGGGATCAAACGCCGGACAGACCGGCCGACCACCGCATCGATATCCTTGGGAGGAATCCCAGTGCCGGGCCGCACCAGAGTTAGGTCGGCGGCATCTATCTTGCGCCCTGCGGGCAAATCACGCGCCGCAACGACGCTCTTCAGGTAGGCGGCGCGGATAGCCGATTCCTTGGTCGTCGGCAGCTCGAATTCTCCCGAGTCGAGGCCGTCCGCCAGAATGCGCAGGCCATTCACATAGGCCTTCATTTGCTCCGGCTCAAGCGCGAAGGGATGATCGGGCCCATGGCTCTTCTTGTCTAGGGTCACGTGCTTTTCAAACAGGCGTGAACCCAGAGACAGGGCGGCGAGGGACGTAATCACGTCTTCCGCATGGTCCGACAAGCCGACCGGCACCGGAAAGCGTTTGCGCAGGAAGGGGATGTTGGCCAAGCGCAATTCCTCGGGGCACGGCGGGTAGATCGACACGCAGTGGAAGATGCCCACGCCAGGGCGGTGCGGGCGCAGCGTTTCCACGGCGGTATCGATGTCCTCCAGCACTGCCATGCCGAAGGACACCAGCACCGGCGCATCGATCGCGTTTACCAGACTGCGTAGGAAGGGCAGATTGTTGTGGTCCATGGACGCGATCTTGATCAGATCGAAGCCCATGTGCCGCGCCCAAGCCAGACCATGGGGGCCATGGATGGTAGTCGCGCAATCGATGCCGAGTTGCCGGCACAGATCGCGCAGCTCGGGGAACCATTCCTTGGGGGTCTTCAGGTACTTGGAAAACATCTCCAGCGCCGAGATGTCGCCGTAATATTTTTCCAGCCCGTAATCGCGGGCGGTTACATTGCCACTGACGATTTCGTCGGCCTCGTAGCTCTGGAATTTAGCGCAGTCGAATCCAGCTTCCGCCACGGCCTTCACGAGGTCCCGTGCGATCTGGATGTCCTGGTTGTGGTTGGTGCCTATTTCGGCAATCAGGTACGGGGCGCAGCCATCGCCAATCCTCGGCTTGCCATGCAAATTAACAGTCGCGCCCATCGCAAAAATCTCCAGTTCAATGTCGCGCTCCCTCGCGAAAGACGGGTCAGGCGCCCGCTGGTTCAACAATTTCGTTATGCCAGGAACGTTTCAGGCCCAGATGGTCCTTGAAGCTCGCCAAGCCGTCGCGAAGGTGGTCCGTGGTTCCGGGCATCCCCAAGAAAATCCCGACGAAGTCTACACCGGCCGCGAGTCCAAGACACGCGGTGGTCGAGATGCGGGGATTGATCTCGAATGGCTTGACCAAGCCGTCTGCTGCCTTGATCAATTGGACGTTGTAGCAACCCGGGACCGGGTCCGCGGCATGAATTGCCCGGCACGCTTCGATGACGCCCTTGTCGTGCAACGTCGCCGCGCGCAGCGTGATGCCGCGCTTGCGTTCCACCAGCACGGGGACGATGGCGCGCAGTTCCCCAGCCTTATCCGCCGCTACCATGACGGTGAATTCCTGTCCGGTAACCAGCTCCTGGACCACGAAATCTTTCGCTGCCTGACGAGCCAACGTGATCTGCGCCTGCAACTCCGCCTCGGAAAAAACCGTCGCCACATTGCGCGAGCCGCGTCCCGCGCGGGATTTGACGATGCACGGAAAACCTAGCCGGCCCTGATCGGCGGCCACGGTCTGCGGCGCCGGCAGCCCAGCCTGACGCAGGAACAGGTTGGATGCCAACTTGTCTAGGTGCCGCATCACAAAATGCTCGGGCGGCAACAACACCTCGAAGCCGAGAGGTCTGGTCAACCGGGCGATGGGCAGCAACTCCTCGTCCACCGTGGGGATGAACAGGTCAATGTTTAAGCCGCAGCACAGGGCGGCGATTTCGGTGGCAAATTCCGGGGCCGTCGCCAGCGGTATCTGCAACCACTGGCTGGCCGCGATCGGATAGGGCTTCGCCGCCGTGTCAGCATCGGCGAAAAAAACCTCGTAACGGGGCGCTAGCAACCGCGCCAATGCCTCCGAGCCGGCGCCGCCGCCGCCGGTAAAAAGTAGCCGCTGCTTGGCTCTGTCTGGTCCAGGCGTTCGTTCCCCCATTGCCTTGCTTTCAGTCTCCATTTGCGTCCTGTTGCTGTTCCGCCCGGGTGATGCTGAGCAAATAGCGCGCGCCGGCCAACTCGAACCAAGCCGGATAGCGTGTGTTGTCGCAGACTCGCAGCAGGTTGAACTGCTTCCGCAGCGGTGCATCAAGGTCGAGGCGGCTGTCTGCCGGCGTGCGGCGTGGAAAGTAACTCGGGGTACCGCTCTGCTCCCGCGCTTGCTGCAATATGCCCGGGTAGTCGGCAAGGAAGGCGTCGCAGAGTGCAAAGGTCGCCGACGCCTGTTGCCGGCGCAGATCATCTACCAGCTCATCGCCCCGCAGATGGATCGCAGTCTGCCCGTAAATCGGCCCCGCATCGACCGCTTCCGCCGCCTCGAACAGGGTTACGACGATATTCTGCGCGCCCTGCACTACCTGCCAAGTGAGCGGCGACCAGCCGCGCCCAGCGGGCAGATCGCTTTCATGCACCACGAGATTGCTGTCGTGCCTGGCCCGCAGCGACGCGCCGACGATACGGCCGTAACTGAGATAGAAGCAGACTTGGCTTTCTGGCAACAGCGCCGCATCATGAGTCCATGCCAATGTATGGCCTGCGGCCCGCCACTGGAGCGCCCATTCGGAAACGAAGTCGTTGATCCAACTCCCTTGGTCTGAACACAGGGAGATCCGCAGGCCCCCTGTTTCAAGAGCACGGTCCGGGGTCAGGAGCAAGACCCCCACCGTTTCAGCGCGCAGCTGCCGCAGCGCTGCTTCCTCGAGGCGATGGACCTGGCAGGCGGACCCCGCGGCCGGCGACACCTGCGCCCGCAAGCGCCAGGCACCGTTCGTGCGGACGCAAAGCACGGCGCCAACGATGACGCCCAGCGTGACTTCCACCAGATAGAGACGGTCATCACCGAGGGAGCGGAGCATCCTGCCATACCATTGGCGTGAATCCTGGTCGGTGGCAAGCGGCATGGCCCAGTCGCTCACCAGAATTTCGTCATCGACAGTGGCGGGGCGGGCAGTCAGGAGGCTGCACGATTCAAGCGCCATCAGCGCTGTGACGCGCGCGGACCCAGCGCCGTCCACGGCCGCCCTACAACGTGCCGACCAGTCCGGCGGCAGGCCCTGCAGCAGCAGCGGACGCAACGCATCCGCGAGTTGAGATACCGTCACCGCATCATGATGTCCCAGCCAGACGGCCAGTTCATTGGCCTGCAGCGCCTGGGCGATCAGGCGCTGGTTTTCCGACAATGTGACCACCAGAGTCGGCAGGCCCAAGCACAAACGCTCCCAGCTAGTGGCACCTCCGGCACCGATGGCCAGATCAGCCGCTGCCATTAACTTTGCCAACGACGGCAGCGTTTCGTATATGTGAGCACCGGGAAGACGTCCGGCGAGGGTACGGACGGATTCCTTGTGAGGACCGGCGACAGGCAGAACCACATCGATGCTCAAGTCGCCACACCCCACTGCGAATAGTGCCTCCAGGCTGCGTGCGGTCAGATTGTCGGTGTCGACCCCGCCGAAATAAACCAGCACGCGTTCAATTTTTCCGATGCGCGGCGGTATGCGGTTCCGCAACTCACAGTAGTGCGCTTGCAGCAGCGCGTAGCGCGGCCCCAGCAGCAGGCGGCAGCTAGCTGCCACTAGGCCGGCGTAGCTCGCCGTGATACCGGGCAGGATATTCTGATTGAGTAGCAGGTCGGCGTCGTGGGGCCGGTCGAACAGGTCGTCGATCACCATCAGTCGACGTGCCACCGCGCGCACCGCCGCTTCCCAGCGGGCATCCAGAGCATAGTGATCGACCACCAGCCATTCTGCCGGCTCAAGGGGTTCTAGTACGGCACAGGTCTGTTTCGCGTCGTTCTGCCACGAGGTGCCAAGCCATGCCGCAGGGAGCGACACGCCGCTGTCCTCCCGCTCACCGGCTGCGCCCGCGGGCAGGCGCAACACTGGAAAACCGCGCGCTGAAATTTCGTCGCACAGGTGCCCCGGCAACTCCCGGCAGACGAACACCGCTTCGCCTCCGCCGCTCAAAACGCCCTGCGCGAGGGCGAGGCAACGCATAACATGGCCGGTGCCGATGGTGGATGAGGCATCGGCGCGAAAAACAATCTTCATGCTGCGCGCTATCGTGGCAAACCGTCCTGCTGCCGCAGCAGCTTCATCAACACTTCCGCCCGCTCCCAGTCCTCGGCGCAATCAATGTCCTGCACCCGCCAGCGCGGAAGCATCACCGCATTCGACCAGCGGTCAAAAATCCGCTTGTTTCCAGTCCAAGCACCGGGCCTACCCCAATAAAACTGGCCGGCGTCGTGGAACGCCTCCGGTAGATCCTGAGAGCGCGTCTCGAAGTGTTGGGGAAAGAACATCTCCACGGAGCCATCAGCATGCCGCTTGAAGGAACGAAAGATCGGAAAACCGAAAGACGTCGCCGAAAACACGTATTCCCACGGCCCGGAATCGAGAATCTCGAGCCCCTGCTTCAAGTCCGCGGGCTGGACGAAGGGCGCCGCGGCATAGATACAGCAAACCGCGCTGGGCGCCTGGCCCGCCGCCTCCAACCAGTGGGTCGCGTGGGCGATCACCGGAATCGTGCCGGCATGATCGTTGGCCAGATCTTCGGGGCGCATGAAGGGAACATGGGCGCCATATGCTTTGGCGACCGTGGCGATTTCGGCGTCGTCGGTAGAGACAATGATCTGGTCAAACAGCCCCGATGCCCTGGCTGCCTCAATCGACCAGGCGATCATAGGTTTGCCGCAGAAGACCTTGATGTTCTTGCGCGGGATGCGCTTGCTCCCGCCTCGGGCGGGGATGACGGCGATCTTCATGCGGTGAAGGCCTCTTTCATTGCATTGATGACTTGATCCTGCTGTTCATTAGTCAACCCCGGATACAACGGCAGACTGATGGCTTCCTGTGCGTAGCGCTCGGCTTCCGGACATAAACCCGGCCCGAAGCCCAAGTTTCGGTAATAGGGCTGCAGGTGAACTGGCATATAGTGCAGATTGACGCCTATGCCCTGCTTACGGAGAGAATCAAAAACCTCGCGATGGGCCTTCGAAACCACGCCACTGCGCAGGCGCACCACATACAGGTGAAAGGCCGATCTGTTCTCAGGCTGCACCGTCGGTAGCTGCAGCGGCAGGTCAGCCAACTTTTGGTTGTAGCGCCGTGCCAGGGCGTTGCGTCTCTCCACAAACTCATCAAGGCGCACGAACTGACTCAGACCCAGCGCCGCCTCCAGATCGGTCATGCGATAGTTGTAACCCAGTTGAACTTGCTCGTAATACCACGGGCCATCGGGTTCGCGCCGCATACGCGCCGGATCTCGCGTGATGCCATGGGTGTGAAAAGCGGTCATGCGCCAGGCCAACTCATCATCATTAGTCATGGCCATACCGCCTTCGCCCGTGGTGATGATCTTGGCGGGGTGGAAGCTGAACACCGCGATATGCGACCACTTGCAGCTGCCCACCGGCTCACCGTTTCTGGATGCGCCGAAAGAATGGGCAGCGTCCTCCAACACCTTGAAGCCGAATTCCCGCGCCAGATTCCAGATTGCTTCCTGCTCCGTAGGCTGACCGCCTAAATGAACGGGCACCACGACCTTGGGCAGCTTACCGTTTCGCTTGGCCTGCGTAAGCTTCTCACGCAGTGCCGGCACGCTAAGGTTCCACGTGTTCGGGTCGATATCGACGAAGTCCACGTCGGCCCCGCAGTAGCGACCACAGTTCGCTGAAGCGACGAAGGTATTGGGAACGGTCCAGAGCACTTCGCCCGGTCCCAGATCGAGTGCCAGGCAGGCCACATGGAGGGCTGAAGTGCCACTGTTGACGGCCACAGCATGTCTTGCCCCGCAACGTGCCGATACCGCCTGCTCGAAGCGCGGCACCACCGGACCTTGGGTAAGGAAGGCCGATTGCAGAGCCGCCACCACCGCTTCGATATCGGCTCGGCTGATCTCCTGACGGCCGTACGGAATCATCATGGTGGTCAAATCTTGCCGATCTTGTCGCGGTTTTGCTCGATCCAGCCTTGCAGGGCCTCGATGGTCATCCAGTCGGAACGCGGCACCTGGAGGACCGCCTCAATGTCGTCATCGCGTACCCACTGTCGGCCGTACGGCAGCATCGTGTTCCGGACCGGCGTTCCGCCATGGATCGCCAGTTCAGGCATGGTTCTCCACCTCGGTCTGCCAGATCATCTCCCTGAGCGCTTCCACCGACAGCCAGGCCTCATTCGTGTCGCTGCTGTAGCGGAAGCCCTCCGGGCACGGTTTGCCTCCATTCTTCTGGATGTACTTCTGCGTATCCCAATCGTGAAATGTCGGGAGGATTGCGTAATGATCGTCATACTCCAGGGTGTGGTGGGCGTCGTCCTCCGGCACCATCACCTCGTGCAGTTTCTCTCCGGGGCGGATGCCGACGATATTCGTATCGCAATCCGCTGCAATGGCTCGCGCCAGGTCCACGACCTTCATGCTCGGGATCTTGGGAACGAAGATTTCGCCGCCGCTCATTCGCTCCAGACATGCCAGCACGAACTCCACCCCCTGCTCCAGGGTGATCCAGAATCGAGTCATCCGCGGATCGGTGATGGGCAGAACCCCCGTCTTGCGCATCTTCTGAAAGAATGGAACAACGCTTCCCCGACTTCCGACGACATTGCCGTACCTCACCACACTGAAGCGGGTACCATGCTGTCCCGCATAGTTGTTCCCGGAGATGAACAGCTTGTCGGAGCAGAGTTTCGTCGCGCCATACAGGTTGATAGGGTTCGCGGCCTTGTCCGTGCTCAGCGCGATCACCCTTTGTACATTCCGATCTATGGCCGCGTCGATCACATTGGCGGCTCCCAGCACGTTGGTCTTGACGGCCTCAATCGGGTTATATTCGGCCGCCGGCACCTGCTTCAAGGCAGCCGCGTGCACCACGATATCCACACCGTCAAAGGCCCGATAGAGCCGATCTCGGTCGCGAACGTCCCCGATGAAAAAGCGAATGCACGGAAAGCGGTTCTCGGAGAAAATTTCCCGCATCTCGAATTGCTTGAGTTCGTCTCGGCTGAAGATGATCAGCTTGCGGGGCCGAAAGCGGGAGAGCACGATCTCCGTGAACTTCTTCCCGAAGGAGCCTGTCCCACCGGTCACTAAGACGGTTGTCGATTGCCAATCCATCTCTGTCACCCTTACGGTACGAAAATGAGAAAAGTAACCACACTCACAACGCTAAAGTTTTCTTCTAATTACGCTGTTGTTGTCAACACACTTGGGTGGGCATTCGAAAGCATCACGAGCGCAAAGGGCTCGTCCCTGCTGGCCGATTGCAGCATCCGATCTTACATTGAGGACTGTAAGGTCTTGACGATTCTTGCCGCCGCGTGTCCGTCGCCGTAGGCATCGCGCTGTCCCTTGGATCGATGCGCACCCCGATAGTCCCGCCAGAGAATATTCCAGCCGGCGTGGGTTGTACTTGGCAAGGGTCATCGGCACGAAGGTGTTGCCGAATGAACCGGTGCCACCGGTGATGAGGATGGAGGCGTTAGTGAGCATGGGTCTTCTCTTGTGGGTGGGTAGTTCGGAGTAGTGAGAAACTCAGTGTGCGGGGCCTGATACGGATGATTGCGGTTATGCGCTGGCCTTGCTGACCAGCATCGTCCCCGGCGTGCCCTCTTGCACCACCCGCCCCTGTTCCAGCCGGTACAGCCGGTCGCAATGTTCGACGGTGGAGACCCGATGGGCGACGATGAGGATGGTTTTGGTACCTTGTAAGGCGCGCACGGCCTGCATCACGCCGCGCTCGGTGGCGGTATCCAGGGAACTGGTGGCTTCATCCAGCACCAGCACGGCAGGGTCATGATAGAGCGCGCGTGCAATGCCGATGCGCTGGCGCTGGCCGCCGGAAAGCCGGATGCCGCGCTCGCCCACAAGGGTATCAAGCCCCTGCGGCAGGCTGTGCATAAACTCCTCAAGCTGCGCACCGTGGATGCCGCGCCATACTGCAGCCACATTGATCTGTTCATTCGGCAGACCGAAGGCCACGTTGCGGGTCACGGTGTCGTCGGTGAGGAAGATCGATTGCGGCACATAGCCGATCTGGTCCTGCCAGTTGCGTAGGGCGTGCTGAATGTCTTTGCCGTCGACCCGCACCTCGCCGCTATCGGGTGTGAGCAGCCCCAGCAGAATGTCCACCAGCGTGCTCTTGCCGGCGCCGCTGTCACCGATAATGCCTACCGATTCACCGCGACGGATTACGAGCGAGAGTTCGCTGAGCACGGCTGCCGGAGCGCTGGGGTAGGTATAGGTGACTTTGTTCAGTTCCAGCGTCGCACGGAAGGGCGTGACCGGGGTGCGAGTGCCGGCTGCTTCGGGAGCGGCAAGATTGAACTCCGCGCGCAGGGTATCGATCACCGGCAGACCATAGCGCAGCGACTGCAGCGCAGTGATGACGCGGTTGATCGAGGGTATCAGACGAAAGGCCGCAGCGGCAAACAGACCCAGTGTCGGCAGTACGCTTTCCAACGCACGACCCTGCGCCAGCATGCTGACCACCAATACGGCGAGGCCACTGACGGCAAGCACCTCCAGCCACAGGCGCGGTAGCTGTTGCAGGGTGGCCAGCAAGTGCCCGACGCGGGCGCTCTGGGCAGTGTGCATGCGATATTGCTCCAGAAAGTCGGCTTCTCTTCCGAGCAGCTTCACATCCTTGGCGCTGCCCAGACCCTGCTGCAGGTGCTGGAAGCGCAGGCCTTCGTGATGTTGGCGTGCTTCGCCCCAGCGCGCGATGCGTCCGCCGGTAAGACGATGGAACCCCCAGGCGGCTGTGCCCAATACACTCACCACGATCAGCGTGCCCAGTGGTTCGACGA